>JAABUY010003399.1_pt1 | contig 17653 bp, 9 predicted proteins | sample 5560271 | NCBI WGS metagenome assembly JAABUY01 (sample SAMN10711886, study PRJNA513374) | rock metagenome | isolation source: Antarctica rocks | place: Antarctica: Victoria Land, University Valley
CGTCCCGACCCACGGCTGCCGACCGCCCCGCCCACGAGCGCCCTCGTTGTCCTCTCGTCCTTGACACGGTTAGCGGTGCAGTGCTACTAAACTAGGTAGTTTCGACACGCCTGTGCAGCGAGGAGGGACGTATGCAGCCACTCACGGCTGAGGATGAAGCCACGCTACGGGGCATCGCCGAACGCCATGGCTTCTATGCCGCGCGGGGGCCGCACACGGGGGAGGGCAGTGCCAGCCGGCTCATCGACGCGCTGCTCGCCGGCGAGGTCGTCACGCTCGCCCTCACGCCCGCCGACCGCCGCCGCCTCGTCGCCTGGCTCGACGAGGCGCCGCTGCCCGAGGGACGCCTCGCCACCGTCCTGCAGAGCGTGGTCGCGCAACTGCGCCCGACCCTCCCCAAAGGGGCGAAGGCAGCGGCGCCGCGCGCCCCAACGGTCCAGGCAACGACACCCCCCACAGCGCGGCGCCGCTGCCTCACGACCGACGAGGCCGCCCGCCGCCTGGACCTGAGCCCCGCCCGCGTGCAGGAGTTGGCCCGCGCTGGCGAGATCGGGCGCAAAATCGACGGCCGCTGGACCTTCACCGACCGCGAGATCGCGCGCGTCAAGGCCGAGCGCGACCGCCACGCACTGCGGCTCACCAGTGCTCGTCAGCATCGGGCTCGTGCGTTATCCCCGCCCCGAAGGAGTGCATTGCCTTGGCTTCTCGGGGCGTCGCAATACTTCGGCGCAACTATTTCATGACTCGCCGTGAAGGTGCACCATGAACGGAGCGGCATGCGTGCGCCAACTTGCCGACGTAGGGGAAGAGCGACAGCCGGGTGAGCAACATCGTCGCGCCTGCCCGAGCCCGCTCGCGGCCACCGTGACGATCCGATGACCACTCGCGCCAACGAATGATCCTGCGCCTCAGCGTCTAGGCAGGCATGGGCGGCGTACACACAGCGGCGTTGGGATGGGCACGGCTACCCCGATGGCCTCGCGGGAGACGATATCCCGCCCGATGCGGCGATCCTGGCCGTGGCCGACAGCTTCCACGCCATGATCAGTTCACGCACCTACCGACGGGCGCTGCCCGTGTCCGAGGCGATTCGCCGCATCCGAGAGGGGGCGGAGGCGCAGTACGCCCCGCACCTCGCAAACAACACCCGCGTAGCCGCGTTGACGTCGGCAGTCGTATCTCGTACGCATTGTTACCCTATTTCCCAAGCATAAAACGAGCCCTGCCTACTATTGTGAGGAGCCCTGGCCGATAACAGTAGTAGGGACTGTGTGGCGGCGGCGTCATGCGCGCCCTTATCGTCGCCGTTGGAAGGGTAGCGCGGAGTGATTTATATGCTTGAAGGAGCGCGCGCGTCAAGGGTAGAACAGGAGACGCGCGGCGCCACTGCCGACGTGGTCATAATCGTGAAACGTGGGGCGTGGGGGCGCTTGTTTGACACCGCGTCATTGCCAAGCGACCGGCCTAGAAAGCGAGACGCGGGCTACGGCGAACGCGCCGCCTATAGCTCTATCTCTAGCGCCATTTCGGCCCATGAACTGGACGTGGTACGGGCTTTTTCAGAGGAGAACCACGTCGATTCGTCCGTGGTTCTCATCGCGGCGTTGCACGCCTTACTCTACCGCTATCTGGGCGCTGTCGCCGATGAAGCCTCGTCGCCGACTTTCTTTGACCTCCTGTCCGCGACTGCGTCCGACGAGGGGGCGCGCGCCAGGGATGGGATGTCCGGCTATCACGTTGGCGTCGGTTTCCACTCCGCCACGCCGGAAGGGGCGGATATCGCCTTTGTGCTTGCGGGAGACGGTCACGCGGCCCCGGGTGTCTGGCGTTATCGCGATGACATCTTCGATCGGGAGACGGTCCTGCGGATCGACGGGCATTTTCAACGGCTGCTGCATGGCGTGCTGTACAGCCCTAGACACCCCATCTCACGGCACGACATACTCTCCGCGCCGGAACGGAGGCAGGTCGTAGCGGGCTGGAACGATACGTCGTCCGACTATCCGCGGGAGCGTTCGTTGATGAGCCTCTTCGAGGGCATCGTCGCCGCGGGGCCGGAGGCCGTCGCGCTGATCGACGGCGACGCGCGCCTGACCTACCGGCAATTGAACCAGCGCGCGAATCAACTCGCGCGGCGCCTCATCTCCAATGGCGTCGGGCCGGGCGTGCGGGTCGGGCTGGCCTTGGAGCGATCCGCATCCGCGATCATCGCCATGCTGGCGGTGTTGAAAGCTGGCGCCGCCTATGTGCCACTCGATATGGCGTATCCGCCGGAGCGTATCCGCTTTATGATCGAAGACAGCGCCCTCGCGACCGTGGTCACCGACGGAGCGGGGCGGCAGCGCCTCGCGGTGGCGACGCGGACCGTTTGTGTGGATGTGGATGATGAACGCTCCGGCATCAGCCAGGAGAGCGCGCATAATCTTCCTGATCACGCTACCGGCGCCTCGATTGGCTACGTGATGTATACGTCGGGCTCCACCGGGCAACCAAAAGGTGTGGAGACGCCGCAGCGCGCCGTCGTGCGGTTGGTGAGAAACACAAACTACGTCGATATCGGCCCGACCGACATCGTCGGTCACGTCGCGAACATAGCATTCGACGCCGCGACGTTCGAGGTGTGGGGGGCGCTGCTCAATGGGGCGCGGCTCGTGATTTTGGCCTCCGATATCATCCTCTCCCCCGACGCGTTCGCGGACGCCATACGCCGGCACAAGATCAGCGCGCTGTTCCTGACGAGCGCGCTGTTCAATCTCGTGGCTATGCAGCGGCCGGACACCTTCGCCACGCTGCGTTATCTCATCGTCGGCGGCGACGCGGTCGACCCGCGCTGGGCGCGGGCGGTGTTGCAGGGCGGGCGGCCACGCTACTTGATCAACGGGTATGGCCCGACGGAGTCCACGACGTTCGCGATAACGCACGCTATCGAGGACGTGCCCGACGACGCGTCTCTGGTCCCGATCGGACGCCCGATCGCGAACACCCAGGCCTACATCCTCGATGCACGCTTACAGCCCGCGCCGATCGGCGTGAGGGGCCATTTATACCTTGGCGGTGACGGATTAGCCCATGGGTACCTCAACTGTCCCGCGTTGACGGCGGAGGCATTCATCCCCGATCCATTCCATCCCGACTCCGGCAAGCGCCTGTATCGGACGGGGGATATCGCGCGATTTCGAGGGGACGGCGTGATCGAATGTCTCGGCCGCACCGACGACCAGGTCAAAATCCGGGGCTTCCGCATCGCGTTGGGCGAGATAGAGGGGGCGCTCAAGGCCCACCCACACGTACGGGATGGCGTTGTCGTGGCGGAGGATGACGCGGTGTCCGGGAAGCGGTTGGCGGCCTACGTGGTCGCCGCGCCGGGACGGCGCCCCGATGGAGAAGAACTCAAGCGATTCCTCGCGGGAACTCTCCCCGCGTTCATGCTGCCCGCCTCGATCTTTTTTCTCAAGAGGCTCCCGCTCACGCCGAACGGCAAGATTGACCGGCGCGCGCTCCCGACGTCCGCGGTAGCGGCGGCGTGGCGCGCGGAGGCGACGGTCGCCCCTATGTCAGACGTGCAGCAAACCGTCGCCGCGGTCTGGCGGAGCGTGCTCGCGATCGACACGATCGGGCTGGATCAGAATTTCTTCGACCTCGGTGGAGACTCACTGCGCCTGTCCCTCGTGGCGTCTAAGCTGAAGGAGGTCCTGCCCATGCCATTCTCGATCGTCGATCTATTCCGATACCCCACCATTCGTTCGTTTACCGCTAGTCTCGTGGCGGGCATGAACCGGCCCACGGCGCCCCTAGCGGCGGATGACGCGCGCGCGCGCGCGCTCAAAGGCCGGGGGGCGCTCGAGACGCTCAGGCCGGCGCAGCGGGGGTGAACGATGACGGACATTGCAATCATTGGGCTGGCGTGCCGCGTGCCCGGCGCACGCAACTACGACGATTTCTGGCGCAACCTGAGAGACGGGGTGGAGTCGATCTCTCATTTCCGCGCGGATGAGTTGGATCTAAGGGACGCCCCCGCCCAGTGCGCGGACCCGGCCTATGTACGCGCGCGATCGATTCTGGAAGACGTGGATCTGTTCGATGCGGCTTTGTTCGGCATCTACCCCAACGAAGCGCGTGTGATAGATCCGCAGCACCGCGTTTTCCTCGAATGTTGCTGGCAGGCGCTGGAGGACGCCGGCTACGATCCGACGAGCGATCCGTCGACCACCGCTGTGTTCGCCGGGGCCAGCGCGAACACCTATTTCCTGCGTCATATCTGCCAGACCAGGGATTTCCTGCGTGATTACACGGAGGCGTATCAGGTTGGCTTCTACCCCACTTTGTTGGGGACGAACGCCGACATGCTGGCGACGCGTGTGTCGTACAAGCTCAATCTCAAGGGCCCCAGCTTTACCGTGCAATGCGGCTGTTCCACCGCGCTCGTCGCCGTCTGCCAGGCCGTGAAAAGCCTCCTCATGTACGAATGCGATCTCGCGCTCGCCGGCGGGGTCTCGATCACATTCCCGCAGCGGAGGGGATACCTCTACCAACCGGGGGGCATGGTGTCCCCCGACGGCCATTGCCGCGCCTTCGACGCCGATGCCCAAGGGACGGTCTTCGGCGATGGCGCCGGGGTTGTGGCGCTGAAACGATTGGACGAAGCGCTGGCCGACGGCGATCACATCTACGCCGTGCTCAAGGGCGCGGCGCTGAACAACGACGGCTCGCTGAAGGTCGGCTTCACCGCGCCGAGCGTGGAAGGGCAAGCGCGGGTCATCGCTATGGCGCATGCGTCCGCCGGTGTCGATCCGGCCTCGATCAGCTACGTCGAAGCGCATGGAACCGGGACGCCCTTGGGCGACCCCATCGAATTCGCGGCGCTGACCCAAGCTTTTCGCGCGGCTACGGACCACACGGGCTACTGCGCGCTCGGCACGGCCAAGACGAACATCGGGCATCTCGACGTCGCCTCGGGCGTTATCGGCCTGATCAAAACGGTCTTGTCGTTGACACACCGCCAAATCCCGCCGCTCTTGCACTTTCGCGCGCCCAATCCTCACATCGACCTGGAGCACAGTCCGTTCTATATCACCGCCGCGTTACGCGCGTGGGAATCTTCCGATGGCGGCCCGCTCCGCGCCGGAGTCAGCGCCTTCGGGGTCGGTGGTACGAACGCGCACGTCGTGCTCGAGGAGGCGCCGCGCGCCGTGTCTACGCGGAGCGAGCGGACGTGTCAAGTGCTCACCCTATCCGCGCGCTCCGTAGGGGCCGTCGAGAGGGCGAAGACGGCGCTGGCGGAGCGCCTCGAGCGGTGTCCCGGCGAGAGCCTGGCCGATGTCGCCTACACCTTGAGCACGGGCCGGCACGGGTTCGAACACAGGTGGAGCGCGGTGTGCCGCGATGTGCCCGAGGCAATCCAGGCGCTCAAGAAGGCGCCGGCAGGTCCGCCGCCCGCCGCGCGCCGTGAAACGCCGCAAGTCTGCTTCCTTTTTCCGGGTCAAGGCGCGCAGCATGTTTTCATGGGGCGCGATCTCTTCGAGACGGAACCCGTCTTCCGCGCGCAGTTGCAACGCTGCGCCGAGTTGCTCAGGCCCCATCTGGGGCTGGACCTCCTACGCGTCCTTTATCCGGACCCATCGTCCGCCGACGCGGCTCCAGACGCGCTCAACCAGACGGCGCTGGCTCAACCGGCCATCTTCGCCGTCACCTACGCCATGGCGCGACTGTGGGCGTCGTGGGGCGTCCAGCCCCAGGCGATGGTGGGGCACAGCATCGGCGAGTTTGTCGCGGCGTGCCTGGCCGGGGTCTTGTCGCTTGAGGAGGCCCTGGACCTGGTCGCCGCGCGGGGCAAGATGATGAACGAGTTGCCGGGCGGGGCCATGTTGTCCGTGCGGCTCCCCGAGGACGAGCTACGCCCCTACCTGAACGACGACGTGTCGCTGGCCGCGAGCAACGGGCCTGCTCTGAGCGTGGTCGCCGGTCCCTATGGCGCGATCGACGAGCTCGCACAACTGCTCGACGCGCGGCGCGTCCCGCACCGCCGCCTCCACACCTCGCACGCGTTCCACTCGCCCATGATGGAGCCGATCGTCGGCGCCTTCGCCGCGCGCGTCCGGGCGGTCACGCTGCATCCTCCGCGTATTCCCTTTGTCTCCTGTGTCACCGGCGATTGGATCACGGACGAACAGGCCACGGACCCCATCTATTGGGCCAGCCATCTGCGGCAGCCGGTGCGCTTCTCACAGGCCGTTCAGGTCGTGCGGAACGCGCCGGAGATGATACTCGTCGAAAGCGGGCCCGGAACGACACTACAAACCCTGGCGCGCCAGCATCCCACGCCTGGGGAGGCCGGACAGCTCGTCCTGTCGTCGCTGGCCGCCGCGGGGTCGCGGCAAGGCGCCGCCGCCGCGGCGTATGAAGCGCTCGGCCGGCTGTGGGAAGCTGGGGTGGACGTGAGTTGGGCCGCGTTCTACGCCGGCGAGACGCGCCGGCGCGTGCCGCTGCCCACGTATCCATTCGAGCGCAAGCGCTATTGGGTTGAGCCTGAGCGGCGCCAAGAGCCCGTAGCGACGCGGCTCGTCGACGCCTCGGCCGTTGTCGACACTGTGGCCGTTCCGGCCCAGGGCCCGCGCGAGAACGAACCTTACACTGAGGACTACGACATGCCCACCAATCAAGCCGCCGCGAGCGATCGAACGGGTCGCATTATGTCGAAGCTGGTCCAGGTCTTTCAAGACCTGTCCGGCCTGGAGGCGGAAGATATCGACCCGTCGGCAAGCTTCCTGGAGTTGGGGTTCGATTCGCTGTTCCTGACGCAGGTGGCTCAGGAGATCCATACCGCGTTTGACGTGACGGTCTCCTTCCGCCAGCTCTTGCTCGACACGCCGTCGCTCCTCGCGCTGGCCGGATACCTGGATCAGCAGGCGCCGCCGAGCGCGTTCAGGGACGAGGCGCCGCCGAGCGCCGATAGCGGACCAGCGGCGCCTCCGCCCACGACCGAGTTGGCGAGCCTCCCGGCGCTCATGCCCGCGCGCCTAGTGCAGAATCAGGGAGCTTTGTTTGACGTGGCGCCCCCTGGGACCGCCGGCATCCTGCCGGCCTACCGTTGCCGGCAGGATGCCGGCGGTCCCAGGGGGTACGCCTCGCTGCAAAGTAACCTCTCGGAGAAAACACTAACGACAGACGACTATGATACGCCGGGCCAGCCTGATGGCGCGACGGCGCTGGAAAGGATCTTCCAGCAGCAGTTGCGGACGATGGCGGGGGTGATGGCACAGCAACTCCAGGTTCTAGGCGCCGCGTCGGGCGTCGCTCTCCCACGAGCCTTGCCGGTCCCGGCGCCGCCGACGGCGCAACGCTCAGACGCCGCTCCATCGACGAAGGCCGAGCCCACAGCGCCGCGCGCTACCCCGCGAGGAGACCGGATCGACCCGCCAGGGGACGCGGAGTTCAAGCCATTCGGCCCCTACAAACCGATTCAGAAGGGCGCGACGGGCGAGCTCACGCCCCGGCAGGAGGCCTTTTTAGGCGCGCTCATTGAGCGTTACACGAGGAAGACCGCACGATCGAAACAATTGACGCAGGAGTATCGCCCGTACCTCGCTGATCCCCGCGCCGCGGCCGGTTTCCGCGCGCAGTGGAAAGAGATGGTCTATCCGATCGTGACCAACAGGTCGAAAGGCTCGAAGCTGTGGGACGTCGATGGGAACGAGTATATCGACCTCGTCAACGGCTTCGGCCCGATCGGCCTGGGGCATCGCCCGGACTTCGTCACCAAGGCCATCCGGGCGCAGCTTGACGAAGGGATCGAAATCGGCCCGCAGACTCCCCTTGCCGGCGACGTGGCCAAGCTCATCTGTAAGCTGACCGGGGTCGAGCGGGTGACCTTCTGCAACACCGGCTCGGAGGCCGTCATGGCGGCGCTGCGCGTCGCGCGCACGGTGACCGGACGGAAGAAGGTGGTGTTCTTCTCCGGCGCCTACCACGGGACCTTCGACGAAGTGCTTGTCAAGCGGATAGGGAAAGCGGACGCGGCGCGGACAAGCCCGATCGCGCCGGGGATTCCCCAAGACAACGTACAAAACATTGTGGTCCTGGACTATGGCGCGCCCGAATCCCTGGAATGGGTGCGCGCCCACGCGCGCGAGTTGGCGGCTGTCCTGGTGGAACCCGTGCAGAGCCGCCACCCCGCGTTGCAGCCCCGCGCGTTCTTACATGAGATGCGACGGATCACGGCCGAGGCCGGGTGCGCGCTGATCATCGACGAAATCGTCACCGGTTTCCGCGTGCATCCCGGCGGGATACAAGCGCTCTTCGACGTGCGCGCGGACCTGGTGACGTATGGCAAAGTGCTGGGCGGCGGCATGCCCATCGGCGTGCTGGCCGGCAAAGCGGCGTTCATGGATGCGCTCGACGGCGGGATGTGGCAGTACGGGGATGACTCGTATCCGGAGGTTGGCGTCACGTTCTTCGCCGGCACCTTCGTCCGCCACCCCCTCGCGCTCGCCGCCGCGAAAGCTGTGCTGGAACACCTGGACGAACAAGGCCCCGCGTTACAGGAACGCGTCGCCGCGCGGACGGCGACGCTCGTCGCGCGCTTGAATGATCTCTTCGATCGCTACAGCATGCCCACGCGGATCGAGACCTTTAGCAGCGTGTTCTATTTTACCTTCCCGAGCGATGTCCGTTTCGGGAGTATCTTGTATTACCTCCTGCGCGAGAAGGGCATCCACATCCAGGAGGGATTCCCCTGCTTCCTATCGACGGCGCATAGCGAGGAGGATGTCGAGCGTGTCTATGCCGCCTTCGCCGCGAGCGTCGCGGAGATGCGGGACGGAGAGCTCTTGCCGCCTCCGCCGGGGTCGCGCGCGACCCCGGCGGAGGCGCGACCGCCCAGCGCCATCTCCGCGGAGGCGGCGCGGGAAGCGTCCCCGACCGAGCCTCAAGTGGAGATATGGGTCTCCGCCCAACTGAGTCCCGACGCGTCATGCGCCTACAACGAAGCCTTCACCGTAAGCTTGACGGGCGCTCTAAACGAGCCGGCGCTCAGGGCCGCGATCCAGGCCATTGTGTCTCGTCACGATGCCTTGCGCGCTACGTTTGATCCGGACGGCGGCACGGTTCGCTTCAAGCCGCGGCTCGAGATCGACATCCCACTGGTAGACCTTGCGTCCGCCGATGCGCCGGATGACGCGTTGCGGGATCTTATCCGGGAGAATGCACGGACGCCTTTCGATCTCGTACAGGGGCCGCTCGTGCGGGTGATGCTGGCGCGCCTCGCCCCCCAGCGCCACACGCTCCTGTTCACGTCGCATCACATCATCTGTGATGGGTGGTCCACGAACGTCATTATCGAGGAGCTGGGGGCCCTGTATTCCGCGTATTGCCGCCATGAAACGGCCGATCTTCCCGCGCCCGCGAGCTTCCGCGCGTACGCCGAGACACAACACGCGGAGTCCGCGTCCACGTCGGCGAAAGCGTCCGCCGTGGAGCAGTATTGGCTCGCGCGGTTCGCCGAGTCGGCGCCCGCGCTCGACCTCCCGACGGACCGGCCGCGCCCCGCGGTGAAATCGTGGCGCGGCGCGACGGTGCGGCGCACGATCGAGCCCGAACTGCAACAGGCGCTGAAGCGCGCCGCCGCCCAGCAAGGCTGCACGTTGTTCGCCACGCTCCTCGCCGGTTTTGAGGCGCTGCTGTGCCGCTTGAGCGGCCAGCAGGACGTGGTGGTCGGGATCCCGGTGGCCGCCCAGGCGCTCCTCGAAGGGCCGGCGCTGGTGGGGCACTGCGTCAACTTCCTGGCGCTGCGCGGGCGCTTCACCGAGGGCGCCACGGCCGCCGATTTTCTCACGGAGACACAGAAGACGCTGCTGGACGCGTATGAGCATCAGAGCTATACATATGGCACGCTGGTGCGAAGGTTGGGCGCCCGGCGTGACCCCAGCCGCCAGCCCTTGATCGAGGCGCAGTTCAACCTGGAAAAGATCGGGGCCAACGCGCGCTTCGAGGGCCTCGACGCGGCGTTCGCTCCGTGCCCCAAGGAGTTCGTCACTTTCGACCTCTCGCTGAATATTGTGGAAACCCCGACCGGACTCGTCGTCGACTGCGACTATAACGCCGACCTCTTCGACGAGGAAACGATCGAGCGCTGGCTCGGCCACTACCGCACGCTGCTCGCCGGGGTCGTGGCCGATCCCACCCAGCGCCTCGTCGTCCTGCCGCTCCTCAGCGAGGCCGAGCGGCGTCAGATGCTCGTGGCCTGGAACGACACACGTCAGGCGTTGCCGGACGATCGGTGCATCCACGACCTCATCGCCGCACAGGCCGCGCGGACACCCGACGCGGTGGCGGTGGTCGCCCCTGATGGCCGGCTCACCTACCGTGAGTTGGAGCAGCGGGCCAACAAGCTCGCGCACTATCTCAGGAGGCGCGGCGTTGGGCTCGAAACGTTGGTGGGCTTGTGCCTGGATCGCTCGACTGACATGGTGGTAGGCTTGCTGGGCGTGCTCAAGGCGGGCGGCGCCTATGTTCCCCTCGATCCCGCTTACCCCGCCGAGCGCCTAGCCTACATGCTGCGGGATACGCGGGCGCCGGTGCTCCTGACGCGCCAACGTCTGTTCGCGCGCCTGTCCGCGCATGAGACACAGGTGGTTTGTCTGGATACGGACTGGGCGCGGATTGCCGAGGAGAGCGCCGAGGCGCCCGTGGGTGGGGCAACGCCGGAAAACCTGGCCTACGTCATCTACACCTCCGGTTCAACCGGGCGGCCCAAGGGGGCGATGATCGTCCATCGCGGCCTGACCAACTATCTGAGCTGGGCCGTGCGGGCCTACCCTGTCGCCGAGGGGCAGGGCGCGCCGGTGCATTCATCGCTTTCGTTCGATTTGACGATCACGGCCCTGTTCGCGCCGCTGCTCACCGGACGCGCCGCGCATCTGCTGCCCGAGCGGCCGGGCGTGGAGACTCTCACGGAGGCGCTGCGCGGGGCGTCCGACTACAGCTTGGTGAAGCTCACGCCCGCGCATCTGGAGTTGTTGGGCCAGCAACTGGAACCGGCGCGGGCCGCCGGTCGGACGCGCTCATTCATCATCGGCGGCGAGAATCTGCGTGCGGAGAGTATCGCCTTCTGGCGCGATGCCGCGCCCGAGACGATGCTCGTCAACGAATACGGCCCGACCGAGACCGTGGTCGGCTGCTGTGTCTACACGGTGTCCGCCGACACACCGCGCAGCGGCGCGCTCCCGATCGGGCGGCCCATCGCCAACACGCGGCTGTATATCCTCGACCGCTGCCAGCAGCCGGCGCCGGTGGGGGTGCTGGGGGAGTTGCACGTCGGCGGCGTGGGCGTGGCCCGCGGCTACCTCAATCGCCCGGACTTGACGGCGGAAAAATTCATCCCCGATCCTTTCAGTGATGAGCCGGGAGCGCGCCTGTACAGGACGGGCGACCTGGCGCGCTACCTGCCGGACGGCCACATCATGCTCGTGGGGCGCGGCGACGACCAGGTCAAGATCCGCGGCTACCGCATCGAGTTGGGGGAAATCGAGGCCGTGCTAGGTCAACATCCCGCCGTCCGGGAGGTCGCGGTCCTGGCGCGCGAGGATGCGCCCGGCGACAAGCGCCTCGTCGCCTACGTCGCGCTCGACGCAACCCGAGAGGCCCAGGAGCAACCGGTGTCTGAGAGTAGCGCGCTGCGCCGCTTCCTGGAGGCCCTGTTGCCCGACTACATGATACCGTCGTCGTTCGTGTGCCTCGACGCCCTGCCCTTGACCCCCAACGGCAAAATCGACCGCCAGGCGCTGCCGGCGCCCGGCCGTCCCGGCCACGGCGTCGACGAGGACGAGGGCTACCTGGCCCCGAGGACCGCGGTGGAAACGCAACTCGCGGGCATCTGGGCTGAACTGCTGGGCATCCAACCCATCGGCGTCAGGGACGACTTCTTCGACCTGGGTGGCCATTCTCTCCTCGCCGTGCGCCTCATGGCGCGCATCCAGAAGGCATTCGGCCAGAATTTACCGTTGTCGATGTTTTTACAGGGCGCTACCATCGAGCGCCTCGCCGACAAGCTCGGTCAATCTCAGCCGGCGGCGCCCTGGCCGTCACTCACGCCTATTCAGCCCCAAGGGTCGAAGCCGCCCTTCTTTTGCGTCCACGGCATCTTCGGTGATGTGCTCTTCTACGCCGATTTGGCGCGTTACCTCGGCGCGGATCAACCGGTGTACGGGTTGCAAGCGCGCGGGCTCGACGGCGTCACGGAGCCCGTGACGCGGATCGAGTCGATGGCGACACACTATATCGAGGAGCTGCGCGCCTTCCAGCCCCGTGGTCCCTATTACCTCGGGGGCTATTCATCCGGGGCCAGCGTCGCGTTAGAAATGGCCCGGCAGCTTCGCGCGAAGGGCCAGGAGGTGGCCCTTCTGGTTATATTCGATCACTCCAATCCTCGATCGGATTACGACACGGCGATGTGGAGCCCGACCTATGGCGCCAAGTGCGCCACGAATATCTTCGTCAACATGGGCTACTGGTCGGACACTTTCCTGCGGGGTGGCCTCAAGGGACAGCGCCTGCTCATCCGCCACAGGGCACGGTCCGCGCTGCGGGCTCTTAACGCCAAAGCGACGGGGCGGAACAGCCAGAGGCGCCCGGCTCCGCCCGATTATCTCGCGTCACTCAAGGATACTCCCGGATTGGACTATATCTCCGAATGGCCGTGGCATCGCGTCAGAGTCGTGGAGGCGCAGCACCAGGCCATGCTGGACTACGTCCCGGATACGTACCCCGGCCGCATAACGCTCTTTCGCGCGCGACGGCAGCCCCTCTTCTGCGCGCACGATCCCGCCATGGGCTGGGACGGCGTGGCTGGCGGGGGCGTGGAGATCAACGTGGTACCGGGCAGTCACCATTCGATGCTCCACGATCCCTACGTCCACGTCCTGGCGCGACAGCTTTCGACGTGTCTGGATCGGGCCAGGCGCGCGTCAGATAGGGGCGGATTTTTGCAACGGGCGTCGGCCTGATAGGTGTGCGTTGATGATCAAGGATGGCGCCATGGATCCAATATTGTCTCTCTATATGCTGTACGACCCCGCTGTGTTGGCTGATCCCCACCCCTTCTACCACCGCTTGCGCGAGGCCGCCCCGGTCTTGCGGGATCCGGTGCTCGGACACTGGATGGTCACGGGCTACGCGGAGACCGTGAGGGGACTGTTAGAGCAACGTCTTTCGGCGCGCCGCATCCCGGAGTTGACGGCGCTGCCCGCGGCGTACCGCGCCACGATGGGTCCCTTGGTCGACCTGGCCGTCGCGCAGATGCTCTTCCAGGATGAGCCGGACCACGGGCGTATCCGTAGCGTCGTCGCCAAGGCGTTCACGCCCCGACGCGCCGCTCAGATGAGCGCGCGCATCTCGGCCGTCGTCGACGAGCTCGTGGCGCCCCTGTCCGATGGCGCGGAGCTCGACATCGTGACCGATCTCGCCTACCCCCTGCCCGCCATCGTTATCGCCGAGCTTCTCGGCGCGCCGGCGGAAGACCGCCACCTCTTTAAGGGCTGGTGCGACGATTTCATCAAATTCGTGGCCACGACGGGGCTGTCGGACGCGGAGCTAATACAGGCGGCCACGAGCGCGACGGCGATGATGGACTACTTTCGGGATCTTGTCGTCGCGCGCCGCTCCGCGCCCCGCGACGATTTGCTCTCAGACCTGGTACGGGCGCAGGACGACGGGCGTGTCACGAGTGAGCGCGAGTTCCTGGCGAACTGCATTATTTTGCTCACGGCGGGACACGAGACATCGACGCATATGTTAGGGAACGCCCTGCTGGCTCTCTTCCGGCACCCGGATCAACGCGACATCCTGGCGCGAGAGCCGCAACGCGCGCCCGCAGCGCTGAACGAATTGTTGCGCTACGACGGGCCGGTGCAGTTCATAGCGCGCGAGGCGCGCGACGATGTCGCGCTCGGTGATGCGCGGATATGCCGCGGCGAACGCGTCCTGCTGATGCTCGCGGCCGCCAATCGCGACCCGCGTACGTTCACCGACCCCGACACGCTTGATATCGCGCGGCAGGACGCCCGACCGCTCGCCTTCGGTCACGGCGCGCATATATGCCTGGGAGCGCCCTTAGCTCGTTTGGAGGGAGAAATCGCGCTCGCGACGCTGGCGCGGCGGTTTCCTAGCCTGACGCCAACGACGGACATTCTCACATGGCAGTCAACCGTCACGTTCCGAGGGCTGGCGGCGCTCCCCGTGCGCGCGTGATCCTACAGGAGCCAAAAGGAGTATTCCATGCACAACCTATTCGTCAACGGCGATTTCTTCGACTGGCAAACGAGCGGCTCGCCCCGACTACGTTGGACGAATCGCATGCTTGGCAAAGCGGGGTTCACGTCCAGGCTGCGGCAACCCGGCTCGACCGGCTTCATGACCAATATCGAGCAGCGGATCAATCTTTATCACCTGGTAAGCCAGGTGCTGGCGTACCGCGTCCCAGGAGACCTGATGGAGGTTGGGACATACATCGGATCGACGGCGTCCCTTATCCAGTGGGTGATCGATGGCGAAGGCCAAGGGCAGCGGTTGCACGTCTACGACAGCTTCGAAAAATCCTGGGGCGCGCCAGACCCGTTGGATGAGCTGAAGCGCAACGTCCAGGAGTATTGTGGGACGTTGCCTGTGATCCATAAAGGCCAGTTCGAGGCAACTATTCCCGCGCTGCTCCCGGACGCGATCAGCTTCATCAATATTGACTGTGGGTACGACGGGCCGCCCGAGGAGCACAGCGCGGTCATGCGCCATATCCTTGGGCATGTGTATCCGCGCCTCTCGCCGGGCGCTATCTGCTCGCTGATCGACTACTGGAAACCGGGTCTGCATGATGGGTTACACAATCCAAATCCAGGCGTCCAGCCGGCGGTGGACCAATTTCTGGCGGACAAGCCTGAGGTGGTATCGGTGCTTTTCGCGCACGAAATGGCTCACGCCTATGTCAGGAAGCTGTAAGCGCGGTTGTGTCAGGGATCAGAACGGGTGAGCGATATGTTGTAGATCCTCACATGTGACGCGCCCCTTTGGAACCGCGGCAGACGATCGTCCGCGGCAAGCGTTAACCAAGATATCGTCAAGCGCCAGCGCATAATGTCGGGGCATATCGCACGCGACACTCTGCGAACTACCGGCGCCCATCACTCGCATAGCCATGCTCACGGCTGCCCGAGAATAGACCAAGCTCCGACAATGGGCCGCTTACGTGGGCACAACGCTGTTGTATAACTATCCATTGGGCCAAGATCGTCAATGGCTCCCGCAGTCCGCCACCATCATTCCCTTACGTGGGCCACCCGATCACGCGGAGAGGGTAGCGGGCATAGCGGAGCGGACCACGACGGTAGCGGAAGCGCCGTTCGTATCATGATCTTCGGCATGAAGGGGTTTCGCCGAAGTACTGCAACATGGCGAAAGCGCGATGCGATCTTTGCGTCCGAATGTAACCCTTGGGCTCGTGCCTTCCATCGTCCATCACTTGCCCGGCACAGCCGCCGTTGCCTCCTGCCGGCCCTGCCGGTCTCTCCCACATGACCATGCTGTGCTCCTCTCGCCTCTCGTCGAGTCGCTCACGATGCCTGTGCGGTGGCCTCGGTCGGGACGGACGCGGCCACATCGACGACGTACTCCACCCGCTCGACGTGCCCGGCGCCGAGGGTGCCACCGTCGATCTTGTGCAATGCGGCCATGACCTTGCCGGCCAGCTTCTGCTCTAGCCAGGTCTTGTTGAAGGCGGCGGGGACCGCCACGCGCAGCAGCTCGCCGTCCTGGTCGAGGGCGCGCGTCGTCGCAAACCAGGCATTGTAGTTCTCGGCGGTCATGACCTGGGCCAGATCGTCGAGGACCGCGCGCCACACCGGATGCTCCTCGATGATAGGCAGGCACGCGGGGCTGTCGGACCAGGTGGCGTAGGAGTCGGCGGGCTCGCTACGGCCGTCAGCGCGTCGGCTCCGTCGACGACTAGGCTGGCCTGTTCGTCGGCGATCCGGGGGCAAGCCGACGTCGGCTACGCGGGGCGGCGCGGGGTGCAAGAGGTCCTGCAGAACGGCGAACAGGTAAGGCATGCCGTTGGGGGCCTGGCCGTCGCGCCGGCGCTTGACGATGCTCGCCTGGCGATCGCGCGTCCGGGCGGCGGCTTCGTCGAGTAGGCGCAGGAACCGGTCGAGGGACACGCCGGCGTCGCGGCACAGATTGCGGGCACGGCCGAGACTTGAGCGCGGCGCATCATCCCCCAGTTCGGTACTCAGGGCGGCGATCTCGGCGGCGAGCGCCTGGTCGTCCACGGTCTCGTGGTCTTGTGCATGGCTGTCGCCAACGCCCGTCGTCCGTGTCGCGTTAGCGGGGGTAGGGGGTATCGAATCGTAGTCGAAAGTTTCTACTTGGTTATTTGTGCCCAACCCCTCGAAAAGGTCAAAGTTCCTGCACGGAGCGGATCGTACCCCTGATCCCGCAGATCCTCAGTGCAACAAGCCGCCGCGGGCGCCTGGTAACCGCACGTTGATTCTGGCAACGGTATGTGCGTGGTCAAAGGGGGACGCAGGGCCAGCGTAACGCTGGTGGTGAGGCCGTGTGCAGAAAGTAGACTTTCTGCACGCCGCTGCCGTCGTGACGGCCTGGTGTTACGGAGCGCGACACCGGGGGCAAAGTAGCGACCTATGGAGCCGGGACAAAGAGCCGATTCCCTTGCTGGAAACGATACTTCGGCCTGTTTTGCTACCCCCAGGTGCCTCGGCGAGGGTCTTTCGCCGTGTTGGATTGCACGAAAGGAGCGCCTCCCGTCGAACTCGCCACTTTTTGTTCGAGAAAATCACTCTCGTAAGGCTATTTCGAGTTCAGAGAGGCGCGTACTTTGCCCCCGATGTCGCGCTCCGTAACACCGGGCCGTGACGCGGGCCGTGCCGCAGGGGACGAAACGGGCCAGCAGAGCCGCTTATGCGAACTTTTACCTTTTCGGGGCGTTGGGCAAAAATAGCCTGGATGAAGGTGGCGCGCCGGCCGGTCGGCCCATGCGTAAAGGTGATGTCGGGAAATTTCCGCATCTTGATCGCCTCTTCCGTGAGCACGCGCATGGTGTCGGACACCGTGCGGCCCTCCCCTCCAGCGCGGCAATCCTGCGCACCTTGTCTGCGGTGTCCTTGGATAGCTCTAGCCTGACCAGGGGTGTCATTGTATGTTCCTCATCGATTGGCGAACCACACCGCATAGTCGTCGGTGAGTTGGTAGTTGGTCGAGTTCTTGTCGTCCGCTTTGAGGTCGGCCAGCGGGAGATCGTAGGAGCGGCGTCCGTACGTCACGCTCACGAGGACGCCGTAGAGGTCGTCCACCCCCGCGAGGTCGACGACGGTGACGCGGGCGCCCGCGGGGACCGGTCCTGATCCGTACTCGTAGCGCACGGCGTCGAACGGGACGGTCAGGCGCTCGCGCAAATATTCGTGCCACGCCGTTATAACGGATATGTCGTCGCGTGCGGGCGCGCTGTTGACGACCTCGCCGATGCGCTTACCTTGCTCGCCGCCGATGCTTGCCCAGACGTATGTTCGCTCCAGCTCCGCCTTGACCGAAGTTACGTCCCTCGTACGGTCCCTGGGCTGCGCCGGCGCCACCTCGCTGGCGTACACGCACATCTGCG
>JAABUY010003400.1_pt1 | contig 17650 bp, 23 predicted proteins | sample 5560271 | NCBI WGS metagenome assembly JAABUY01 (sample SAMN10711886, study PRJNA513374) | rock metagenome | isolation source: Antarctica rocks | place: Antarctica: Victoria Land, University Valley
TAGCGCGATCGTTGACCTACGAGGCGTCGTGTGTCTTACTCCTCACTGACGGTCCAATCCAGGGATGCTGCTCTTGTCGTCGGGGCCGCTATGGTCACCCGCGCCCGCGCTTCCCTGGACAATGTCCACCTCGCCCCATGTTCCGTCAGGGCTGTGCGCGAGGAGCTGATCGGCGCTCGGGGCGTCTTGGTCGATCATGCCACCAATGTTGTTGATCAGGGGCTTGGTCAAGCCGGGCTTGCTGGTCTCGTCGTCGTGCGCGTTTGACATGACATCCTCCTGTGTCCTCATCTGCCGGCCAGCTCACGCATGACGGGCGGTTGGTGGCGTCGCCGGCTGTCTAGCTACGACACACACTGTCGCCGTGCATGATCGCTATGTCTATAGTGCCACGTTCAGGGTGGATAACGCTAGGGACAAACGGCGCGCGCCAGGGCAATCGCATTTAAATTATAGCATAATTATGGCGTTGGGAGGTGTAAGCCGTCACGTTCGGTGGGCCGTTCGTCAGGATAGCTGGGCCACAATTGTCACGCGCGGTGGGCCATCTCACAGGCGACAGCTCTCAGGGCTGCGCGCTGCATCGCTCCAAGGTGAAACCACCGACGCGCCGCCGTCGTGGCGAGAGAACAGCGCCCACGCGGCGCACGGATTGGCCCACCTTCCGTGACGGAAAACGCGGATCGGCCCACTTATCCTGACGACAGTGGCTCACAGAGCGTGACGACAGGCCCCCATCTAGGGGTGCGCCCCGCCCATTTATCCTGAAAACTTACAAGGGGTGACGGCGCGCCCGCTCGACCCGGTTAGGCCCCCCCACGCGCACGCGGACCCGCCGACAAATGGCCCCGTTTTACCCCCGTTTTCCCCTTGCTATTGAACATACGCATATGCTATAATGAGGGCGTAGGGGCGAAGAACCCCTACGGACGACGAGGCTGACAAGGAGCTTCACGCCATGACACGGCAAGAGAAACGGCACCAGAGCAAGGCCACCGCCCGCGCGGCCACCATCCGCAGGACCGGCCCGTACACCTTCGAGATCAACAGCCGCACCCGCCCCGGCCACACCCACACCATCGACGCGCTGCGCCTAACGTGCAGTTGCGAGGCCGGTCAGAAGGGCATGCGCTGCTGGGCGCTCGCGCTCGCCCTCATGACCGAGCAGGGCTACCGGGCCATCACCCCCAAGCGCGCGCGCACCACGCCCCCCGCGCTCACCCGGCCCGCCGGCGCCGCCGCTCTGCGCGAAGCCTTCGGCCTCTAATAAAAAAAGTGGGCGGGGGGATCAAGGCCCCCGCCCACTTTTCACCGGACCACGGAAAGGATTGACAGAGATGACCCCCCAGGCCATACCCGCTCCCCACATCGCGGCCAGCATCCCCAGTATACCGCCGCGTACCGCCATCGCCCTCGACGATGGCGACGTGTCCGTGACCGCCACCTTTCGCCCCCGTGATCCCATCGGCGCGACGGAGGTTGTCGCCTCCCTCGCCCTCCCCGACGATGCCGCCCTCCTCAATCTCCTCGACGCGACGATCACCCGCTTGATCGCCTACCGCGACGCCTACCAGCAGGCCATGGATGCGGACCCCGCGCCCGTCCGCGCCCCGCTCCCCCTGCCCGTCCCCTGGTACGCCTGGTAGCGCGCCCCGAGGGCTGGCATCCCCGCCAGCCCTCCCCCCCTCAGCCGATGGAGTGATGACCGATGACCACCGAGACCCGCGCCAACCCCACCGCCGACAACCTCGCCAAGATTGACCAGTGGATGCAGCGCCTCGCCGACGAGACCGATCAGGCCGCGCAGAGCGCCGAGCTGACCCGCTATCTCACCACCCTCTCGCGCTTCTACACCTACAGCGCGCACAATTGCGCCCTGATCGCCATGCAGCGCCCCGATGCGCACCGCGTCGCCGGCTATCGCGCCTGGCAGGCTATGGGCCGCCAGGTGAAGAAGGGCGCCAAGGGTATCGCCATCCTGTGCCCCGCCCCCATCAAGGGCAAGACCGAGGCGGGCGACGACGCCGTGATTGCCCTGAGATTTCGCACCGGGTACGTGTTCGATCAGGCTGATACCGAGGGCGCGGACCTCCCCGCGCTGACCATTCACGCCGTCGAGGGCGAGCGGTACACGGCCCTACTCCGGCAGCTTATCGAGATCGCCGAGCGCGGCGGCCTGCGCGTCACGTTCAAGGATCGCCTCGTGTGGGACGCCAACGGCGTCAGCTACGGGGACGGCCGCATCGACCTCAAGCAGGGCAACCCGGCCGGCAACCTCTGTAAGACACTGTGCCACGAGATCGCGCACGAACGCCTGCACCGCACCGAGGAGCGCCGCACCTTCAGCACCCAACAGGTCGAGTGCCAGGCTGAAAGCGTCGCGTATTGCCTCTGCGCCGCGCTGTCGATCCCCTGCCCGAACTCGCCGACGTACCTCGCGTTGTACAAGGTCTCGCGGCCCGTGCTCGCGGCGAACTTAGACGCCATCCGGGCCGGCGTCGCCGCCCTCATGGAGGAGATCGCGCCCGTGCTCGACGCCGCGCGCGCCGCCTAATCCCCTGGGGGAGGGGCGCCACACCGCGCCCCTCCTCCCGCTGCGCCACACACCCAACGACCGCGCTAGGATGGGCGCATAGCCCCCATTTTGCGCTTGATATTGGACATGCGAAAGTGCTATACTATGAGTGTAGGGACAAAGAAGCGGGCTGCCCCCTCCCTCGACAAGAGTTTTGGGCAGCCCGCCAGCAGACCCCCTACACAGAGGTCCACAATCATGGTAGCAGAGGCTAGCACACCCGCCCCGCGTCTATCCCTCGTCCCCCCCGTCATGCCGTCCCCGGCGCGTCCCCGCCGTGCACCGCTCTCCCCCGAGGCGCACGCCGCTCGCGCCGCCCACTGCCGCCGCATCGCCAGCCTGGGCGGTCAAGCCACCGTCAAGGCGCGGGGAACGTCCTGGATGAGCCAGATCGGTAAAGCCGGCTTTCAGGCCGCCCTCGACCTGGGGTACGGTGAATACTTGCTGACGAAACTCGCCCCCAGCTACTACGCCAAGTTCGGCAAGGAGCCGACGATTGGGTGCAACAAGGCCGGCGACAAAGCCCGCGCGCAGGCCCGCCGCGCCACGCCTGACAAAGGACCATGCCACTGGCCCAACTGCACCGCCCCAGCGACGGAACTGCATCACATCGACGGGTGGAAGGTCAGTGACGATACCACCGGCCTGTGCACGGCGCACCATGACGCCTTCGACCGCGCCTACCGCGCCATGCGCAAGGTGTGGCGCCCGCTCACCGCTGATCCGGTCACGCCGCGCGCCGTGGCTATCTCTATCGGGATCGGCCTGGACAACGCGGTCCCCTTCTAACCGACGACGAGCCGGGGCCGGCCATCGGGAGCGGTGGCCGGCCCCCAGGAGGAACGCACACGATGACACCTAGCGGCTACATACTGTACGGGCATCCCCTCTGCGTGCCGTGCTTCGACGGCGACTATCACCTCACCGCCGACGGCCTGGCCCACGCACACGACGGCCAGGGCCGCGCCGCCGACGTGGCGCCCATCCACGCCGGCGACCCGGACGACGGCGCACCCTGCGCCGGCTGCGGCCAGCCCCTCGCCGCGCCCCCCGAGGCCGGCATCGTCTGGACCTGCCCCTCCTGCGGCGGCGATGACCTGCGCGTGCTCTACGACGAGCGCCGCGCCTGCCGCGTCACCACCCTCAACGACACCGGCGATCCCGCCGATGCCGCGCCCTGGCCGTCCTACGCCGGCGACGAGTTCGTGGACATCGACCCCGGCTCTTTCGCTTTCCACTGCGACGCCTGCAATACACACGACATCACGCCACGCAAAGGAGGACGGATCAATGACCTGGGCCATCAGCAAGCCGCGTGACGCCTGGCTCGCGCAAGCTAAAGCCGCCTGGGCGGCCTTGGAGCCGAAGGCCCCCGAGGGCTCACAGGTGCGCGACCTCGCCGCCATCGACCAGCACAACTTCGCCCTGCTGATCGAAGCCCTGTGCGCGCTCACGCCGGGCCAGGTCAGCCAGGAGCTACAGGACCTCGCCGGCTTGCGCCCCGTGGGCGAGGTCCTGGGGATGCCCGACCGGGGCGACGCGCGCATAGACGCCGGCGGCGACGCCGGGGACTGGTAGGAGGGAGGCACCATGAACACCGTTGACATAACACCGACGCCCGAGGCGTGCCGCCAGATCGCCCGCCTATTCCGTGTACAGCAAGCGGACGCGGAGGCGCTCGCCGTACGCGCCGCGCGCGCGTTAGACGACCTCGACGGCTGCGCCGACGTCGACCTGGCCCCCTGGGATCGTGCGCTGCTCGCCGCCGCCTTCGCGGCGTTGTCTGAGGCCGAGGATGCCCGCGCCGTCAAGATGCGGGAGGGCTTGGAGGCGTTGGGTCCCTACGCCGACGCCGACGACGGGGAGGGCTCCGACGATGCACCCTAACGGGTACGACCCGGAGCGCCGTGCGGAGCAACGCGCGGCGCTCCGGCGGCTCCGGCGCGCGCAACTCGCCGAGGCCCGCCGCATCCGCCAGGCCGTCGCCGCTACCTGCCTGCTGACGCTGGCGCACCTCCTCTCTCCCTGCCGCGTCGCCGCGCGCGCGGAGGCCCGTCAGGTGGCGATGTACCTGATGCGCACGCGGCTGACGTGGCCCCGGCCGACGCGCAACGGGGCGTTCCCTGCGGCACGGATCGGCCGGCTGCTCGGCGGCCGCGACCATTCGACGGTCATACACGACGTCGCCGTGATCGTGGGACGGCTGGACAGCGGCCAGCCGAAGGACGCCTCTCTGCGTCAGATGGTGCGCGTCCTCGCCGCGACGCTCGACGCCACCTATGAGGCCGAGGGGCTACCTCGCCGACGAGCCGCGTAGCGAGGAGGTGGATCGGAAGAGGATGGCAGATCGCCGGGTGGGCGCGGGCGTGCCCCCGCCTACCCCTATCACGGAAATAGACGATGAGGAGGTCGCCATGATGGCGATGATGACACCTGCAATAGCACCCCCGCGTGTACTGCCCCTGTCGGGACACCGCGCCACGCGGTACGCTACGAGTATGCCCAAGAAACACGACGATCCCCTCTATACCATCGCCCGCTACACGACGGCCCAGGCCGCCGCGATGTTGGGCATCACGCAGATTGCCGTCCAGACCGCGATCAAACGCGACCTCATAGAATCCGAATTGGTGAGCCCGCGCCTCCGCCTCATCTCGCAGGCCGCGCTCGACGCCTACCGCGCGCACCACCTGGGCCAGGTCGGGCAGCCCTCGCGCAAGAAGCGACGCCTGAAACAGAAGGCGGAGACCGCGAAAGCCGCTGCGGCCGATGAGGCATCTGAGGCTCCCACAGGCACGGAGGAAACCCATGAGTGATAACGACGCCGCACGGACCGATCTGTACGCCTCCATGCAGCACGCCGTGACCGCGGACCCATGCCGTACCCCGACGATGCGCTGCCCGCGCTGTGAGCGCGCGATGGACCCCGCCGACCTCTCGGTGCAGGCGCTCGGCGAACTGCGCCTGATCGACCCCCACAGCGCGCGCTACGACCGCCAGCCGCTCCCCGCGCGGGAGGGGATCGCGCTCTGCGATGAGTGCGAGCAGCAGATCGATGCCATCGCTCAGGAGATGGACGCCCAGCGCCTGCGTCTGACCCGGCTCTGGCCGCGCCCCACGTCGCACCGTGGCCGCTTGATGGACGATCAGCGCCTGAGCCGGACCTTCGAGGCGATCCGCGACACGGCCATCGAGGACGTGCTGGGCTGGGCCGTCTGGTACAATCGGCGCGGCCAGGATGCCTACCTCGTCGTCTACGAGACCGGCGCGTGGGCCATCCAGCCCGTGCCGCGCGGCCAGGTCTACGACGACCTGGACGATCGCGGCTACCTCGCCCTGCCCATCCCCGTCGCGCCGACGGCCGCCGACCGCGCCGCCGGCGACGATGAAGACGCTGGCGACGAGCGGGCCGGCTCCACCCTCCGCGAGATCGACGTGGCCGCGCTCTACCGCCGCCGCGTCCCCAGCGACGCCGACCATGAGCCGCTGGAGATGGGCCTGGCCACGCGCTTCTACCGCACGCTCTATGGCAAAGAGGAGATAGCCCAATGAACGACGCCACCGCGGGCGGCCACAGGCACGCGCGCACCCTCCCGAGCCACGACCTTAAACTCATCGACGACCGCCGCCTTGTCTACGAGGGGGCGCTCGACCTCGGCGGCTTCCGTGGTGTCTCGTTCCGCACCGCGGACGGCATGGGCGTCGTCGTGAGCATCGACCCCGCTATCCCCGCCGGCGAGGGCTTCCACATCAGCATCACCCGCCCCGGCCACCCGCCTAGCGACGACGATATCGCCCTGGTCCGCATCGCCGTGTGCGGCCCCGGCAGCCATGTCCGCATCGTCACCCCCGCCACGAGCATGCTGCGCGGTCAGATCGTCCACCTGGACGAGGAGCCCGACCACTACGACCCGCCTGATGCCCCTTGGTGGACGCAGGAGGAGTTTGCCGCCGTCGCCGCGCAGATGGCGAAGGAAACGGGCATCCCGGCCAAACGTGCGCGGGCGAACATGGAGCACCTGCAACGGCTCGGCCTGGCGCGCATCGAGCGCCGCTGGGACCCCGACCACGGCGAATTGGTGCGCCTGGACCTGCGCCCCATCCAGTGGCGTCAGGAACGCCGTCAGCGACGCCAGGACGCGGGCCAGAGTCAGGGTGAGGAGAACAGCGTATGACGCGCCTCCGCCTCACCTCCCTGCACCTGTTAATCGCCGTGGTGATCCTCGTCGGCACGCTCGCCGTGGGCGCGCATGAGGTGGCGATTCATAGCCAGCCGTGTTATTGGGGACCATGGCACGTCCCCCAGTGTCAGGTGCTGCGATGACCACCAACCACACGCCTTCCCGTGAGCCGGACGACGATGAGCTGGCGACCCTCGACATGCCGGACGATCTGCGCGACGACGACGAGCTGGCCACCATCGACGCCCAGGACCTCGGCGACCTCGTGAGGCTCGACGCCGACGAGACGGCATCCCACGAGACACCACATGCGCCGGCGGCGCCGCCGACCACACCTACATAGCTTTACCGCACGTTCAGGACGACGATAAGCACCCGAAGAGACCGGGACGAATAGGGGGGAGTAGCAACACATGATCCCGATTGACCTCACAGGCCATGTGGCCCTGGTGACTGGCGCCTCGCAGGGGCTCGGGGCCGCGATAGCCCGCACGCTCGGCGCGGCCGGCGCCGCCGTCGTCGTCAACTACGTGTCTAGCGCGGAGGCCGCCGAGGCGGTCGTCTCCGAGATCGAGGAGGCCGGGGGGCGCGCCATCGCCCACCGGGCCGACGTCACCGACGCCACGGCGTGCGCGGCCATGGTGGCGCACGCCGGGGGCGCGCTGGGACCGGTGGACATCGTCGTCAACAACGCCGGGCGCGAGGAGGCCGTGGCGTCGCCCTTCGCGCTGGCGACGACGGACTACCAGCGCATGATCGACCTGAACCTGCACGCCGTGGTCCATACCTGCCGAGCCACCATCCCGGCCATGAAGGCCGGACACTGGGGCCGCGTCATCAATATCGCCAGCGAGGCCCTCAGCCGTCCCGGTCCCGGTTTCTCCGCGTACGCTGCGGGCAAGGGCGCCATGGTCGCCCTCTCGCGCAATTTGGCGCTGGAACTGGGGCCGGACGGTATCACGGTCAACGTGGTTGCCCCCGGCTGGATCGCCACGCCGCGCGCCGACACCGCGCCGCGCGCGGCAATCGACCAGTTGATCGCCGGGACTCCGCTGGGCTACCAGGGCCGGCCGGAACACGTCGCCAGCGCGGTGCTCTTCTACGCCTCCCCCCTGGCCGATTTCGTCAGCGGGGCCTACCTGCCCGTCAGTGGCGGGCACGACCTGTGAGAGCGAGGAGCGGGGATCACTACTGTGTGTAGCGACGATGGACAGATACGACGTGGGCGAACCGCCACCATCCCAGGGTGGCCCACCAATGGCCCAAAGAACGCAGGATAGGCCGGCTGTGTCGCTGGCCCCACCCGAGGAGGATACCCATGAGTAAGACCATTGCCATCGTGAACAGGAAGGGCGGAGTCGGGAAGACGACATCCGCCTGGAACCTGGGTACAGCCCTGTCGCGCCGAGGCCAGCGGACCCTCCTGATTGACCTCGACCCGCAGAAGGCCGGGCTCTCCCACGTCGCCGGCGTGCGCGACCCGGAGCACGGCGTCGCCGATATGCTCACGCGCTACCTGCAAGACCGCACGCCGCAGCCCCTCGACCCCTACATCGTCGCGCTCGCGCCCAACCTCGACCTGCTGCCCGCCAGCAAGGAACTCAACAGTGCCGAGATTATTCTGGCCCCGGTCTTCCACCGCGAGCATGTCCTCGCGGCCGCCTTGGAGCCGGCGCAGGATCGCTACGACATGATTCTGATCGATTGCGGGCCAAGCATGGGCATCCTGGTCGTCAACGCCCTCGTCGCCGCTGATGAGGTGCTTATCCCCGTCGAGGCCGAGTACCTGGCCGCCGTCGGCCTCACCGACCTGTTCGACACCATCAACACCCTGCGTCGCGAACGCCTCAACACGCGGCTGCGCATCGGCGGTATCATCCTGACTAAAGTAGACGCGCGCATCCGCCACGACCGCGAGATCGTCGCCGCCGTCCGCGAGGCTTTCGGTGCCACGATCCCGGTGCTCGGCGAAATCAAGCGCTCGGCTAGCGTCAAGGATGCCACGCAGGCTGGCCAATCCATCTTCGACTACGCCAAGCGCGACCGCGCTGCCGTAGCCTACGCGGAGATCGCCGACGCCCTGGTGCGGAGCGAAGCCGCCCCTTCTGATGAGGCCGCCCCGGCTGCAGGAGGGACCCATGGATAAGACCGCTCGCCGCGACGCCCGCTTTGCTGGTTTCGTGGATTATCTCAAGGCCGCGCGCCCGCCCGATGTCGCCGACTTGCCCGGTGCCCGGCTCATCCCCGTGGACCTCATCGACCCTAACCCCTACCAACCGCGGACGCACATGGACGAGGCTGCGCTAGACGAGCTCGCCACCTCAATCCGCGCGCATGGCGTCTTGCAGCCCGTCACCACGCGGCCGCACGACGGCCGCTACCAACTCGTCGCCGGTGAACGGCGCTGGCGGGCCGCCATCCGCGCCGGCCTCACGGAAATCCCCGGTATCGAAAACGACTACGACGACGTAGCCATGGAACTGTTCGGGCTGATGGAGAACATCCAGCGCGCCGACCTGGACCCCATCGACGAGGCGCACGCCTACCAGCGGCTGATGGAGCGATTCGGGCTCTCGCTCCGCGACGTGGCCGAGCGCGTGTCCAAGAGCCACACCTATATCGCCCAGCGCCTGCACCTGCTCGATGACCCCGCGATCGAGGCGGCCGTGCGCGACGGAGTGCTGAGTCCTACGGTCGCGCTCTCCGTCGCTCGCGTGGCCGACCCCGCACAGCGCCAGGAGTTGATTGAGCGCGCCCGCGCCGGGGCGCATATCACGGTCGAGGAGGCCCGTAGCGTGCGAAAGGAGCACCCCCCAGCCCCGACCCCAACCACCCCCGCAGTGGAAACTAATTTTACAGCTAATGTCGCACCCACTAATGCGCGCCAAGACACGGGACGACAGGACACCACACCGGCATTGCCCCCAGTGGAAACTAATTTTACAGCTAGTACCAGGACCGCTCGAGACGGCGGGAGCGATCCTGTCTCGGCCGAAGCTACGGGTGAGAGCACCCCTCCGATGCGCCAGGGTGCCGAGCAATGGATTGTTGCGATGGATATGCAAACCGTCGTCCTCTTCCAGGGTAACGACGGTCGCGCGGATCGAGACCAGGTGCTGGCCGCGTTGTGGGCTGACCTGGAAGCCTTGGGCGGGTAGATAGGGACATGGCCCACCTGCACGCGGACGACACGACAGACGACGCCCTACCGGCGCACGTCACCCTGACCACGGATCACGTCACGGCCGACGCCGCCGGCCCGCTCGCCGCAGCGCTGCACACCGTCGGTGTCACGGTCGAGCGGCACACGTTCCTGCCGGTGCGCGGCGAGGAGCAGCATCCCTCGGGCGTGCTCCTGCTGGCCGCGTCCGGCCCGCTCCTACCCCTGGCTCGCCTCGTCGTCCCCGCGACCGCCCCGGCCGGCGTCGCCCCAGCCCTCGCCGGCGCGCTTGGGATCGGGGAGCGCCCGGTGCCGGCCACGCTCCAACTCAAGGCCGACGGCGTGTTTGTTTCCGTGAGGAGCCGGGATCTTATCGACATAACGCAGGCGCTCGACGCGCTCCCGGCCCAGCTCACGCGCCTGGACATGCGCCGGGAGGAACGCCGGCTCGTCTATAACGAGGGTGCCTGGCGTATCGACCCATAAAAGGAGCACAATGTGGAACGCGGCGTGATGACGTGATCGTGACGGACCTGGCACGCCCTTACTCGACGGCGACGGTCCACGAGCTGCAACAGGCCATGGTCGAGGACAGCCCGCACCTCCACAAGAAGGTCGGCCTCGGCGACGACGACACGCGTTGGACGATGCGCAAGGCGTGGGAGGGCCTGGGCCGCGAGCCCGAGCCGTGGATGCGCGCGGAGGGGGCTGCGGCGGCAGCCAGGGGCGAGGCGTGGCCGCGTCGGCGTTCCGCACCGATGAGGCTGGTCGTAACGCGGCGACGCTGTTCGAGGCGCTGCTAGGGGAGCAAGGCAAACTGGGGCAGGGGAGCGACGGGAATCGTGATGACTTGGATGTGGGGGATCGCTGATGAAAGCGGGACACCCTTACCTCTAGTCTCGTCCTCGTCAGCTTCTACGATCACCTGTGACGAAACACACCCATTGGATAGTTGGACTTGCCCTCATGCAGAGAGGTGCCTTTCCAGGGGTGCCAACAGTCATGTGGCTGAGCCCACTCCGTCGTCATTTGACGTCAAGTACCTCGGCATCGTCGCACACCCGCCCGGACGGTGTCGCTCCCACCAGTATGCATGCAGAGGGCGGGAGTATACGGACGCGATAAATGTGGGTATACCCTTGTCGCGTGGCCCCCTTAGCCGGTATTAGTGGAATCAAATGACCAATGCCCGGTAAGGCATGGAAGAATGCGAGCGGATCGGTGGAGCTAGCGGCCAGGGGGCGCGACACGCGGAGCACAAAGCCGTTGCGCCCCTGCCCGAAGTCAAGGGGCAGCACAGATGATGGCGGGGTCTGCGTCACTAGCGCGGGATCGGATCCCAAATACAGGTGATTGATGACGCTTGGGTCAAGACAGCGGCGAGGGTCGTAACAGACCGACTCTTCCCATGTGCCAAACGTGTTCATCCTGCCGACGGCCATCGCTGCCCCCCGTATAAGCACTGTCTGCCCAACCCACATAGCTGGCCGATTATTGACGTTGGTCCGTACCTCGGCCACCGAGTAGACCCGCGCGGCCGGCGCTTGTCGGATGGTGAGGGCGGCAATAACGCCGGCGACAAGCACAAGGGCAAGCACCCCGAGCGGTACGCGTACCGCTCGGGGTGCGCCCGCACCGCGACGCCACCTGGCACGTTGACGTGCTGTCATTTCCATTCGCGTCGTCTGCCCTTCCTCTTGCGCATATCGTAGCAGGACGCCGCGTTCGATGCCACGCATGCCGGTATCATGCCCTAAGAGAACAACACCAAGAGACGTGGGGTGAGAGGGTCACGCAGGGCATCTAAAATACGCGATGCACACTAAAACAGTGAATGAGCTACACTAGCAGCGTGAAAACACTGACGTGGCACTTGGTGCGCTTAGGCTGGCGCCAGCTTACTCTGCTCTCCGTCATGTTCATCTTCGCCCTGCTCATTACGCAGAATCTCGCCTACTGGCAGGTAACGGAGCATACGAGCCTGGCGCGCCAAGCGCAACAGACCTACGACCAGACTATCCCCGTCCCCGCGCCGCGCGGCGAGATCCTCGACAGCAAGCGTATACCGTTGGTGACGAGCGCCCAGGTCAGCAAGCTGTACGTGGACCCCACGGCGCTGAACCCCAAGGGGTTGCCCGCCATCACCTTGCGGGACGCGCGGGCGCTCGCGCCCCTCCTGGGCCAGGACGCGGCGACGCTCACGCGCGAGCTGACCTACCGCGGCGCGCATGTCCCTGCAGCGCAGCATGTATTTATCGCCGATGGGCTGAGCGACGACACGGCCAACGCGATCAACGCGCTCAACCTTGGGCAGGGCATCATCCTGGCGGCGCGCCCGCGCGCCTTCTACCCCGACGGCGCGCTCGCCGCGCCGCTGCTCGGCTTCGTCTCCAAGAACGGGGATGGACAGTACGGCATCGAGCAGGCCTACGATCCGATCCTGCGCGGGCAGGACGGCGCGCGGCTCAACCTCACCAACGCGTTGACCCGCCCCCAGACCGCGCGGCCGCGCCCGTTCGTGCCAGGGGCCGATGTCGTCCTGACTATCAACGAGACGATCCAGCAGATCGTGGAGAAGCGCCTCAGCGAGATCATTTCGCGTACCAACGCCTTGGGCGCCGAGGCCATCGTGATGGACCCCAAGACGGGGGCGATCATGGCCATGGCCAGCCTGCCGTCGTACGACCCGAACAACTACGGCCTCGTGACCGACCCCAGCCGCTTCAACAACAGGGCGCTCCAGAACTATCAGCCCGGCTCGACCTTCAAGGTCATTTCGGTGGCGAGCGGTTTCGACGCCGGCGCGTTCAATCCCACCATGACCGTATACGACCCCGGCATCTTCCAGAGCCCGGCCTATGGGGATGTACCGATCCACAATTGGGAGCCGGTGGGCTGGGGCAATGAAACGCCGGAGATCATGTTGCGCCACTCCGCCAACGTGGGTATGGTGCAGTTCGCCGCGATGATCCAACCGCCGCAAAAGTTCTACAACTACCTTGTCAATAATTTCGGCTTCGACCGGCCGACGGGGATCAACTTGCCCGGCGAGGAGCACGGCGCCGTGCGCCAGCCCATCGGCGGCAATTGGCAGCCGATCGACCAACTGACCAACGCGTACGGCCAGAGCATCGACGTGACGCCGCTGCAACTGGTGACGGCGATGGGCGCGCTGGCCAACGGCGGCAAGCGCATGCGCCCCTACGTCGTGCAGCGCGTCGAGTACCAAGGTGGGCGCGTCACGGAAACGCGGCCGTTGGTGGTGGCGCAGGCCGTCACGCCCGCGACCGCCGCGACTATGACCGCGCTGCTGCATCGCTCGGGTCTTAGCCAGGACCTCATCGACAGCAACCCGAATGGCGCCTCCGAGGCGACGTGCGCGCTGACCCAGGGCTTCCCTGTCGCCGCCAAGACCGGCACGTCGACGGTCGACGTGGTGAAGTCCGGGGCGCAGGATACGAGCAAGGGCACGGTGGCCTCGCTGCTCGGCTACGCGCCGATCGACGACCCCAGGTTCGTGATGCTCGTCACCGTCGACCATCCGCGGCAGCAGCCGGGCGACTCCCAGGCGGGCAGCCACATCTACGGCGCGATCACGGCGGCTCCGGTGTGGCACGACATCGCCGAGAGCCTCTACCGCTACCTGGACATCGCGCCGCGCCCGGAACCCCTACGCAACGATCCGATTCTCGGCAGCGATAACATTCCGCTGTTTCAGGGGGCACCGCCACAAGGTTGGGGCTGCGAGTTCGACAAACCCTGAGCCTAATTTGAACTCAGCCCATTTCGCTCTGGAGCGGGCTATCCAGATCTATCGCTAGGACAAGGCATGATAATGCTGGGCTGGGCAATAGTTCATCTTCATAATAGGCTTGGTACACCATAAGTTGTATATGGTTTCCCCGAAAACGAGCTTTCGACCACTACATCTGGCACCCATTTTTATTGTGAAGATGAACTAATGCATCAGTAGGGCTAGGACGTCGGGAAACGCACCGTGAACCGTAGACGCAATGTGCCCCCGGACGATGTTCGGTGTCGGCCGCGCGCATGCCAATCGGAGAGGACAATAACGAGCGTTGTTGTTCCGTGGTAAGAAAAAAAAGGCGCATCGAAATTGAACGTCCAGGTCCGGTGATCTTGATTTGGTTCACCTAAATCGAATAGCTGGCCGCCGTCCCGCACTGCGTTAAGGTTGAGGGAGACACGACTGAGCGCGACCTGACGGTACACTTCGCCGGGGACCGCGAGGGCAGCCAAGCCGTCCAGTGGTTGTGCTGACACAATACGTGCGATGATTCGCGTGTTAGTCGGAGTCACTTCCAACCGTTGGAGTGTTAGTTTCGCTAAGTGCGTTTGCGCTTTCCCATACAACGTGACCACGCGCGTGGGAGCCACAGGGACTGTCATGGTATAAAGGAATGGTCCCCGTGCGATAACTGAGTGCCTTGTGTAGCCTGCCCACTTGGATGTCTCGGGCGTCACGCAAGACGATTTTGTTGCGGGATTTCGCACGTTCATCTGTATACTAGACAGGTTAAGATGCAGCGTGATTGTGGAGCGCCGCCCGATCGCTCCATGCGTAGCGAACTCCAAGGCAAACCCTTCTGCGGTCCCTTTGGGTGGGCCAAAAGTTTGGACCCTGACGGGGAATCGGTGACCTTGCGCATCAGTCAAGATGATAGGAAAATTCCAAGGAGTGGGGCCAGCCACGTACGAAAACCCGTGTGGCCCGCTCAACGCCAAACCAATGACAATTCGTTGAGAGTCGGCGTATACACGCTGGACAATTGACATGAAGCCACAGGCATGCCGAATGAGATAGATCTTACGCCCCAAATTAGATGTGACGATACGCTGATCGCTGAGCTCATGCATCAGCACATCGTCACCAGGCGTCCGAACGGGGGTGACGCGCTGCGTCGAGTGTGACGGCGTACCGGACTGGTGGACTACCTGATGGGAGCTTACAATGGCGAGCCCTAGGATCGGCACGAGCATGAGCCACTTCGCCTTGTCGAGCCTCATGACAGACTCCTTCATACTATGGATAAAACGCACTAATGTGGTCCATTCGGCAAGTCTCTATCATGCGTATGTACCGCTACTATGGGCACAACGACCAGATTTTACGCGTAGGGACACGCGTCATGTGCGCATCAACGCGGCTCAAAAACCGATCCCTACTTACCGGATGGACCACTAATGGGCACGTCAATGAACAACATATCCACTTTTTGCGCCCGTTCGTAAGTGGGGCACAAGATCGACGACGTTATTCTCTGGCGTGCCCTAACACCATCTTTGCACTTTTCGATTATGGTCAAGTAGATCGCCTGCTTGGACCTATATCTTGCGGTCCGACAGCCCGACCAACCCCTTGTCGGAGCGCGCGCTTTGCTGAGAGATAGCACACTTGGGAGTCCTTTTGAGGCCGAAAGAGGGGCTTCGGACATACAATTCCTTCGGGACCATCAAAAATAGCGGGTGACAAGCTTCTCTCCGACAGACTACTAGGCCGACCATATGTCATCGTATTGATGCAGTTATCCCCGCGCGAGGGGGGCACGGTCAGGCTAAGCTGCCGTGCCCCTCCGCGCGAGGGGGTGATACCGTCGAGATATTGCTTTCTACGTTAGCCTTTCCGCCTAACTTGCAGGGGCATCTCTAGACGGCGTACACCGTGCAGTTACTCCAACTTGTGGAGTGGCTGCTATTGTAAACGGTCCCGCATGCTTGGAGCTGCGGACCCGTTCTCCCCAACATTAGGGACTGCACGTTGGCCGATTGCTGTGGAGAGCCGAGCGGCGAGTAGGATGTCGTAGTCGCCCCATCGGTACGGTTGAGCGTCACATCTATCTCGGATGTATAGATGGAACTGTACGTGTTACCGTAGTAAGCGTTGCAGCCAGGGTTGGTCCCGTACATACTAATCACGCCTTGCTGATTACCGCCCCCATCCATGATGATCGCCGAGTAATCAGGGCCTATCCCTCCTCCATAACACTGAAACGAGCCTACGTCTTGATAGTCGCAGGTGGAGCCTGAGCAACTGGCGGCATACGCCGCTGTGTGCGACAGGACGGGCGACAAAGCGATGGGACAGAGCGCGAGCAGTAGAGTACCTGCCGCGAGGATTGGACTGAACCGGCGCATGGGTAAATCTCCTTCTACCAATCTTTTGATACACGCCTCCGCCAGAGCGACAACTGCGGGGCTAAGTGCGTGCCGGTGAACATGAACTGCACGCCACTACGCTACTTGCCTTGAGTGGCTATCACTCTGCCATGATTGGCTAACAACCGGTGGCCGGTGGCCGGCGGCCGTCGGTTGTCAAGCCGGAAAGGGGGTGAAGCAAGCTCATCGTCTGCTCGACACATAGCGCGCCATGTATCGTTGCTGCGGGTAATGAGGATGGCTGCCCTCTTTATACCGTCCGCCCCCCGCTGAATGCGGCCGTCAGTCATCGGCTGGGCATAGCTCAACGATAGGGGAATGGTCGCGCGGACATAAGTGCAAACCTACACATGTCGCACATTTGCCACAGTTCGTCGCGTGGGTGCGTGAAGTGGATAAGATGGAGGATGAAAGGCAGCGATACGGGTAGCATCTAACCGGACGGGGCTGGCGGCACGCGCCGTCGCTCTACGGCGCGTGATCCGCGATCGCGGCCGGCCTGTCCGACCCGCGAACGGGATGCCGTCCGCGGACGGCCACGAGGCTACAGGGGGACCAATGTCTAGCGAGCATCTCCGCGCGCTCGTCGTCTGGCTCGCGCGCGACCGCCGTCGCTTCACCTTGGAGGATGCCGAGCGCCGCGATGATGATGAGGAGGACAAGGGGGACGGCGGCGGTGCGGGCGCGGCGTGGGTCGCCTATCTCTACGACACCTGTCCCGGTCTGACCTACCGCGTGGCCGACTACCGAAGTCTCCAAGCATGGGTGGCCGCGCCCGCCCTACCGGAGGCCTGGGCTGTGCGCGAGGAGCGCCCCGCGCGCAACGCCGGCCGCGATTACAGCGAGGAGGAGGCCCGTATTTCGCTCACCGAGCTCGCCATGATCCTGGCGCACGACGCCGCCGACGCTCCCTGCCCCGTGTGCACGCTCCATGTGCGCTACGCGGACGACGGCGACGACCGCTACCGCGTCATCGTCCGTGCGCCAACGGGGGAACTGCACGAACTGACCACCCTCGCCGCCTACCTGCAGGCGCAGCGATTGACGTGAGCGACGGGCGTACGCCACTCATCCGGCCCAGCGGTCCACCGCTATCGTTGGAGCAGCCCGGCGCTGTCGCGGACGACGATGCCGTTGCGATGGGGGTGCGTGGCGATCAGCCCCGCGCAGGCGAACTTGCGCAGCAGGCGCGTCACCTCCTCGCGGCGCGTTTCGGCCCGCCACGCCAACTCCCGATGCGTCAATTCGATGGGCCGTCCCACCTCCGGCCCCTCAGTGGCGAGGCGCACGAGCAGGCGGGCCAGGCGCGTCTCGACGTCGTAGAGCCCTACCTCCGCCTTGTCATCGTACACCCGCGCGAGCGCACGGGCCAACTCCGCGACGAGGCGCAGCAGGGCGGGGGGCTGCGCCGCCAGAACCTCCAGGAGGGCCGGGCCGGGGAAGCGGTAGAGCACCGCGCGCTGGCTCACCACTTCCGCGACGCTCGTCGGGGTCCCGTCGGGCTCACGCGCGAGGAAGCGGAAGACCTCGCCCTCACCCACGAGGTCCAGCGTCACC
>JAABUY010003406.1_pt1 | contig 17634 bp, 17 predicted proteins | sample 5560271 | NCBI WGS metagenome assembly JAABUY01 (sample SAMN10711886, study PRJNA513374) | rock metagenome | isolation source: Antarctica rocks | place: Antarctica: Victoria Land, University Valley
TAGCCCGATAGTCTTATCGTGCACCTTTGTAATCCAAAGCTGCAAGGCAGGCGCACTATCATATGCGCCTGAAGGTCGCCTTAGGTTTTGCCTTCAAAGAGCACATTCCGATGGTGCTCGGAGCCGAAGCGTGTAGGCATTTCCATCCCTTCGCCTGGGAAATATGCAGTCAGCTCATCAGCAGCGTCTTCTTAATTCTCTGCTCTGCATTGAAAGGCGCATTGTTATGATAGCGCTTGAAATCAATGCAAGGATGATTTGGTGTGGAGGGCAAGTCCAATCATATCGTCTTAGTATGAAGTAGCTGACTCTTATCCTGCAGCGGCACAATTTACTGGCCTGAATTCCCGGTCTGCAAAACGTTATGGGCCGCGTACATTTGCGCCCGGCTGCATCAGCCTCTTGCCCCGTGGATGATAAGACGTGTCAATCTTCTCGGCGTGCGCAGAGTGAACCCAGAGAGCCAAGACTGGTCAGGACACACTCTTATGCTCTAAGTACTGGTCGAGTTGAGCAGAACCAACCATTGGCATACTACATCAGACACTGAAGAATGACTACCCTCACTCGTTATGATTACACTGTTGGCTGGCTTTGTGCCTTGCCAAAAAGCGAACTTGTTGCCGCTAAGCAGATGCTAGACTATCGACATGAACCTGTTCGTGATCTGAGCGAATATGACGAAAACACATACACATATGGCTCAATCAACGGACACAATATTGTCATTGCATGCTTACCGCCTGGTCAGCCCGGCGGGGCTTCTGCGGCGAGATTGGTACAGCCGCTGAGTATGAGTTTCCCAAAAATGAGGGTACACCTGTTAGTCGGCGTCGGTGGAGGAGTCCCTCGTGACCCTCAGCCTGATAATCCGGACGAATATGTTCGCCTTGGGGACGTTGTGGTGGGTTGGGCCGAACAAACGGGACATCCGGCCGTGGTTCAGTATGACTATGTCCGCCACGAGAAAGGAGGTGATGGCGAATTACTGGGCAGACTGGACAACCCACACTGGATAGTCTTGAATGCCTTGGGCGCCCTATTGGCGAATGCTTATATTGAGACCAAATTCGAAGAACACCTCAGAAAGGTGTGCCAATCCTTAGAAGGCTTTTCTCGACCATGTGAGGACGACTATCTCTATCACAAAACCTACTCTCACGTTTCCGGTCAGACTTGTTCGGCATGTGCTCCGAGTTCCAGAGTTCAGCGAAAGGCCCGCAAGAGCAACCACCTGATATTTCACCAAGGTACCATTCTCTCGGGAAGCTCGATCATGACAGACGCTGAAACCAGAGACTCTCTAAGCAAGAAATATCATGACGCGAAATGTTTTGAAATGGAAGCGTTTGGGGTGATGAACCAGAAACACTGTCTCGTCATCCGGGGCATCTCGGATTACTCTGATTCCCACAAGAATCAGTCCTGGCAAAAGTACGCTGCGAGCACAGCGGCAGCTTTTGCCAGGGAATTCCTCTATACCCTTCAACCACATAGTGCAAGCAGAATGGAGACTATGGAGGATATAACATCCTTAGAACGTGTGTAACCTAACATTTCCCACAATTCAGTCAGAAACATTTGTAAATTCTAATCACCAATTAGAGAGACCATTGGTGAAACAATCCCCTAAGCCTCATCGTCCCTTCCTCAATCTAGAAAAGGCCAAATTTCCGCTTGAAGAACCACCCACTATCTATACGGTATCAAACCCCAAGGTCGGAATCATTGAGTAGGTAACAAACAAAAAAACCCTCGCAGATTCAATGAATGCTGATGCCATGTATCCAAGTGTTATATTCGTCCACGGGCTGCACGGTAACGCGCACCAGACTTGGACTGATCAGAATAACACGTTCTTCTGGCCCCAACAGTTGGGTGTAGACATCCCTAGCGCTCGTATCATAACCTTTGGTTATAGTAGCTCCAAGTTCACGGACGACGCTATACCACATGCCGTCGGAGAAAGCGCGAAAGCACTTGTGGACTTGCTCTGGGGTGCTCGAAAAGATCATCGGAATCGGCCAATGATATTCGTCACCGAAGGTCTTGGGGGCCATATCGTTCAAGACACACTTCTCATCTGCCAAAAGTCACCATACCTCAAAGACCTTCTATCCTCCGTTTTTGCGATCATCTTTTTCAGCACCAGTTACTCGGGCGACGGACTGATGGTGTCGGATTATATAACTGCAGGTTCCTTGGGTAAGCCGAGAAAGATCAACAAACCCACTTCGAATTCTTTGCAGGCAGCGACGACAGTGGCCTCCCATACCACGGTGCTTGATTTCGAACAGCTTCTCCTGCGATCGAAAATAGATGTCAAGACCATCGACGACAAAAGCGAGAAGATGGTGGAATCAACCGCTCTCTTCCAGAAGTCAGGCCCCAATATATCGGCGAAACGTCAGGCTATGACGGCTTTTACGAGTAGGACGGATGTCAGGTACAAACGAGTCGTTGAAACGATACGGATGTGGATGTATCAAGTGTGAGCAGAATATTGCACGATAGCAGGACAGACTGTGGCCCCTGCTCTGGTAAAACCAGCATGCTTTGAGGGAGAACGGTCTCACGCTGTAAAATCGCAATCAACGGACACGAAACTCGATGACGGAGAACCTACGCAGATGATGCTTATATTCAACCTATCTCGACCAGTGCTCGATGCAATCATCAAAGTGAGACTCCTCTAATTCTTCCGCAGGCCGCTGGTCTAATCCCTCCAAAACTAAACCTCGAATATTCCATGCTTCCGTAAGAGCTTTCTTACTTTCTAGATGCTTGTTCAATCTCTCATACACTTCACTGAGCTTGAACAGAGTTCGGGCAAGCTCTGGCTGTTGCGAAGGGATCCTGCGGAATGAAACCTGTGCTTTTTGCAAGAAGCGACTAAACCCAGATTAGCTCATACTCTGTCTTCCACTCGGGGAAATTGAAGTGATTCTTACAGAGCATCAACGTCTTTCCGGGCGGTCGAGTAATGGCATGCAACTTTGTAGATCGCAGTTGCCGTGTTGCGGTGCTGGTTTCCCACGGTAGCACTCCACTGTTCCCAAGCTCGGTAATGGTATTTGAAGCTATTTTGATAATCCCCTTGAGCATGTTTGACATTTCCAAGTTCGTAAAGAATAGAACCAGTCCTATCCCGCCTTAACCAATTGCTTGAGTATTATAGAAAGAGAAAAATTGTACCTTCCACCCTCGCGGTCGTTGATGCCGAAGTCACGCTCCCTGTCATGCAAAAGTTCCAAGAGCTTCTCCTCGGCCATCTCATTGTCGTGGTAGTAATAGTACATCATTGCCAGGCCTCGAACAGGATTGTATAGCTGGAGTTTGCTGTAGGAAGGCAATTCGCGACGAATCTCTATAGATCTCTCAAAAAGATCACCTACACCCTCGAACATACCCCTCATGATGTTGACTCTACCAACCTCGCTGTACCCTGAGGCAAGCCTACTGGTGAGTTTACCCGTTTCATTGTAGAGCTCTTCTTCAATTTCCAAGAATTTCTCATTTTCGATGACCGCGGTCTTTCGGTCGTTGCTAGTCGCAGCTAAACTACCTCGCAAGTTATGGAGGGCTGAACGGAGATTTCTTGTATCCGCGCTGCATTCTTCTGCTACTGCAAAGGCTGTTTCAATGAACTTGGCGCAATCCTGTGGATTTCCCGATTCATATAAGTAACTGACGGGAAACGTTAGCATTTATCTCGCGCATATCTAGTCACTTACTAGCCCGCTTCCATGATAAGCGTTGCAAACTTCAGCGTTGCGAATTTATGCTTGTGTTCCGCTCCTTCGAAATAATGCCGCAATGACCCAATGTGGGGCAGAATTCCTGGGCACTGATCCCACCGTGTTCGTCGTCCATGTAATTGGTAACTCCCATCTACTGTAGGTACAGCATACGGCCAGACAGAGGACAACATATGGACAGTAGCCTTGAAAACTTCTTTGACGTGCATGATGTTGTCGTGAAGTTGCGTTCGTATTACGTCTTGGACGGTTCGATGAGTAGAGAGCTCGGTTCTATCGACGTGCACGGTGACAATTGACAGCTCAATAAGATGGTTTAGGGCAGAACGGTAGTCTATCGGGCTTGATGGAAATCCATGTAGCGGGATATTTTTTATGTCCGTTAGAAATATGTCCTCCTGAATGGTTTCCGGATCCAAGAACGCGATGACGCTCAGGATACTAAACGGTCCTTTTTCGAGCGTATCGTGCGACCATAATGAGGTAAGCCGTTTGCTATAGCCATGTATAGATTCCGCTTCAAGGCCGCTATCGTCTGAGTAGAATTCCTGGCGACTACAATCTTCGTCGTAAAGCTTCAAGAATCCAGGCAGGGATAGTCTTTGGCTTCGAATAATACCTGCCATATGGAGGATCGCGAGTGGGAAGCAATGCAATTTTCTTACTATTTCTGTCATCAATTGGTCGGAGCCTTGATGATCTTGGAATTTCATCATCTTTCGGAACAGACAAACTGCTTCTGTGACTGAGAGTGGAGGTAAAGTTACCATTGCTCGGTGCACATAGGCTCCACGTATCCGAGGATCTTTGCTCGTGATCAGAACGTTGCCTTGGCCATGCTTAGGGAAATAGTCATCGAGAATGCTTGATTGGTCCACGTTGTCAAATATCATGAGCCACCTCGCCATGACCGGCCCGGGTGTCTTACTTGAACTTATGGCCGGTGTCATAGGTTTTAAAGGTCGTGCAAGCCACCCTTGCACCAAGTCTCTGCTTAGGTTAGAATCTGTTGACAACTCCTGAGTCTCCAGCTCTAAACGTATGGCAATCTGTTTAAAATCTCCATCAAGTTTTACAGTACTGTCGGCTTGGAGCCAGAAAATCGCATCATATTCTTCCTTTCGCAAGAACATGTATTGTGCCGCAATCTGGGTTTTTCCAATGCCACTCAATCCCAAGATCGTAAATGTTGTTGCACCAAGCGAGTCTTGGTCAGTAGCAGGTACTCCCGGCTGAAAGACATCATCGATCTTGTCTATGATATCGAGACGCCCTACAAATTCTGTATTCGCCTTCACGTGCGGACCGGTGTAGTAGCATGGGAGCTTCACCTGAGGGGCAGCAGCCAGGAGATCCGTTCCATCAACTATTTTGTAGCTTGATTCTGTATCCGAAGACCACCGAGGGGTTAGGAAGCCAGTTGGCTTCTGGAAGCTTTGTGATGATGGCGTAGTCAGCTGCGAAGCTTTTGTGTTAGCACTCAGTGGGGAGAGACGTCCAGACGACCTTTCTAGTCAGATTTCAGTACAATTAAACTCTAATCAGACTGAGGAACTGACCATTGAAGCTACGGCGAATGAAACCGTCTTCGCTCGAGGATCGCATTGAAGTAGCCTCTTGGGTTTCATTGCCCTCTGCATATGTCGTAAGCCAGCGTTTAGGGTCCGTGTAGAAGACTTACTCATAAATCGAGAACTCCTTTTAATTCTATCGGGGCCGTCCCTCAAAACCTCGTATAAGTAGTCACGGACCTGAGAGTGTATGGTAGCGTCAGTTCTGTCAAATACCATATCCAGACTTATATCCATTTCGACAAGTCGTTCATGTTCTGCAGAAACTTTCGCAAGCTCTGCATCTACCAGCTACTAACTGATTAGATGGAGCAACGTTCTCGCTGGCTGATGACGTACGATTTCATGCTTTGCGAACCAAAAAAACCCAGTAAGCTTCGTTTTCTTTCCCTCGAATGAGCTTAGGATGGGGATTTTTATGTTCAAATTTTTGAAGGTCTGGCTATAATACCGGATGGTGCGTAAATCTCCTTCGGGATCACCGTAAGAACGAGGGGATGACCGCAAAATGCGAAACCATGCAATTAAAGCAGCTGTTGTTACTTTCATAAAGTTTGGGGTGGCAAGAAAAATAATCCCTAAGATATAATTCAGCAGCTCGTCGTATTGAGTAAGCTGCTGTGCTGCATCCGAGAGAACCTGTCCAGCATTCAAAAATCTATGTGATTCAACATGGTTGACAAAAGAAATACCTTTTTCAGTAGCACTCCTCCTATACTGTAACAGCAGAAAACGATTGGACGATATTCCATCTGTGTATAGAAGTGAGTAAGAGGACAACGACATTAGGCTTCATCAATCGACTTTAGTCGCTTCGTGCAACCGATTTATACAATTCAGCAGATCCGAGCTTTTCGTCAAGAGGTCGCTGGCTCGAAAGCTGCCTCCCAGTTGCAAGTTCAGATCGAAGCCGTATAAGCTGGTGTTGGGAGGTGCAAGAGCAAGAATGTTCTTCTTCCATTGATCAGATTCCTCAGCTCCCGGGGTAGATATTCCATGTAGATAAACAATGCTGCATGCATTCAGTTTCTGTGTAGTTTCGTAATTCAACAGGTACTTACGTGAGCCCTGGGTCGGACGACCGAGACGTCAAGACTTCGTGTAGAGACATAGCTTGAAGAAGAATTCGCGGCTTCGTAGACGGCACGAGGTGAGTGACGGATGCAAAGTATCCGCTGGGGAATACCCTCTGCTTTTGAGCCCACCATTGTTGCCAGCTAACTCCTCAGAGGTCCAACACAGCAAGCCAACCAACGGTGAACATATGGATGGAATGCACGTGTGCCCGAAAGGCCTGAAAGGTAAGGGGGTGATAATTCTCTTGCCGTTTTAACTGGGAATGCATAGCGGGGTAGCATCTCCTTATCTAAGGTACATACTACCTTGTATCTATATTACCTTCGCCCTCGCCATCGTCCTTTTGCTTCTAACCATCGTCATCGCTATCCTCGACCCCAACTCAAAGCATTGTTTCAGTAAGAAACAGATTTTGTAAGGCAATTTCGAGAACTTGAGCATACATTCCCACTCCGGCTTCATGCGTCAACCAGAGGTAGAACCCCTTGCCTCCTTGCCACCAGTTAGCGACTGATACTATTCAGGTTCTCGGAACGACATCAAGTGACTTGATCCAGCCCTGGAACGAGGAGAGGGTCCGATTATTGGGACAGGGAAAGCAGCCATTGTCATGGAAAGAACATTGCGCCAAAAACTCAAAGGTGTGGCTTGACACCTTTCTCGACAACCACCAAGCCTTGCAGTCAAACGAGAATGCGTCGATCGGAGTCTCAAAGATCAGCTTAGTCAAAACCTTCTAGTGAGCGTTACCCATTACTATCTAGTGATCTTGGGAGCTAAAACCAGCACCAAGTCCAACGAGGTCCACCCAGTCTGGTCCAAGCCCAGGTCGAATGCCATTCCAGTGACGACTTCGGTTGGCAGAGTCTGAGGATCCACTTCGTCCCTCTCTTAGCTGTGGAGTATGCGATTATACTTTCTCGTTTCGCTGGTACTGATGGAAGAGCTGAAAGTAGAAGCAAGACCGCGAGATTCCATTTCAAGCTGCGAACACATACCCGCACTGCATCTCTTTTCTGGCCTAATCTGGCTACAATACTGTCGGTCTCTTCAGAGATATGGTTCTTGATCTCTGGGCTCGATGTAGATTCAAATTGTACAAGAGGCATTGGAGTTCGTGAAGGTTTCTATGCAATATACGAGCAAGTGATGCGCTAGTTTACCACCCAAATATTTGTTCTTTCCTGAGCTCTCATGCGCCGTGACTTCGACCTCTACAAATTTCATCAGTACACAACTACAGTCCGATAGCTCGCGGCAGAGTCATAAGACAGCGAAGAGTCGCCTTGGTCAAACATCGTTGCGTTGCCAGGTAGATGCACTCGGAGAATCATAGGCTGGGAAAAGGGAGCAATGTCATACCAGCTTTCCTATTTTCGATCCTTGAAGAATACCATTGCCCTGACTTCAATGCTTTCGCGGAGGACTGTATTTTCCGGTGGCGGTAAAGGATTAGCAAAGGCAGCATGAGGCAGCCCTGCATCTCCGTTAGCATATTTTCTCGATGAATTATTACTGTACCAACCGTGGCGATGGTCTGAGTCAGCTTGTCTGAAGATCAGAAGCTCCGAGGGCTGCTGGTTACTCAGGTAATACCATTTTTGCCTGGCGTTGTAGTGGACAAGCATGTTCTCTTCAGTCTTTTCAATAGACACCACGTCCCCTGGAATTAGATCCTCAACGTCAAGGGACTGCGCATCACATATCGCAAGTGGCCAGTCATGGACAGGGCCCTTCAGCGGTTTCCAAGCACTGAGAATGTTAGAAATAGCGAGGACCAACGGCGAGGCTACTTTGTTCTCTGGCGGCCCCACTTGATGTATATCCATTGTTGTGAACAATGCCGCGACGTTTCATCCATGTCTATCTCCTTGAATATTTCAGCCATCTCAGTTGCCGACTTCGGTGAGCTGTCTAATCTCTGTGAGCATTTTGTTGCAAAGGTCCAAAAGTTCTGGGGACAATACGTACCGATATGGGTTCGAATGGCAGGTTGATCGCTTGAAGAGGCTTCTACATTTCCAGTTGGCCATGACGGATGCGTCCTACGGACCTACGCGAGGCTTAGTCTTCTCTGTTTAACGGTAACAGCGGCTGTTGATACTAAGAAGTCGAAGAAATGTATTGATGCCCCCTGCGTATAGCTTAGCAAAGCGTCGGCAACCTCTTTGAAGTAAACGTCTAGAATTGTGCTTTCGTCCTGGAAGCCGTCATAGTCTAGCGTACTTTCAAGGTCGAGGATCGCAAATCCATGCTTGCTGAAGGTGAATTCGTCTTCGATGCCTCTCAGGTCTCTGATAGGCACATTTTCAACCTTTTCCGTGATATAATTGCTGACTGGAAGGTTTTCTGAAGCGTATTTCAAAATGTACGGCTTTTGGGACTTATACAAGGGATGTCTGGAAAGAAAGTATAGCGACGCCTCTAAGTCTTGCGAAATTGCCATTGTCATGTGTACAGCAAAGGTTTTGGATCGACAGGTGCTCTATATCCTGTAGCAATTAGACCTTCGCAGGGGAAAGTCCAGAGCCTCAAGCACAGCCTTTAGAAGCGGCGTTGGATTCGTACAGGGGATTTTCATGAGATGGTGTGATGGTATGCCGGGTTTGAAATTTGTCAGCGGTTAGTATGCGCCATGTGCAGGAATACGACGCCCGAGTTGTATAGCGTCTGACTGACTTTTCGAGATAGCCCTCTATTATTGATTTACCTGGAATGCTCGAGGTCTTGTTTGATAAGATGAGCACCAATCTAGGCTCAGCTTGTATGAACGCCTTGCATTACACGGCCAGGATCTGACGGTATCTCGGCCACCCGAACGAGTAAAAACAGAAGATATGAACGTAATGCTCGGTTTTTCAGATGGCCGAAAGGTCGGCCTGGAAGGGATCGACTGCTTTATCAAACAGTTCTTTGGTCGCGGCAGCTGGAGCAAACGACCGCCTGTCGATGAATTTGCCTTATCGAGATCTGGATTCAAGAGGCCAGGCAGGTACACATGTCAAAGCCTTCGAGAATCTGCCCCTCTAAAATGGTACTGGTACCGTCCAAGTAACGATGAGCGCTCAGCCTGACCTTGTAGGAGCTTCCCGTCAGCCTACCCCGAGGTTACGTGTCAGTTTATCTCAAAGTAGTACACCTTACCTCAGCGCAATTAGAACCGCATCCATTGAGAACTGTGAGCTTCACCACAATTTTATAATCCCGAGAATAATGCGTTCAAAGCTAATGTCAAATAGTAACTGCCCAAGAATATGCCAGACTCGTATCCGTTCACAGTAGGAGGACGATTACCGAGTCCTTGTATTCAGGCCAAGATCTCAGGAATCTCGCTTCGCTCCTGGGAAGGCCATATTTGGACACGCCTGGAAGCACAATACACTCTGTATTACCAGATTTTTCAGGATTCGCATGGCTATACAATCTTAGTAGGACTCCCTCACCAACCGCAACCCAGCTTTCATGGCCGATGGCTGAGAGCATCTGGAAAGAGCAAGCCAGCACGAACTGCCTCCTCTTCCTAACCGGATATCCATCTGCAGAGTGGCTGAGTAGATTAGGAGCACACTATGGCATCGATCCGGAGTTTTATCATAGGCATCTGAGCTTCCTGACGAAGAGTCCGTTGCCCTTCGATAAGGCTGCAGACGACTTTCCGCCGATCTTGCTTTCTTCTATGCAAAGGACATGCTTCCAGATGGCCTATATGTCAACTGGCGTGGCTGATGATCAGTCTCCCGCAGATATCAACCAAGCACAGGAAATTTCGGGAGAGATCATGCAAGGTTATCTTCGGGATCTCAAAAACGGACGAGATTGGAGACCCATGGACTCAATTGTCAGGTCATATTCAGCTCATGCATGCGGCCGTTTCAGCATTAGGCAAGCAATAACCATATATGCTGGAAAACAGAAGTCGAATCCCGAACATTGGGTGGGTTAGTAATCTCGCCCTTGCGGTTGGTGACGTACTAAATGCATGAGAAGTTGCCGTATGGTTAGATTCCGGTAGGGATCTTTCAGAGAGCCCTCCTGGTCCATGGTCAGAGCACGGAGAATACCGCTTCAACCCCGTTTGTATGTATAAGCCTTGGATTGGCCTCAAAGAACTTAAGATGGCATCAGCACGTGAAGCCTCTGGCATAGGAAGATCAAAGCAGAGCGCATGGGTGCTGCCAAGGTACTATGGCAAGACTCTGAAAGCATCGCTAATGAGCCGTGACCCGTTTTATGCTTTGCACGAAGTCTTTACGTTTGTCGTAACATCCGAACTTCGCTTTCTCATTACAATATCAACAGATCTTGATATGTATTTCTCAAGCGCGGAGGGCGTCGGGAATGTTTTCAAATTTGCGGCAAGCCTCAAATACTACCACCGGCTTCTGGAACAACACTGGCAACAGAATGAGGAGACGCTAGAATGGATCAAAAATCGTCATTTGTTAGACTGGCCACCTTCTGTCGACGACGATATAGCTCTAAATGCCGAATCAAGACTGAAGCTCGATTTCGATCGTCTTTTAAGGGAATGTAAACGGCTTCAGAAACGATGCGAAGAAGGGATTTCTCTCGCCGCGTCACGCAATGCTTACGGAAAAAATGAAGTGACGAACTCCGAAAAACATATAGGCAGAAGGAGAAGTCAGTTATTGGCACCATCGGCCTTTGTTTTGGGTTTGTTGTTGTCTTGGTATTGTTCTCGTCAGTGTAAGCCCCCAGGCTGAAGCTTCGTTACAAAAGGCTGGATAAGATGTGATGACGAGCTAGGTAGACCTGTGCGGCCATTATCATATCTCAGCCGGTCGTCCATCCCTATCTGGGCAAGTCCTATAGCTCAGTTGAAAAGATGCCTATCGGGAAGCATAGAAAGCCGCAGCGACATGGTATCAGGCATTGCCGCAACATCGGTAAGTATGTTTCCATGGACAGAGGAGGATTTCTCTTCCTGACTTTTGAGATTGACTTTCGTACGCGGACGTGCTACCCTATCCTCAAAGTAACAGCTGCAATCCCTTAATCCCGGAAGCGTTAGCGATTTGGTTTCAGAGCCTGCCGAACACATCGGTCCGGCCATACGTTGACTCTTTCTCTCTTGCCTGAATTAGTCTCTCTGCGCAAAGGACCCTCTTTTTGTCAAGCTGAAAGGGGCCCCCACAGTAACATTGTGGATAGCATTAGCAAACAAAACTATATTGCTGGTACGAGCAGTGTGGGAGTAGATAGTCGAGAGCGTTGCAGATGTTTGCAAGTCATTGGTAGCCTGCGAGTACTTTCTACAGCAATAACAGTTCAAAGACGGGTTCAGCAAGACAGAGCATCGAATGCGATGAAATTCCAAAACATCATTACACCGTATAATTATTGCATATTCAATTACGATTGGAATTTCCATGACTGTCTTCAAGCCTTCCACAACGAACAACCCTGTGAAGGAAAAAAGCTTCAATTGATAACCAGATTCTCTTCTCAATCAAGCCGAGGATCCAACTACATTAATGTTCTCGCCGTCAGGCCTGCCCGAAAATCAAAGCAAAAATATTTAAGAGGAGCTCCCCTAAATTTGCTGGGAGCGAGTAAAAGCTGCTCACATACCTTCGTAGATAGATACCCTTCCGCTTTTGCTTCCAAAACCAGCACGAATTGGGTTTCCAACCCCAAGTCCCCCTTTATTTCTTCAAAGTGTTCGCCAAATCCGCCAGCGCCTCCTTCCTCTTAAACCTTGCATCTGCATCGGAAGAAAAGTGTGCAGACCATTGCACGAAAGTCGAGAACTCGTGAGGGCCAGATGTGACGGGGTAGAGTCGTATGGTTGAGATGACGCTGGAATAGGTGAGGGCTGGTGTAGAGGCGATGACGGCGTAGGTTATGTAGTGGTCAATTGTCTATCAAGAGCAGCGGTCAGTCACTATTCTATTACTACTAGACAGAGTTCAAAGTAGAGAATAACAGCAGAGCTGCGGTCGTGGGGTGAAGCCACGCACCTCGAGGGCTCACGGAACAGTATTGGTCCGCACTTCGAGGGTCCACGGAACAGTATTAGTCCGCCCGCACCTTCAGGGTCCACGGAACATTATTGGTCCGGGGATTTTGGCTACTAAAGTAGTTTGTTGGAAGTAAGGTAAGGTAGGTAGGGGAGCGTGGGGAGATGGTGCCTTCATAGGGCTGGTAGGGCTGGGGCCCGCTATTTCACCTTCCACCTCCTACTCTATCCGTACCCCGCACTAAGTAAGCGAAGAATGAGCTTAGTGCGGGGTACGGATAGGTAGCCTCCTAACAGCAACAACCAAAATAGTTGAGACATACAGTATATTCAATGCTTCATATGTGGTCTATTAAATGCTTCATATGTAGTACCTTATATGTGACCTATTCAGTAATTCGCACAAGAGGCACTAGAGTCTGGATAGACTACTCACTACATATGAAGTACTGTATAGGTCACATATGAAGCACTGAATAGGCCACATATGGGGCACTGCATATATCACATATGAAGTATTGAATATACTACATATGAAGCACTGCATATACTACGTATGAAGCATCGAAAGGGCAGTGAGGTTGATTTTACAACTCTGGTTCTTATTTATACTTGGAGCGAAAGTGCGGGGTACGTAGAATAAGGTTGGAAGCTTACCTACTATTTCCTCCGGAAGCCACCCGTATCTCAGAGATGTTGTCATCCTCAGCCTCAAACCCGTCGATTCTTAACGCTTGCTCTCGTGGATTAATCCTTTGGGTGTGAGCTTTATCGATTTGCCGCAAGCCTTTCAGGACAACACATCCTCAGGTACCTGTGTTGAGATGTGTGTGGTGTGTGTGGAGTACTGGCCACTTGTCCAAAGCCGCCGTCGATTGCTCAAAAAGGTCCCGGGCGAATAACCAGGAATTTTGGCTGGGATCTCGACCCATTCGGATCTCAAGAGCTTATCATCAGCAGCTGCTGTGTAGACTCACGCTGCCAAAAATGGATGCGTTCCCAACATGCACTCAACCGAGCAACTTGGGTCCTAGCTCAGATCTAGCGTCTGTGGGCTTTGCATCTTCTGCGCAAAACGCGGGGACCTCTGGCCGCAAACAAGCTTGTGCTTATTGCCGACAGCGGAAAAGGAAGTGTGATGTAAGCTTTCGATATCTCTCTGGATCATGGAATACCTTGATTGCTTTGCTAATCCATTTCTCCATCAAGGGAAGAATTCCCAACTGCTCAACCTGCATCAAGAACAGAGTAAGATGCTCTTATATTCTACCCACAGCTCCATCAAATGCTGGCGAGAATCAGGTGGGAGCGCCTGGGCATGGGAATACGCCAGCCAGCGACCCTGAACATCTACCCATTGCCTCGTCGGCAGCAACGTTATCCGGACTCTTTCCTATGAACCCGGAAGCCGCTTTTTGGAACCCGTCTACAACTATGGCCTGGGATGCCGGTGTTATGCACAATTTCCTACCGCAGCATTCTGTCCTTCCGTCTAGCAATCTACAGAACGAGGCTTCGCTACAACCGTCGCAGCTGCTTCAATATCCGCCGAGTACACCGAACTACATCGAAGGGATTCAGACCACCTTCCAGATGCAAGAAAATTCACATCCTGGCGAACCTGCTAGAGGTGCAGTAAACTCTATATTCGGCCGCGGTTCCCTGGGACGAAACGTCTCCTCGGGCACTCAATTAAGAGAAGACAGCTTCTCAAATTCTAAGGCTGCCATTCAAATTGATGATTTATCTCAGGTTCAACCTACCGCCTGAAATCTCGTCCTCTAATGGTGAAAATATGGTGAGTCCACAGGTAAGAGCACGACATTCCTCCAATATCTCGAACTCTTTAGAACCACGGAGTCCATCCTCCGAATTAGATCGAACATCGGAAACTTGCACAGTATCCCTCCAGAAAACTGCACGCCTAGCAGAATCGGAAGATTTACTGCCATCGGTCTCGCACATTTTGGAATTGCTTGATATATTCTTTAATTACTATCATAACTATTTACCATGCATCCATCGGAAAACCCTTACGGAACGCGTCAAAAGCAGACTGGAATCGGCTCAGTCCTCTCCACTTCTATGGGCTGTTCTAGCCGTGGCTGCGCCTGCACATCCTAACCTGCACCTACAGGCCCTTCAAAGTCGCTGGCTTGCTAAGGCAAGATCGACTTTTGACACAAACCTCAATAGTAGCACTTTCCCAACCCAGTCCTTGCAAGCGGCAGTATTCATCATCTTTCAGGCGTATATTTCTGCCGATCTAACTGATGCATGGTTCTTCCTCGGAAAATCCTGTAGACTTGCTAATCTGCTTGGAATTGACAGGGTTGATTGCACTCGTAGCGAACGTCTCATCTCTCTGGCACCTCGACCGCGTGATGCTATCGAAACAGAGGAACAGCGGAAGACGATATGGGCTTTATTCTTTCTTGATAGATCCCTTTCCTGCCTTGCCGGCTTTTCCTTGGCAATAGATGATCGAAACTACCAGGTCAACTTTCCACTTGAGGACGAATTGTTCCAAAATTCAACATGTAATGTGAGTATTTATGGTAACCCCAATTAGTGTCCAGTATTTTATCAATCACTAAGCACATAAAGTAAATGTATTTCTGAGTTTTAAGTCCTACTCTCCCCATTTAACCTGATGTCTTGTTTCCTTAGAGGAGAACTAATAATTCCTAGGAATATCTGTCTGAAATCGCTGGGGAACCATTCACGACGGACATGACCGTTCTACTAAGCCCTGCGGTGTTACAGAGCATGACTTCTCGGCCATCTATGGCTCATATATTCAGAGCATCTGTATTGCTCGGCCAGATCATGGTCCTTCACAATCATTTACACCTGTCTCGGAACCCTAAAGAATACCGAGCTGAACTTGCAAAGCTCGAGAATGGAATGAGCCTGTTCTGTTTTGCTTTGTCCAGAGGATCAACCCACGGGCGAGAAACGACTTCAAAGGAGCTGCAGTTGTATAGTTGGCTCAACACACTCGTACAAATATGCAACATTCTCTTGCATCATCCGACTACCGCAGACAATCCACCAATTCTGTTACAACCGCCCAAGGATGCTGGGGACAATTCTGGCTTTCCCTACTGTCTTGATGCCATGCGCCACATCCTCGATACTCTCAGGAACTTAGCTAAACGATCCAGCGATGCTGTTTCCAACCCATTTTTGGTGACGGCTTATTTTCTATGCTGCCGTTTTCTCTCTATTAGCTGGCACGAGCACAGAAACCAATCTGATCGTGAGGATATCGATTTTGTCCTGATGCTTGTGGACCGTGTTGGAGAAAAATGGCCTCCATTGGCCAAAAAGTTCCGTAAAGGTATCATGCGGGATCTAGCGAAAAATCCCGAGGAAGCAAGACGGATGCGAGTAGGCACTGGAAGCTATCTTGATGTTGAGTGCTCTTAGACACCTGTTATTTCAGTTTTGCGCCAAAAAGCTTTTTATTTGCACCACAACGGCTAAAACTCTTAAGACCGATTAGAAATTGAAAGATTTAAGACCAGCATTAAATACACAACTAAAGAAGACGTCCGCAGCGCCAGTGCTGATTTCCAAGTCAGCAGCTGACGCTGCAATTTTCTCCGATGTTTTGCTTCGAAGTTTGGAAGGACGGCTCTGAGGAAAGACATGGTTAGACTAAGGTTACATGGTCATACAGCTCTGGCCAAAAACTTTTATTTTTTCTAAATGAGCGTTCTTCTCTCTATTGTGTCTCAGATATTATCGGACTTCGCAAATGAGAAATATGGTATGTTCTAGATGGAGACAGATCGGTATTTGCTTCGATCAAAAGTAGTTTGCGTCCACCATATTTGCAGAAATGCTCTCTTTGATATCCAACTCCTCAAGCATCTCACACGCATTCACAATCTGCTTCTCAGTCGATCTAATCTGTCATATGGATTAGGTTCAATTGTCAATAGTAAGTGGCAGGCAGGTTGTCTTGACGTACATGCTCCTTGGAGAACAGATTGAAGTGGTGACCGGGAATATCAAGAACAGCTTTGATCAAATCCGGGCCAAAATGTTCCCAACCAAGAAGGTCGTAATGCCAGGCAACATCAACTCTATAAAGTGCATTAGGGTTGTCAACCTTAGATACTAGCACGTAATCTTGACATCGGAGGAGAATAGTTGGTGGCATTAACAAGACTCCTACATTATACCCTTTAGGCGGAGTTCTATATGTGTCATAATCCTCGCTACTAGAGCCGTCGCCTGAATCGGTCGTGATGGTCTCTGAGGAAGGCATACATGGAGGATTGTCGTGCCTGTTGGTGAACACGTTTTTCAGTCTGCGTTTTGGATCCACGGGAGAAGAGAAAGGGCGCTGTGGCCAAGACGGCAGAATCCACTCCTCGACCATCTTCGATGAGACTTTCAACATATTGGAGACAAGTAGCCTGATTTCCGGTTTACAGTGGTCGGAGAATATGGGAGCATGAGACACAACGTTATAGATCTGGCTCTTCAAGGCTCCGGGGAAAATGCTATCTATCATGACCAGACCAACGACGGTAACATCCGCTGAATCGCGGAGAACGCTCGCGATCTTAAGAGAGAGAAGACCTCCAAGCGACCAACTTTCCTTGAGTGTGAGCCATAATAACTTCTGGACGTTGTGAGGATAAATAAGACAACCTCCCAAGAGCACCTTCCCCGCTGTTATGACAGTACGGATCAGGTCCGCGTAGACCCTGCCCATGGTAGTAACTCCACCTGCCCAGCTTTGGCCGGAGTAGAAACGTGGATTGTGTATGGTATAGACGATGCGCTTAAGGGAGCCCAGGCAATGAATGGTAAGAGAATGTGGTTCCACCGCCATCGTGGATGAGAACTAACGATACGGCCTCTTGCCTGGATAGGGGAGCGACCTGTGCTAGAAATAGATTTCTCTGCATTCAGCAAGCAACATCTATTAAGATAGATGACTAGGTACTGAAAACACATGAACATGAGTGTTTTTGAAACGAGAGAAGTTGGACTGCTAAGGAATACTCGTAAACAATGCATAGCTGGATACAAGGACCTCGATGGAGTAAATGTCAAGACGGGAAAGAAATATCACAGCCGCCAGGATGTGGCTCGAAATGAGGCCTCCACACTCACTTTCTTCAGAACTATGAAAACAACGGGGGGTTCCCTACAAAGAGTACTTGGCTACTTTCTACCTAGCGGCGGGCTGTCCATGCTAGTGGCGGGATGGCCCTGCTAGCGGCGG
>JAABUY010003407.1_pt1 | contig 17633 bp, 19 predicted proteins | sample 5560271 | NCBI WGS metagenome assembly JAABUY01 (sample SAMN10711886, study PRJNA513374) | rock metagenome | isolation source: Antarctica rocks | place: Antarctica: Victoria Land, University Valley
GTTCAAGAACCGACTACCAGGTCCCATCCAGAAGTACACCCCAGTTCTCGTCAGCGGCCTCATCTCAGAACCGCCTATTGCACGAGCTCTCGGCCTACCGACCGCGCCCCGCCTGCTCACTCTCGCCATCGACACCTACTACCGGGCCCGCAACATCCGCATCCGCCGGCGACCCGCGGCCACCACGACCTGGTTCAGACCCGGCATTCCCGTCCACGACGTCTACCCGGACGGTTACACACTCGACCAGCTGGGCCCGTACGCCGGTAGTTAGTAGCTTCACTGAAGCGATATAACTATCGGCGTGTCATCGCGCGCCTCCCCAGGTTTCGCGCTCACGGGTAGTAGAGATATGCATATGACAGCTCGCCGTGCGCCGAGGGGATCCGTAAGCGACAACATCGGGATCTTCGCTGCAATCGATCCGGAGCTGCATGCTGCCTTCGTAGCGGCTGTTGCCGCGCGCAACGTCACCAAAAGGGAGCTGATAGAGGCCGCATTGCGCCGCGAACTTGCGGATCCGCCCATCGCCACAGGACCGGTCCAGGAGGCGCTCTACGACGTCGCTAGCTGACGGGGCCGCTGGCCAGCACAACTGAACGACAAAGAGCCGCCCTTGCAGGGGCGGCTCTAGTCAAAATCAACGATCGGTTACCAGCCGCGAGCTGGCCCGTTCTGACCCTTAAGGATCTGTCTTGGACGACAGCTCTGAGGGTAGCGCACACCCATCTTCCTGCCAAGGGTTTGGTGGGCGTGTCGCGGCACCCTCCTCCGTTGGTGGCGTACCGGCCTCGGCTGCGCCCGGTTCTGTGTCTTCGGGTGTCCTCGATGAGTTCGAGGTCGCTTCGTTGGTGTGGGCTGCGTTGACGCCGTTGTTGGCCGGGCGTCCGGTGGTCCGTGAGTCCCGTGACGGTGGCCGCAACTATCACGCGAAGTGGCAGCGGCCGTTGACCGGTCGGGTGTTGCTGTCGGTTCCTACCGCGGTTCCGATCTACAGCGCCGCCGGCGATACCCGGGTGCTGGTGGTCGACTTGGATTGTTCCCGCGGCGGCCGCGGTCAGGTGTTGCGCGACGCCGCCGCTATCCGCCGTTTGGTGACCGCTGCGGGTGGTCGGTTGATCAGCGACGAGTCGCCGTCCGGTGGTGTGCACCTGTACGTGCCGCTGGCGGAGCCGGTGGGCTTCTACCAGGCGCGGGATGTGGCGAAGGCGTTGGCGGCGAGGGCGCCGAGCATGGACGTCACACCGAATCTGGGTTTGACGAACGGTTTGATCCGGCCTCCTGGTTCCCGGCACCGGTCCAAGGGTTTCCAGGTGCTGCACGGCCCCTGAAAGAGGCTGTCGCTCTGGCGAGTGTCGGCAATCCGCCGGTGGTGTGGCAGCGGCTGTCCGCCGAACTCGCCCCGGAACTGGCAGCCCAGACCACCCCGCCAAACCTCACAGCGTCGACGGCTGACCTGCAGGGCGAGGGCGAGCGGCATGTTCCGCGGCGCGGTGGTGTCCGGGAGTTGGCCGCTGACTATCTGCGCATCGCCACCACCGGTGTCTACGACACCGGCCGCTATCCCACCCCGTCCCACGCCCGGCGGCCGGCGGGACTGGAGAGGCGGGAAGCTGCACGCACTTCGGCCGGTGTTCCTGGAGCTGGGCATTCCCGCGGCGTTGGTGTACGACCGGCCGCCACTAGAGCCGCCACCAGATGACGACGAGTCGTTGACGGCGTTGAGCCTGCTGGAACGAATCCTGGGCGCCCACCCCATCCCGGCGTGAGCGCCTCGTTCACCGGTGACTGCAGGTGTCGGCGAGGATGTACCGTGGTGGTGCCCGCTACCTGAAGGCTCTCCGTAGCCACGCGACCCCCCTCGCGTCAGGTGCGGGCCCGCTGGCCGCCTCGCCCCCCGCAGGCGGCCAGCCCCCAATCCGCAGCAGGTCACAACGACCGTTGTTGCCAACGAACTGTCAGCCGGGTTCACACATTCCGCTGCACCTGACATCTGGCCGGGCGAATCGGGCCGTCCATCGCGACGCACCAGGAAGGTTTTTCCGATCGCGTTCTCTCGCCCGTCTCTGCCGCACGCGCCAGTCTGGTTCGGGCCTGCCCTCACGAGGGAGGACGGCCCGCTGCCGCAAGGGGCGGAGCGCCCGTTTCGGCAGGCCGTTTTGATCGCACTCCGTTATTGGGGGTGGTCATCGCGCCGGATGCAAGCAAACAGATTGCACGACAAACATTGGTATCTGCAGCAGGAGCTGGTCTTTCTTCCGTTGGCCGGCGGCGGCCCAGTCCCACACCGGCCGCTGTGCCACCGACGCCGACTCGATCGCCGGCGGGTCGGCGATCGCACGGAAGGTGCTCGTAAGGGGCATAAGCAGGTCGAGACCCGCTGCATGCTGGGTTCATCGTCCGGGGAAAGTTGGAGATGGGCCGCAGTGGAGCATGATCCGAGCGACGCGGCCGTTACCGCTAAGGTCCTGTCTTTTCACCCGGGTGGCTGGCAGAGACAGCTATGGCCAAGTAGCGCTGAGGTGAGATCGAGCACCACCGGCGCGGCGCAGGCGTCATCGCCCGCCTGATCGGCATCGCCCGGGCCATTGCCAATGGATAAGAGTCGAATTGTGACAAGTGCCGGTGTCCCCCCGCTCGTCGCACCACGAATTCCTTTCGAGCTTTCGACTGCCGAGCGGGTTCGAGTGGCGTTCGAAAGGATCGCCGAAGCCGATCGCCCCCAGGGTTGGATAACGTTGCGTGACGTCCAATCGGTGGTGACAGAAGCTGCGGCAGTGGATGCTCGGGTAGCGGCCGGAGAGGTGTTGCCGCTGGCCGGTGTGCTGGTGGCGGTCAAAGACAATATTGACGTCGTTGGAATGCCGACGACCGCCGCGTGTCCGGAGTTTGAGTTTCAGCCGAAAACTACGGCCACCGCGATCCAGCGGCTTTTGCTCGCCGGCGCCATCGTGTTGGACAAGACGAATCTTGACCAGTTCGCTACTGGCCTGGTTGGCACCCGCTCGCCTTACGGCGCGGTCCGTAGTGCCTGGGACCTTGACCGTGTGTCCGGCGGATCGAGTTCGGGATCATCGGTGGCCGTGGCGTTGGGTTTCGCCGACATCGGGATTGGTACCGACACGGCAGGTTCAGGACGTGTGCCGGCCGCGTACCAAGGCTTGGTCGGCATCAAACCCACGCTGGGCCTAGTTCCCAACACCGGGGTGCTCCCCGCGTGTGCCGACTACGACTGTGTCACTGTATTCGCCGCGGACCTGACACTGGCCCAGAAGGCTCTGGAAGTCATGGTGGGACCGGATCCGGCGGATCCGCGCAGCCGAACCCGGCCCTCGCAGGTGCGCCTGGGAGCGCCCGTCAATCCACGGATCGCTGTGCCCCGCGCGGTGGACCTGACGCCGCTTGAGCCCAGCTACCTCATGGCATTCGAAGTGGCTGTAGCCGATATGGCGCGAGCCGGCTGCACGGTAGAGACCGTCGACATTTCCGGAATGCTGGAGGCGGCCTTGCTGCTCTATGACGGGGCGATCGTCGCTGAGCGGTACGCCGCAGTGGGTGAATTCATGTCGACTATGCCGGCCGGGGCCGACCCGACGGTGTCCTCGATTATCCTCAACGCGGGCAAGGTCGGCGGCCCAGCTGTGATTGCCGACCTGGCAACCCTGCTCGAGGCGAAAGCCGCCGCGGCGCAGATCATGACTGGTTTCGATGGGCTGCTGCTGCCCACCACCACGGAGCATCCGACGATACCCGCTGTGCAGGCCGATCCGGTCACGATCAACAGGCGGATCGGCACCTACACCAACTTCTGCAACCTCCTCGACATGGCAGCTGTGGCGTTCCCTGCCCAGGCTGCGGCGGGAGCACCGTTCGGCGTCATGGTGGTCGTACCTGCATTCCACGATCAAGTCGCTCTGGACCTTGCCGCCCGGTTCTTTCGCGCCGACCCAGGAAGCGCACTACCGGGTAACGCCATTGAGTTGACAGTGTTCGGGGCGCACCTTCGCGGTCAACCCTTGAATGAGCAACTGCAGGCCCTCGGTGCACGCCTCCTGAAGCCGGTCCGGACCAGCGACGCGTACCGGCTGATTGTATTGAACACTACGACGGCAAAACCTGGATTGGTGCGTGTCGTTCCGGGTGCCGGCGCGGCCATCGCCGGCGAGAAATGGCTGATCTCACCAGCGGCCCTTGGTGAGCTGATGAGAGTGCTACCGGCCCCGATGAGCCTGACAAGTGTGGAACTCGCCGACGGCAGCTGGGTGGTGGGGTTCGGCTGCTCGCAACAAGCCGCGCTCGACGGTTGCGACATCAGCGAATTTGGGGGATGGGCGCAGTTTCTCGCCTCCCGTTGAATTACGACTGATGGGCGGGACAAATGTGATGCCCCGCCTCCTCCAACGTGGGCTGCCGGATACTGATTGAGTGCCGCAGGTTGGCGGGACAGAGCAGGCCGGGTGATGGCGCGTTTCATCGGAACTTTTCAAGCTGTGCGTAGCTGCCAGCTGTGGGCGGCTGATGGCTGCTTGTTCGCCTTCTACGGATCGTTTGGGTTGATCCCAAGTGGGCGACTGAGCGGTCGAATCCTCGCCACGGAATATCGTTGGGGCGGATGGATCTCGTGTCGGAATTCAAGATCCGGTGAGCGGCCGAGTGGTGCAGCTGATCCATCTTTCGATTCTTCGATTTAGGCCAGCACTTTGCCGATCTGCTCTCGAGTTCGATCTCGTCGATGATGTCACAAACGGATACGAAGGAACTCTTTCACAGATTCCTCGGCGAACATCGCGCGAACGCTGGTTCGGTCCAAATGTTGCAGGTCGGCGGGGCCGAACCCGAAGGTGTGCTCGAGGATGCGCTGCTCTTGCGACAAAGTTGACTGTGTTTGGATGGGGTTGTCGTCGCCGAGAACAATTGGGATGCCCGCTTCGCGGAAAGCGTTGACAGGGTGCTGGCTGCGGTGGGCAATAGCACCGGTGAAAAAATTCGAGGTGGGGCAAATTTCGATGATCAGGCCGGTATCCGCGGCCCAGCGCATGGTGTCCGCGTCGTGCGCGATGTGGGTTCCGTGTCCGACTCGAGTCACACCCAGGAGGTTGACTGCGTCTCGGGCCGCTTCGGCGGGGGCAGCCTCGGCGGCGTGACAGGTCAGGCCGAGTCCGGCTGCTTTGGCGACAGCGAACGTCGAAACGTACGGTTCTATCCGCGGGTAACGAAGTTCGTCGCCGGCTAGGTCAAATCCGACCACCCCGGCACCGGCCTGACTGGCCGCGGCTCGGGCGACGGCGATGTTGGTGTCCCAGTCGTGGTGTCGAAGGGCGGCGACGACTACTCCGGCGGGCATTCCGGAGCGGAGGGTGCCTTCAGCGACGCCGGCGCACACTGCGCGCAGGACGGCGCTTATGTCCATTCCGGGGCGTACGTGGGTGGCCGGGCCGAAGCGCAACTCAAGATAGTCGGCGCCGTCGGCGGCGGCGTCCTCGACGGCCTCACATGAGATTCGGCTCAGGTTGTCGACGCTGCCGAAGAACGGGTAGCTGGCCGCGACTTTTTCGAGGTATACCGAGAGGTCACCTGGTTTGTGCAGCTGTAAGGCTCGCCGCCAGTCCTTCCCTCCGGGGAGTCCGGCGTGGGCGGCGAGCTCCGCTGCGGTGGCCGGGCGGATGCGTCCCTCGAGGTGAGTGTGCAGATTGATCAGCACGACAGCGCCTTCACAGGTCCAGCGCGACGGCGGTGTTCAATGCGGCTTCGATACTGAGCATCCACCCGCCGTGCAGCTTCGAATTCTTCTCGTCGTACACGCTTGAGCCGGCCACGAGGTTGCTGGAGCAAGCGCAGATCATTCCTGCCCGTAGGCCCCGCAATCGGGCCACGACGTACAGCGCGGAACTTTCCATCTCGATGTTCAGCACGCCCAGAGCCCTGAGCTGACTGATCCATTCCGGGGTCTCTGCGTAGAAGGCGTCGTCACTGGCATTGATACCCGAGTAGCAATGGGTACCGGCCGCCGCAAGAGCGTCGGCAGCCTTGCGGAGCTCGAGCGTAATTCTGAAATCTGGAACCGCGGGAAAGCCGGGATGAGCGTATGCGGCGGTGGTGCCGTCGTTGCGCAGCGCCCCTTCGCTCACCAAGAGGTCGCCCGGCTCGACTTCTGGTTGGATGGCGGCGCTGCTGCCTACCCTGATGAGGGAGGTGACGCCGACGCGTGCTAACTCCTCGACCGCGATGGCAGTCGAAGGACAACCCATCCCCGTGGAGGTCGCGGTGATCCGCTTACCTTGGTAGAGACCGGTGATGGTGCGGTGCTCACGCCGATGCGCGACGTCTTTGACATCGGTCAGGAATTCTGCGATCAGTGGCACTCTGAACGGGTCTCCCGGAAGTAGGGCGACTGTGCTGACTTCGCCGGGCGCGATGCCGATGTGGTACTGGCGCACGCCTTTCCCGGCAGTGTTCTTGTCCACGATGTTGTCGGCCTGCGGTTGAGCGGCTGCGTTCATTGTGTTCCTTCGGTTTGTGGACCAGGGCGCCATCGGTGGCCGGACGGCTGATGGAGCCGGGTCCATTCGTCGATTCTGATCAGGGCCGGACTGAAGCGCCCCAGTCGCCGTGTTGGCCGCACATCGCTCGACCACGGGTTGCGAGAGGGAACCGTTGGTTGACGTGCTCCCTGCACGTCGACCATACCGGTCGTATGACGATCTAAGTGGGTGCGATGTGGCGATTGCTCCCGTTCGTGTTCCCATCTCGAAGGTCGAGGGCGAGGTGACGGTAAATTCGGAGATCCTCGCCCACGTGACGCACCATCAGCGCCTCAGCCACGGTCGGGAACCCGGCAACGATGGCCTCGAGGATCTCCTCATGGTCATGCCAGCTGTTCGCGGACCGCTCCGGCAGGTCTACCCGGAAGATCCAGCTCATTTTGTAGCGGAGCTGACTTAAGAGCTCCCCGAGCTGGCTGTTACCGCTTGCTTGAGCTACGAGTGAGTGGAAGCGCTCGGTGAGTTTCGGCAGGTCGGCATATTCGTGTCGGGCCACCTGCCGCCTTCCTTCCTCGACTACAGCTCTCAGGTCTGCGGCCTGGGTTCCGCCACGGCGTTGTGCGGCCTGCCGGGCCGCGAGGCCCTCCAGACTCTGCCGCACTGCGTTGAGCTCCGCCCCTGTCGACGGGGCGGGAACCGCGACAGCTGCCCCGCGGTAGCGGACCAGTGAGATGAAACCCTCGGCCTTGAGTTGGGCGAACGCCTCCCGAACGGGAAGTCTGGACGCTCCGTACTGCAGCGCAATATCCTCCTCGCGTAACCGGTGACCGGGCGGCAGCCGGCCCGCCACGATCGCGTCCCGTATCTGATCGGCAACCACGGCCCGCAGCGAGACTTTCGCGTCGTCGTCCTCGGCACGCATGTGGCGTCACTTCCTCAACTGGCTGGGCATCGCTGTGCGGCTGGCGCCATTGTCCAGGTGTGGTGCCTGGCCCTGGCGGCGCGGTGAGATGCGGACACCGGCGTCTTGAGTGTCTCGCGTTGGGCCGAGCGGCGCCCCGGCAATGTGCTGTAACCAAGTTGTAACGCCGGGAAGGGTAGCGCCGCAGCAGTTGGATCGTATGGTGATCCAATGTCAGACGGAGGTCCAACAACGTTCGACGGCCGGGCCAACTCCGTTGAGTTGATCAAGTCCGCGACCGACGGCCCTGGCGACCTCTCGGCGATCACCACGTTACGGGAAGCCGGTTACGAACTACGCGACGTGCTCGCTGTAGTCGGCAAGACCGAGGGCAACGGATGCGTCAACGATTTCAGCCGCACCCTTGGCTCACACGCATGGCGCGGCGTGCTCGGTGACGAAGCGATCACCGTCATGTCGGGCGGCACCGAGGGTGTCCTGAGCCCCCACGTAACGTTGCTGATAAGAACTCGTGAGCAGGACGCCTCCACAGGGCTCATAGGGGCCATTGCAGTAACCGGCGCGATTGCCAAGCCGGATCTCGGGCGCCGCGCCCAGGTCACGGCAGTGGCGGACGCGGTTATCCAGGCCATGATGGACGCTCGACTGGCCACTGAGAATGTCCACCTTGTGCTCGTGAAGTGCCCGTTGCTGACCTCTGACGATGTGACGGACTGCGTCGCAGCCGGCCGTCCTTCTATCACGGTGGACACATACGAGTCCATGGCCCGTTCTCGCGCCGCGTCGGCGCTGGGGGTCGCGCTTGCCCTGGGTGAGTGCGCAGATGCCGATGTCCAGGCCGCACTGGATGACTCGCGGGAGTTGTGGTCCTCCGTCGCATCGGTGAGTTCCGGTGCGGAACTCACCGGCTGCCACGTGTTGGTACTTGGCACATCCAGTGAAGGGGGGCGCCTTCGGATGTGCCATGCCGTCATGACCGATGCGCTGGATGCCGCCCCGATCAGCGCCATGCTGAAGGAGGTTGAGAACGCGTTCGGCCGGGTGGTCCAAGTTTTCGCGAAGGCGGAGGCGAGCCCGGATGGGCACATCCGAGGGCACCGCCACACCATGTTGACCGATTCGGACGTGCACTCGACGCGCCACGCTCGGGCGGCCGTGGGCGGACTCATCGCGGGCTTGGTCGGGGATCCGGCGATCTACGTTTCAGGTGGGGCCGAAAACCAGGGCCCACCTGGCGGCGGCCCGATCGCATTCGTCTACGAGGTACCGGTTGTCCCTCGATCATCAAATGTGTACTCGTCGAAATAGTCCAAGAACTCAGGAGAGAAATCATGCCACGAATCGGGAAATCGTTAGCCGCCGTCTCGCTCGCCCTCGTTGTGGCCGGATGCGGCGCCTCGACCGGGTCGTCCTCGCCGTCGACGGCTCTGACAGCAGCGGCCTCGTCCGGCACTGCGCCCTCATCATCAGGCAAATCGGCCGCTTCTTCTGGCATCGCTGGCAACATCCAGCCAGGAGTGGTCACAGATATCGGTGGACTCGGCGACCGAGGATTCAATGATCTTGCAAAAACAGGCATGGACCAAGCGGACCAGCAGCATGGGCTGAAGGGGAAGGTTCTGGTGCCACAGACGCCCGCTGACTACACCAACGACCTCGATCAGTTGGCACGAAGCGGTGCACAGCCGGTCTTCGGTGTGGGTTTCTCTCTCGCCGACGCAGTTAAAACTGTCGCCCAAAAGTACCCGCGAACACGGTTCGGGCTTGTTGATTCGACGGTGGACCTGCCCAATGTCACGTCGTTGCTTTTCAAGGAGCAAGAGGGATCTTTCCTCGCCGGAGTGGTCGCAGGTGACATGACGACAGTCAAGACGGCTTTTACTGATCCGACAAACAAGGTCGTGGGTTTCATCGGCGGACAGGACGCCCCGCTCATCGAGAAGTTCGGCGCCGGGTATGAGCAGGGGGTGAAGTCGGTGTGTCCGGACTGCACGGTTCTTTACCAATACGTCGGTACCACTACGGAAGCATTCAGCAACCCTGCCGCGGCTGCCGAGATCGCACGGGATATGCACACGAAGGGCGCCGACGTTATTTATCACGCCGCCGGGGGCAGCGGTGACGGTCTGTTCAAAGTCGCGACCGACCAGAAGTTTTTCGCCATCGGCGTCAACACCGACCAGGCTGCCACGAACCCTCAAGCTCCTATCCTTACTTCAATGTTGAAGCGGGTCGATACGGCCGTGTCGACCACCATTTCCGCAGCAGTGAGCGGTAAGCCGACGTCGGGACCAGTGACCTACGGTTTGGCCAACAAAGGTGTTGGGCTCGCTGGATTCGGACGGTTCACAACCGTCGTACCGGCGAACGTGAAGCAAGCCGTCACGGATGCGACCAAGAAGATCATCTCGGGGCAGATCAAGGTAGCCACTGCCCGCGCCGCTGAGGGCAAGTAGCAGAAGTGGCAGCGCACAAGGCACACCAACCGGTGCGGGAGGATGCCAAACTCGCAACCGGCGCGGTCCTCACCGGGCACGTTGACCGACTCGCCCTGTTCGCCGACCTACTGCAGGACGTCCATGAGGTCGCCGGCACGCCGGGCGTGGCGATCTCGGGAAAGTTCGGTGGTTCTCAGCTTCTCGTGCTCGGAACCGGCATGGGAGGTTCGGTCACGGCTCGAGCAGCCATGTGGTTGATCGATTACGGGTGCCGGGTGTTGGTGCGGGCCGGCGGCGCTGGACCGGTTGGTGACGACGTCCATGCCGGGGACCTCGTCGTCGCCAGTGCCGCTGTTCGTCACGAAGGGGCCAGCGGCGGCTATCTGTCAAAGAACGAACCAGCGGTGGGCGACCCCATTGTTCTGAAGGCTCTACTCGAGGCGGCCGCTGCGGAGGGGGCACCGGTGAAGGTCGGGGTGGTGCACTCGAAGGACTCGTTCTACGGCGAGGTCGACCCTACCGCCAGTCCCCAGGCGGCCCGGTTGACAACCCGGTGGCAAGCCTGGCGACAGCTGGGGGTGCTGGCCTCTGAGATGGAGACGGCGGCGCTTTTCGCCGTTGCAAGAACACGCGGCGCGCGGGCGGGAGCAATTCTTCGGGTGAACGATGTCAACGCCGATTCTGGTGGCGCGTCACGTGCCCAGAGCCAGCTGTGCCTGCTGGCAATACAGGGTACGACCCGCGCGGCGGAAATGACTGACCATGGCTGAGTCCTACGAGCTCTATCACCTGGGGATCCGGTCAGGCGACGTTCCGCAGTGCGTCGTGCTCGTCGAGCCCGAGTTGTCCGAGCTGACCTGGGGCGGCCAGTGGCGCCGCACGGAGCTCGCCCGCAGGCGGGAGTTCAATACGTTTTTGCTCGAGTCCGGACCTCTGCGGCTTCTGATTTGCCTGGGCGGATGCGGATCTCCGGCAACGGTCATCGCCGCAGAAGAATTGATGCGGGCAGGCGCGTCCCACATTCTCGGGGTCAGTATGTGCCGCTGCTCAGATTGTGCGGGCCCGAACCTCATCCAGGGTCTTGGTGTGGTGATCGGCGCCGAGCGCGAGGAGAGGACGTCTCGCGACTACGCACCAGCGGAATTCCCGGCCTGCCCCGACCCGATGCTGATGCTGCGTCTACTTGAACTTCCCACCGCCAAGCCGGTGATGGTGCGGACGGTGGATGTCTTGGACGAGTGGCGAACCTCCCCCCTCGAAGCTCGGCCAGGGCATGTGGACCTCAGTTCGTCGGCTCTGCTGGTGGCCGGAGCTGCCGCCGGGGTGTCCGCGGCGGCGTTGGTCGTTCCCGCCGGCGCGGCACAATCCGCGGACATCGGGGGCGCCCTGACCGCCCTGGCCCAGCATCAGCTCCGCCCCGACCGAGGATCACCGGCGTGAGCGACGCCGACAGCGCCGCTGCGCCGGCCCTACGCATGCGTGGAATCACGAAGCGGTTCGGGAACTTGGTCGCAAACCAAGCTATAGACCTGCACCTCGCTCGGGGTGAAGTACTGGGAATTCTTGGTGAGAACGGTGCCGGGAAGTCGACGCTGATGAACATTCTCTACGGGCTGTTGGCGCCGGATTCCGGCGAGATCGAAGTCGACGGAACGACGATACGCATGACCGGTCCGGCAGATGCCTTGAGCCACGGAATCGGCATGGTGCACCAGCATTTCATGCTGATACCCGCGATGACAGTGATGGAAAACCTTATTCTGGGAGACGAGCCAACTCGACGTGGACTGATCGACCGCGAACGAACCAGGGCCGTCGTGGAGGAAGTGTCAGCTCGGTTCGGCCTCGCGGTCAACCCGACCGCGAAGGTGTCCGATCTTGGAGTCGCGGCGCGCCAGCGAGTGGAAATCCTTCGGGCCCTCTACCGGGGTGCCCGCGTCTTGATCTTGGACGAACCCACAGCCGTGCTCTCGCCCGCCGAAAGTCAACACCTGTTCGCTGTGTTGTCCTCGATGGTGGGAGACGGAATGTCGGTGGTGTTGATTTCCCACAAACTCCACGAGCTGCTGTCGGTGACCGACCGGATCATGGTGCTGCGCGATGGCAGGGTCGTCACCACTGTCGTCACCGCCGGGGCGTCGCAGCGGGGCCTGGCAACTCTTATGGTCGGCCGGGAGACCAGCCTTGAAATTGATACCGGTTCGGGCACGCATCCTGGTGAAGTCCGTCTCGCCGTTCGTGGGTTGGTCGACGAGGCAGGACGGTCGTCTCCAGTGGATCTGGAGGTGCGCGGTGGGGAGATCGTCGGCATCGCCGGTGTGGACGGAAGTGGACAAACGGAGCTGACCGAGACGATCGTCGGTCTCCGTCGAGCCGGTGCAGGCGAGATCCTGCTCGATGGTAAGTCGGTCGGCCACTTGTCCCCGGCGGCACATCTGCGAGCCGGGATGGCGTACGTGCCGGACGACCGCAGCAACGAAGGATTGGTGCTGGACCTGCCAGTGCACTCGAACGCTGTGCTGCGTCGTCAACGCCGCAAAGGACTGCGGCGGGGTGGGTTGCTCTCTCCTGAGCTCATCAGGCGCCGGGCCGCCGGCCTGGTCAGGGAGAGCGACGTTCGTCCTCCGAACGTTGATTCGTCGACACGAACCCTCTCCGGCGGAAATCAGCAGAAATTGATGATGGGGCGGGAACTTTCCGAGCAGGCAGGCGTCCTGGTGGTCAGCCAACCTACTCGCGGCGTGGATATCGCAGCAACTCAGGCGATCCACGGGCGGTTGTTGGCCGCCCGTGACGCCGGGTGCGCGATCCTGTTGAACAGTCTTGACCTGGACGAAGTTAAGTTGCTCAGCGATCGGATCGTCGTCATGTCCGGCGGCCGGGTGATGGGCTGTATCCCCCGCGCCGAGGCCACCGACGAGACCATCGGCCTACTGCTGTCCGGCGCGCACAGGGCAGACTCTTGACGACCACTTGGGCTACCCGCCTCGGCCTTTTTGGCCGGGCGCTCGCCGCTCCGCTCGCCGCTCCGCTCGCCGCGCTCCTTGTGAGCCTCCTCATTGGATCGCTGATCATGCTCGCGTCCCATGTCTCACCCGTCGCGGCGTACGGCTCGCTTCTGGTCGGCGCCTTCGGCTCTCCGCAGGCGATCGGGCGGACGCTGCAAACTGCGACTCCTTTGATTCTCACGGGCATCGCAGTCGCCTTTGCCTTCCGAGGCGGCCTTTTCAATATCGGCGCCGATGGACAGTTCACTGCAGGAGCCGTGGCCGCGGCCTGGGCCGGGACGGAAATCTCATTACCTGCCCCGTTCGGTGTATTCATCGTGCTTTTTCTGGGCGCCGCGGCCGGTGCAGTGGTGGGCGCGGCCGCCGGATACCTCAAGGCACGTTTTAGGGCGCACGAGGTTGTCGTCACCATCATGCTGAACTTCATTGTCGCCAACCTTGCGACCTGGCTGCTGCTCAATCCGCTCTCGGCCCACAAAGATGTGCCGGGGTCCAAGCCTATCCGGGCGGGGAACGCGCTGCCTGCCCTATCCCCGTCGCTGGGCGGCCTACATTGGGGATTCGCAGTAGCCGTTCTGGCCGCAATAGCCGGCTGGATATTTCTGTGGCGGACCGCGCGCGGTCTCGAACTGCGAATCGCGGGACTGGCTCCGCGGGCGGCCCGCTTCGCCGGGATCTCGGGAGCTGGCGCCGCAGTGATGGCTCTGGGTGGCGGAGGCGCGTTCGCCGGCATCGGCGGCGCGGGTGAAGTACTCGGAACCTATGGAAACATGACTGTGCCTTTTGTGAGCAACCTTGGGTTCCTGGGCATCGGGGTGGCTCTGCTGGGCCGAAACCACCCCGTGGGTTGCATCTTCGGCGGCATCGTTCTCGGCGCGCTGTCGGCTGGTGGGCAACAGATGCAATTCGACGTCGGCATCTCGGCGCACCTCAGCGACATCCTGGTCGGCATTGTCCTGCTGTTCGTCACCGCCAAGGTGTTGCGGACCTCCGGGCGGATCCGGCCGCTGCGTTCGGCGTCCAACCCAACCGCAATCATGACAGTCGGCGGGGAGAATCAATGATCATTGAAACGACCGCGATCCTGGCCTCGACACTACGGCTTGGCACGCCCATCGCGTTCGCGGCCCTGGGTGGCTTGGTCAGCGAGCGATCCGGCATCGTCAATATCGGACTGGAGGGTCTGCTCTTGACCGGCGCCTTCTTCGGAGTTGTCGGTTCGTACTTCACCGGCAGCAATTGGGCGGGGCTCGGCCTGGCTGTCCTTGCCAGTGCCACGCTCGCTGCGGTCCACGCCGTGATGTGCATCAAATACGGTGCCAACCAAATTATCTCCGGAACGGCCATCAACCTGCTCGCCGCCGGTGGCACCAGTTACCTTCTCGTTCAAATCTTCGGGGTACCTGGCAGCTCACCGCAAGTGCGTGGATTCGGTGATACCCCAATTCCCGTGTTGCGTTCGGTTCCGGTCATCGGTCCAGCCCTTTTCGGCCAGGCGTGGTTTGTGTGGGCCGCGCCGCTGTGCGCTGTCATTCTGTGGGTGTTCTTCCGACGAACCCGTGTGGGCCTCCGTGTCCGGGCGTCCGGTGAGGACCCCCACGCCTTGGAGGCGGCGGGGGTCAAGGTTCTTCCTCTGCGGTACGCCGCGGTGACGGCTTCCGGCGCATTGTGCGGCGTGGGCGGGGCCTACCTTTCCCTCGGACTGTTGACGGCCTTCTCCGAGAACATGACGTCCGGCCGCGGCTACATAGCGCTAGCCGCCGTCATCTTCGGCGGCTGGCGTCCGCTACGCGCCTTCGCTGCCGCGCTCCTTTTCGGCTTCTTCCAAGCTCTGGTCATTCAGCTTCCACAGAACATCATTGCGCCTCAATTTCTTCAGATGCTGCCCTACATCAGCACGATCGTGGTGATGGTCCTATTCGCTCGTGGCTCTCTGGGCCCCGCCGCCGCAGGCGTCGACTACAGCGCCCGCGGAGGCACACGGTGACCGATCGCCCTCATAACCCGATGACCGGACCTGGACTGCGACTGTCGGGAATCACCCTGCCGGATGGCCGAATTGGTGACGTCGTCATGACGACCACCATGGTCACCGAAGTCGTCGCTGCGTCCCCCGCGAGCGCGGACCGTTCCCAGGGCCACCGTGCAGAGACCACCACATCTGCACCTGCCGAGGTCCTTCACCTGCCGGGATACCTGGTCACGCCCGCGTTGGTGGAACCTCACGCTCACCTCGACAAGGCACTTACATGGTCCAAGATCGGCCCGCCTGTCGGCGACCTTAAGGGAGCGATCCGGAGTTGGAGTGAGTGGTCCGCGACTCTCGACGCAGCTGAGGTCGACGCCCGGGTCAGGCGGAGCATCCGGCTGCTCCTCGCGAACGGATGCACCGCCGTTCGCACCCACGTCGACGTCGCGGCGGGACCGGCACCACTACGTGCGCTGGAAGTCGTATTGGGCATCAAGGATCAGCTTCACGGGGTACTTGACCTGCAAGTCGTTGCCTTCGTACTACCTGGCGCCTCCGACGGCTTGATCCGCGATGCCCTTGCGCTCGGAGCGGACCTGCTCGGCGGCCTTGCCCACCTGTGCGACGATCCCATCGACGAACATCGTCGGTTGTTCCAGGCGGCTCGCACCGCAGGAGTGGGCCTGGACTTGCATACCGACGAGCAACTCGACCCCGAAATGCTCAGCCTGCTCGATCTGTGCAGCAGGGTGAACGCAGGTGAGGCTGCCGGGCCTGTCACCGCCAGCCACTGCTGCAGTCTGGGGATGCTCGATACGGATCGCCGCACCGAGGTGGCCGAAGCGGTCGCTAGCGCAGGTATAGCGGTGGTCACCCTTCCGCAGACCAACCTCTATCTGCAGGGCCGCGAATCGCCGATCAGCCCACCACGTGGCCTCACCGCGGTACGAGCCCTGCTGGACGCCGGTGTTCCGCTGGCGGCCGGTGGTGACAACCTGCAGGATCCGTTCAACCCCATGGGACGCGCGGACCCGCTGGAAGCCGCATCCCTGCTCGTGACAGCAGGGCACCTCGGGGTCGCTGAAGGATTCGCCGCTGTCAGCAGCGGAGCGCGTCAAGTTCTAGGTTTGGCCCCAGCGGGTCCAGCCGTCGGAGACGTCCCGGATCTTCTCGCCATTCGCGCCTCGAGTGTCGTTGAGGCCATGGCGGTCGCGCCGGCCGACCGAATCGTTATCCGCGGAGGGCGGGTCGTGAGTACCACCACCACCACCCGCAAGACGCTGCTCGACGGGTCCGACGAGTCCACCGCTTCATTCCGTCCTGAAGGATGATTCTGTTGCCTGACACCGCCTCAATCAAGGCCGACCCCTACCAATGGCCCTACGACGGATCCATCGACCCCCGACGCACGGCCCTGATGTGCATCGACTGGCAAGTCGATTTTTGTGGGCCCGGCGGCTATGTCGACGCGATGGGATACGACCTGAATCTCACCCGCGCAGGTCTGAAACCAACTGCCAGGGTACTCGACGCGGCGCGCCATACCGGCATGACCGTAATCCACACCCGCGAGGGGCACCGTCCCGATCTGGCGGACCTCCCACCGAACAAGCGGTGGCGGTCCGCTCAGGTCGGCGCCGAGATAGGAACTCCCGGACCGTGCGGGCGCATCCTCATCCGAGGTGAGCAAGGATGGCAGATCGTCAATGAGGTGTCCCCTCAAGACGGCGAGATCATCATTGACAAGCCCGGCAAAGGAGCCTTCTACGCCACCGACCTCGAGCTGATACTCCGGACGCGCAGTATCACCCATCTCATCCTGACAGGGATCACCACTGACGTCTGCGTCCACACAACAATGCGCGAGGCCAACGACCGCGGCTACGAATGTCTGATCCTGTCCGACTGCACCGGCGCGACAGACGAAGACAATCACCGGGCCGCGCTGAAGATGGTCACTATGCAAGGCGGAGTCTTCGGCGCCGTCGCTACCTCAACACAGTTGCTCGCAGCGCTGGCTCAACTTCCAGCCAACTGACCGCCGCATGCGCATCACACTCATCCACGGCATCGCAACAACAGGCCGCGTCTGGCGGCGAGTTCTGCCCCTGTTGACCGCAGGGCACGAAATAGTGATCGCCGAGCGGCCAGCGAGCGGAACGTTGAACACCGAAATCGCTTACCTTTCACCGCTGTGCGAAGGAGCTGTTGTCGTCGGAGTCAGCGGCGGCGCAACACTGGGACTAGAACTTGCATCCCGGGGCGTCAACATGCGTGGTGCAGTTCTGCACGAGCCAGCGGCGGGCACGTTGGCGCCGGGCCTCCTCGATCACGTCACGACGGGACTGCGCACCGCAGGCATTGCCGGACTGGGAACCGCTCTATACGGCGCCAGCTGGACCCCCGCGGAGACCAACGCGAATCTCCAAACTATTACTCGGGAATTCGCAATGTTCGGCGCTTTCGAACCACGCTCGCTCGGGTCGGCAACGGACAGGATCATTGTTACAGTCGGCTCCTTATCTCCCGCTGCCCGGCATAAATCAGTAGAGGTGCTGCACCGAGCGTTCGGCGTCAGGACAACTGTTCTGGCCGGCGCCGGTCATGCTGCACATCTCCAAGCTCCGCACGCAGTGGCGGATGCCGTGAACGCCCTCCTAGATTCACTACTCTGAACGTGTGAAGTACGAAACTGAGCGGCTTGTCGGTCGTCGCGCCGGCCTGTGTAGTGGTCGGATTGTTCACGACGATTCTCACCCCGGTGTCGGCGGAAGTGGTCGCGGCGTCGGCGGGTAGCGGGATGTGCTCGGTGGC
>JAABUY010003408.1_pt1 | contig 17629 bp, 28 predicted proteins | sample 5560271 | NCBI WGS metagenome assembly JAABUY01 (sample SAMN10711886, study PRJNA513374) | rock metagenome | isolation source: Antarctica rocks | place: Antarctica: Victoria Land, University Valley
GGGCTTGAGCGGGGGGTGCACACTGCCCAGGGGGCTGGTCCAGCCGCGGACAGCCGGCCGGCCACCACGGGCGGCAAGCTGGCGCAGCGCTCCATCCGCGACTTCTTCAGCCCGCCGCTCGCCGCCGCGCCGCCGCGCGGCAAGGTGCGCCGCCCGGCTGACACGCCGCGGCCCGGCCTCGCCTGCAATGACTGCTGGGGCTGCTCCAAGGCCAGGGAGCAGCCCAGTCCCTGGCGCCGGTCTCAACACACCAGGCTGCCGGCATAGAGCCCTGCCTGCTGCAATCTGGCGTGGTGTGGCAAGGGCCTGCGGCCCTTTGGCTGCTGCACCGCCTCCTACTTGTGGCTCCAGACTGCTTGCAGTCGGTCGACTAGTCCTGCATGACGCATGACGCTGGCGGCACAACCACGCGATGCATGCTTAAGGCTGTGACGCGCTGGGAGCAGCGGCGCGTGAGTGGCGGGCACGACCCGGAGCAGGAGAACCGCGCGCAGCCACCGGAGCTGGGCGCGCATGCCGTCTTGGCCAACGACAGTGTTCGAATCACGCTGCAGGACATGCAAGACTTGTGCAGTCAGTGGTAAGGGCATCATGACTGGCAGCATGGCTGGCAACATGGCTGCAACGCTGTGTGATATGCATCCTGTGCAATGATGTCAGTAGATTTATTTTAGCATAGGCCTGTTTCAGCTTGTGAGCTGCTTGTCAAGATGTAGTGTATGTGCGGATGCTCTGCGCAAGATGCAACATGGAAGGCGTGAAGTCCGCTCCAGAGTCCTCATGGTGTTTAGACATGCGCAACAGCAGCGATTGAACATACTACCTGCAGCGCCACACGCTAGTCCGCAACTGAAGCGCCCAGCGTCAAGGTTTATGTAGGAGTAAGTCACTACATGCACATGACCACCTGGTCATGATGACGTGAGCAATACACTGATCAGCCATGCTGAACAGTTTCACAGTGAAATAAGGTCCTATCCATCACCCTATCACCAGAGATCACTCCGCAAGCGGTTGGTGCAACCAAGATTATTCCTTGGCAGCCACATTGTTAGAGGCTGGCCATAATGCATCTGCCAGGCATTGTCTCATGAAGGCTTGCCATAAGCTAGCGTTCCTCTTCTGAGCCGAAGCACCGCTTCTCCTCGCTGGACAGTCCGAGTCGGCGTGGTCCGGCGTGGCAGCTGAGCAGGAAGCGCCGCCAGCCTACTTTGCGGGCACATCAGCTGAGTTCCAGGCAACTGCGGACGTGTTGCTGCAGCTGCAATGCGGGGTGCAACTGCCCGTGCACAGCGTGCTGCTGGCAAGCGCCTCGCCCATCCTGTGCGACATGCTGAAGATGGCTGCCGGCCTAGAGGAAGCGGGCAGCAAGGCACTGCTACCGCTCGACGACTTTTCTCAACAGGAGGTGGTTGACATTTTGAAGGCGCGTATATGATGACACGCGGTCAGGCTCGCCAGCAAACGGGGTAGTCGCACCTTGATCACGTCCGCTATCACTCGATTGTGCAGGAAATGCTTGGCAAGTGATGACAGCGGAGCGGTGTACATTACCATTACCACTTTCAGGTGGCAAAATACTGCAAGGCATGCGGCTGAGTTATACCACATTGCAGGCCGTCTATCCTGCAACGAGCTGCAGGGCGCTGCCAGACAGCTTGCGCCCAAGCGACCGGGTGCGCATGCTGGAGCCATGCGCCAAGCCGTAGCGCTTCTACGCTGGGCGGACAAGTCGGGCGCTGCGGCGCTCATGCAGCGCGCTGAGCGCTTCCTGTGCAAGCGCGTGCGGCTCATGATTACGGTGCGGCACCGGCATGCCGTTGATAGGCAATGGCACTGGAACACAAGGAGTAGCAACACAGCGCTTCTGAGTCGTTGCAGGAGGAGCGCGGACACCTTGGCAGCACAGACTTCGATACCATGTTTGATGCCTGGGCCATTGCAGACAGGCTGCACAGACATGCAGTTGCAGCGGAATGCGAGTGGGCCATAGTGCAGCTGTGGACGGATATGTGCATGCGCGCTGCGCTGGAGCTGAGCCCAGGCGCGCTGCAGCGAGTCGCGCGCAGCCTATGCGTCTGGAGGGACGCCGCACTCAAGCAGGTGCAAGACATCCGCACTGTCGTCACACGCCCAGCACCGCAGAACCGCGGGGAGGAGACCTATGCCATATACCAAGTCCGATGCGTGCAATCTTACTGCGAGCACGAGGTTGCCTCTGTGTCTGCCGCCGCGATGATGCAGTGGCGCATGAGCTAGGAGGGGTGCCCAGCAACTCTGTGGTACAATATGGGGCTGAGTCTTGGTGTCTGCCTCTCCTTCAATCCTACCACAGTATCCATGTGTTTACCACTGCGCACTCATGTGTCTAGCATATGGTATTGCTTGTGATGATGGCATGTTGTGTTGAGTTGGGCGGCTGTGCAAGGGTGATGTTCCTGAACCATAAGTGGCTGCACCCCAGCCTTCTCGGCTGTGCTTGTGTTGTGTGTTGGCATGCTTGTGCAAAGAGACAGCGTGGTATTTAGACATGCGCAACAGCAGCTTCTGGGCAGTTTCACCTGCAGTGCGCCACACTAGCCCGCAAAGGCGGCAAGGTGAGGGTTATGATGAAGCGCATGATGCACATGACCGCCTGGCCATGATGAGGTGAACGATGCACTGAACAGCCTGCTGCAAGGGTTTTCTCCATCACCCTGTCCCTATCTCCAAGAAACACTCGCCAACCTTAACCAGGTTGGCGCAACCTTGTTCCTTGGCAATTTCTTCTCTAAGCCGGCATGTTTCAGCCAGGTGTTGTCTCATGAGCGCTTGCCCTAAGCTAGCATTCCTGTTCTGAGCAAAAGCACTGCTTCTTTCCGCCAGACTGTCCAGCTTAAACGTGCTTGCATGGCAGCTGAGCTGGAAGCGCCGCCAGCCTACTTTGCAGGCACATCAGCAAAGTTCCATTTAGCTGCGGATGCGTTGTTGCAGACGCGGGACGGTGCACAACTGCCCGTGCACAGCGTGCTGCTGGCGAGCACCTCGCCGGTCCTGCGCGATCTGCTGGAGGTTGCCGCCAGCCTGGTGCGAGCGGGCAGCAAGGCAGTGCTACCACTGGATGACTTCTGCAAGCGCGAAGCTGTCGACATACTGAAGGTGCGTAGTCGCGCTAAGTGATCAGCCACAGGCAGCATCTGGGCGGTGCTGATGAGCAACTAGCACATGCAGTCCACAACAAGGCAAGGTAACTCGACATGCATTTCCTCTGCAGGTCATCTATCCAGTGACAAACTGCGGGGCGCTGTCAGCCCGCTTTGCTGCATCTGAGAGAACCGCGCTTGCCGCCAGCACGCGACAAGCGATTGCGCTCATGCGGTGGGCTCACAAATTTGGACCTGCGGAGCATGTCCAGCGCGCCGAGCACTTCTTGCTCGAGCGCATGCGGCTCATGCTCACGGTGCGGGCCCCCAAGACCTGGTCATGTGCACTGACACCGCACCAGGCAGAAATAGCAAGTCAGCATTCTGGCGTGCTGCAGGCGGAGGAGCTCCGCTGGCACCAGAGCACGGACTACGACATCCTCTTCGAGTGCTGGGCGGTCGCCGACCGGCTGAACCTGCACGCACTTGCAGCAGAGTGCGAGTGGGGCCTGACATAGCTGTGGGAGACCAAGCATGTCTACATGCGCGCCGCGCTGGACCTGAGCCCTGGCGCGCTGCAGCGCATCGCGCGCAGCCTGTGTGCCGTTAAAAGGGACGCATACCAACAGTTTCAGAGCCTGCTGGGTATTGTGCAGAATCCCAAGATTTACAGCGTAAGTAACCGGGACGCAACAATGGCACAGGCGAGCAACTACAAGCTTACGACGGAGTCTGCCCACACCATGTTGCAGTGGCGAATGAGCAAGGAGGAGTAGGCAGCGTTCACAGCGTCAATGTCTGCGGTCCAGCAACTGCGGGGCTTGGTTGTATGCGTGCGTTGAGGATGTGGCCCTGGTGCCATGTCTACTGCCATCTGCCGCTCTCGCGGTCATAGGCAAACCTGTGCACTAGACTTGAATGCATCCATGCATATTCACCTTCACATGTGCATAATGTTAGTGCAGCTATACTTGGCATGAAAATGCCCTGCTGATCGCTAGTACGCCTGTTGTTTGCTGCCTGTGCTAAAAGACCGCTGGTCGATGTGCCGGGACACTAGCTTGGTGGCATGGCTTGGCTGAGTGCTTGCACATGCCTGGCTCCAGCCATGACTGCTCGGCTGCTGTAGGAAGACCACGCTTACTCCGGATGGTAGAGTGCGCTAGTACATGCATGCAGTGTCGCGCCTGGCTGAGGTCTTAGTGGATGGAGCGCACCAGCCACAGTGCTTCTCTGCTGTAACAGCAGAAAAGCACATTACGTAAAAGGTTGCATTACATGCAGAACCCTTCTCCTCTTCGCAACTGCTAGACAAGCTGGCTCAAGGAGGTGCCTTTACTGAGCAGTCCCCTCTTGAAAGGAGGGGCTTGCCATCTCCCCTCAAGCCATAGCTTGTCTCCATCTCAACGTCGTCCGGCATGGCAGCTGAGCAGGAAGCGCCGCCAGCCTACTTCGCAGGCACGTCAGCAGAATTTCAGGCAATTGCGGACGTGTTGCTGCAGACGCGGGACGGTGCACAACTGCCCGCGCACAGCCACCTTTTGGCGAGCACATCGCCGGTCTTGTGCAACATGGTGACTGTTGCTGCCAGCCAGGGGCAAGCAGGCGACAAGACAGTGCTATACCTCGACGACTTCACTGAGCAGGAGGCTGTCAACATTTTGAAGGCGCGTACCTGTCCACGTGCGATTAAGGTTGCCAGCAAAACAGGCTGTTGGCACATTTACTCATGTTTGCTCTTCGGCAGCTGTATTGCTTAGAGGAGTGCTTGAGAAGTGGTGACTGCCGAGCTGTACTTTTGACAGTACTACTTCCAGGTGGCAAAAATGGGCAAGGCATGCTGCTGAGTTGTGTTGTGTTGCAGGTCGTCTATCCTGCAACCAGCTGCGCGGCGCTGCCAGACAGCTTCAGCCCAAGTGACCGAGAGGCGCATGCTGGAGCCAGTCTCCAAGCAACAGCGCTTCTGCGCTGGGCGGACAAGTTTGGCGCTGCGGAGCTCATGCAGCGCGCCAAGCAGTTTCTGTGCAAGCGCGTGCGACTCATGATCAGCGTGCGGCCCCTGCATGCCAATATTGTTGATGAGCAATGGCATTGAAGGACAACGAATAACAATACAGCGCCCTGGGTTGCTGCAGGAGGAGCGCGGACACCTGAACAGCACGGACTCCGATGTGCTCTTTTACATCTGGGCCGTTGCAGACAGGCTGGGCGTGCATGCAGTGGCAGCGGAATGCGAGTGGGCCATAACGCAGCTGTGGACGGTGGAAAGTGTCTGCATGCGCGCTGCGCTGGAGCTGAGCTCGGGTGCGCTGCAGCGCGTCGCGCGCAACCTGTGCGTCTCGAGGGACGCCGCACTCCAGCAGGTCCAGATTATTCGCGGCAACCTTACATGGCTTGAGAATGCGATACAGCGCAGCAAGGCTAGGGAGTATGATGACACGCACCCTACGCGATGCGTGCAAAAGGAATGCGAGCGCGAATTGCCTCAGTGTCTGCCGTCGCAATGATGCAATGGCGCATGAGCTAGGAGGGGTGCGCAGCAACTTCCGCGGCAAAGTAGTGGGCCGGGGCTTGGTGTCTGTCTCCTTATCATTCTCACCACAACATTCATGTATATGCCATTGCGCTCTTATGTGTCCTAGCACGTGCGGACGCCTCGTCATGCGCTGGACGGTGGCATTTCGTGTTGGGCGACGACTGTGCAAAGTTGCTGGACGGCGTCTCTGAACCAAAGTTGCTGCACGTTAGCCTGCTCGGCTGTGCTTGTCTTGTATGTTGATACGGTTGTGCCCTGATGATGCCAGGCATGGTTTGCCTGACTTTGCGAAGTTGCTAGCGTGCTGGCGGTGTAGCCTGCTTGCATGTCTGGGCTCAAGACTAAGGAAAGTCTGGGAACCTGACGTTGACTCAGGCTTGGCGCAATGGCCACCGCACAGCTCGGCAAGTTTGGTCGCGCATGTCGTGTAGCAGCCATGCTGGCTGCTACGCATTCCCCATGCTGATGTGTGCATGATGATTTTGTTGCGTTCACGGATATTGAGCGGTGCCACCTGAGTCCCCACCATTTGTGCACAGAGCATAGCAAAAAAATGGCATGAATCTCAAGACTGCATGTTAGGTACGACCTCGCTGTAGCGCTGCAGCTCATAGCACATTCTAAACTGCATCCAACACAATCCATAGTATTTTGTACAAGCTCATGCAAGACAGCACACACTCAGCCTTTACGCTTTTCCAGTTGAGTCAGCTGCTGTCACCCTCCTGTCGCATACTCACGCAAACTATATACACAAGCGCACCTCTGAAGACCACCTCCACACTCCAGTATGAAGCTCGGTTCTCAGTGCACTCAAACCACAAACTGAATGTATGTCACATTGCCTGCTTTTGCACACCCGGGCACTGAGGATAAGCAACCAAGCTCCTCAATACATGTTTCCAAACTGCACGACACTGGCGCACGTTCTGTTCATGGCGTTCAAAGACTGTGACTTATGGCTGCATGACGCAACAACAAGAGCAAGACTTCGCCCATGCTCATGACCTGCGCGCCAGCCACCACTACACGGACAGCGCAGAGCCGACGCCCGCACCAGCTCCGTCGGCAGCGCCCGACAGCTGCGAGGCGATGAAGCCGGCAGTGTCCGAGCGCTGGAGGACGCGCGTGGCCGCGCGCTGCAGGGCGCGTCGCACCGGGTCGGCCCCCGCCATCCCGACCTGTGCAGGGGGAGCCTCTCAAGCGGCGCGGCGTCACCGACAGGCGCAGCACATCAGGCCTCCCATGGGTGCATGCTCGAATGCCTTTTGCCCGGCATACGGGCTGCGGAAGAGCCCAAGGGATGCAGTCGGCGCGATTGCCCAAGGGCTCACCGCTGCGCCTGAACCATAGACCTCTGAAGGGCAGGCCCTTTGGCGAGCGCGCCGCACCGTCGAGGGTGTGCGCTCCAGGTCACGCAGCGGGTTGATGAGGTCCAGCGAGCGGCTGAACGCCTTCTCTATCAGGTTGGGCGGCAGCTTGCGCGCCAGCGCCGTCGCGCCCTGGCTCGGCACGGGCGCGGTGTCAGAGCTGCGCTACGCTCGCCAGACCACGAGGGTAGCGATGGGGCACCCTGTCCCCAAAACCAGGCACCTGCTGCCTAACCCAGGGCGCGCCTCCAGCGCGGCGGTCACGCTGTCCAGCAGCGGCGCGGCCAGTTCGCCCATGCGCTCGCCCGCGCCCAGGAATGGCGAGGCCGGGACGCGCACCTACGCGCGCCGCCGCTGTTACACACCCTCTGCAAGCCCATGTATCGCAGGGATTGATGCCAAGCGCAGCCCACCTGCGCTTTGTCGACGGCGTCCACGGACGCAAGGACGCCGTCGGCGACCGCGCTGTGCCCCGCCGCCGCCGCCGCGCGCCCGGCGTGCTCCGCGAGCGCGGCCGGGCCGCCCAGCACCGACGCCTGGCTGAGCAGCGCCGACAGCCACGCGTTCCAGATGATCTGCCGTGGCGAGCGCCGCGGTCAGCCAGCAGACTATGTCAGTGCACCAGGCACGCTGTTGCGAGCCAGATAATTCCCGGCCGGAGCGTCGGGCGGGCGCGGCACCGTGATGATGTGGCCCGCGACCCGACGGTGCTGCTCCGGGACGAGGTGCGCGTTCAGCGCGCTGGCGAGCGGCCACAGGACGTAGTTCGAGATGACCATGACCAGCACCTTGTCCTGCTGGGGCCAGACACGCCCTCACCCGTGAGCCCTGCTGCCTGCCGCGTTGCTGGCTCTCATGCGTCCAGAGCACGGATGCCTGCCAGGGGCCACCTGGCAGACGTGCAGCAGGTCGCCGCTCTGCCCCTCGACCACCTTGAGCGCCGCGAAGAACGCGCAGCTCAGGACGGGCGCCTACGCGGGGGCGGCACCGCAGTGTTGCGGCAGCAGGCGCTCAGCGACCGTGGCGCGCAGGGGTGGGCGCAGGGCCAGCGCGCACCCACATCCGGTTTGACGCGTCCGTGAGCGAGGCCCACACGGCCGCGGCGGCGCCCTCCGGCGCCAGGTGCTCGCGCACCAGGCGGCCGCGCGCGTGCCGGTCCAGCAGGCCGCAGCCTACCTTCTGCAGGCGCGCCAGGCCGCTGGCGCTGCTGCCGGCCAGGCTCTGCGAGAGCACCTCGCCGATGGCCACCCCCAGGCTGGACGCCAGCAGTGAGTGCATCTGCCGGACGGCTGGGCCCTCGTCCCCCGCGTCTACAAAGCGCCACCACAGGCGCTGGGGCAGCCTGGGCTTCGCCGCGCCCTTGCCCCCCGCCGCCCGCTCGAGCCCAATGCCCTGGCCGGCCAGCACCGCCGGAGCCATACGTTGCCTGCGTGTCTTGAGTGCTTGCCTGCCAAGCGGAAACAAGCTTGTGCTGCTTGTGTTGCTCGACCGTGCTACCTCCTACACCCACTCCTGGATGGGTTGCCTACTGATTCTGCCCCAGCCCATCAAGCGCAGAGCAGCCTGGTCAGTGCAGGTGGCGATCTGACCTTGGCAGGGGCGAGGGGAAGGTGAAAGACAAAAGCAGCTGCAGGTGGATCCAAAGTGCAGTTGGGACCCTGGACATTTTGCATGCTGCGCGGTTACATGGGAGGCCAAACGCCGCGCCTTGAGGCCTGCTCAGACATGCATGGACGCGTAGCAGCGCAAGGCCCCACCCTCGTGCGCGGTGGCAGTGCGCAGCTGGCATACGCTGCTCGCGCAGGCATATGAACAGTGGCCGCATGCAGCTGGCGTCCGTGACATGCGCAAGGCCGTGAGCCATTTGCGCCATCCGCGGCTTGCCAGCCGATGCAGGCGCCGGGCCTCAGCCCGCTGCACCAGCAGTGGCTGTGGCAGCAGCTGCCCCTGGTGTGCTGCTTTTGTTTTGGCGGCTGCATGCATGTCCGATGCAGCCCCGCTCCTGCACTGTATCAAACCCCCTTGCCTGCAGCTCGCCCCGCCGGGCGTGGAGGACGCCGGCGCGTCGTGGGTGGCCAGCGTATGGCAGCCGGAGGTGCACGCGCCCGTCGCCGCAGGGTTCTTTGGGAGCGCCGAGGTGCGGCGCCCCTCAGGACCGCGTGTGACGCAGCAATGGAGGCGCACCAGGAACCCGGCCCGCCGGCGTGCCGCTGCACAGGCCGCGCGGCTCTTTGCCGTCCTGGCAGAAGACAAGGGCCGGCCGGGCAAACACTCGCTGCTGCTGAGCACGGCCGCCCCCGCCGCGGCCGGCCCTGCGCTCTACGTCGTGAAGGACGCCGGCGCGCCCGCCGACGCCCAGGGCCTTCAGGCGCGACACGCACAGCGGGCACCCGTCGCCCGCGGCTGCCGCGCCCACCTGAAGCGGGCACGGCGGCAAGCGCAGGAGGCCCTGGCGGTGGGCATTGTGCGCGGCGGCGATGCGGGCGGGGCGCTGCTGCGCCTGATGTCTGCTCTGTTCCAGCCGGCCGCTCTGGCGGACGACGCCTGGCCGGCTGTCGTGCGCAAGGAGTTTACAGGCGCGGCCGCACCCGCCGCCGCGCGCCGTCATGCAGAGCGCAGCGCGGCCCGCCGCGCTGACGCGCGCGCCGGCGCGGCGCAGGCCAGCTGCAGCGCTTCATGGCGGCGCTGACGGAGGCGGTGCACACGGCGCGCGGCCGCACCGTGCTGTACGTGCCTGAGGAGGATTTGCCCGCGCCGGGCGCCGCCATCCGCGACAAGGCGCGCGCCCGCTCGACCCCTGCTCCTTACGACCCTAAAAACAGCGCCGCGAGCCGCCTGCTCGGCAGGGCCCCAGGCGCCGGCCTTGCATCCGCGCCGTTCCCAGAGCATCCAGGCTGGGGAGCGCGCTTCTCGTGCAGTCCGCTGTCCTTGCGAGTGCTCCAAGCAGCCAGGTGCAGCCAAGCAAAGCGGGCGTGAGCGCGGCGCGCCAACCCCAACCTCTCCTCCCACGCAGGACCTGGTGCAGCGCCTGGAGGGCGCGCTCATGCAGTGGACGCGCCGCGTGCGCGAGGTGGCCGCGCGGCAGGACGCGGACGGCGCGGGCGCGGCCGCTGGGCCGCTCGGCGAGCTGGCCTTCTGGCGCGCGCGCTCCACCGACCTCTCCGGCATCCGCGACCAGCTGGACGGCCGCGGTGCGCGCCCGGCGGCGCGCCGCGTTTGCGTCAACCCTATCCCTACGAGCTTCAAGGCCATGTCATGCATGTGCGTGAGTGCGGAGAGGTGCAGGCGCTCCTGGCTGCCGGACGGGCAGGGCGGCGTGCGCCGATGCGGCGGCGCGGCGCAGGCGTGGCCACGGTCGTCGCCGTGCTGGAGCTGGCGCGCTCCGCACACCTGGCGCCCTTCGCGGCGCTGCGCGCGCTGGTGGCGCGCGAGGCCGCAGTCGCGGCCGACAACTTGCGCATGCTCGCGCCGCTTGAGGCGCCGTGCCAGGCGCTGGCGGCGGCCACCCCCCCGGCGCGCCTGGATAATGTAAGGGATAGGGTAGCAACACGTGCCAGATCCGTATCTGACGCCCTGGCCATGCAGTGTTGCGTTGTCGCTGGGCCGCGCGAGCCTGCGGCCACCCCGATGCTGCTGCGCGCGCGCGCGCAGGCGGCCAGGGGCATGCTGCAGGGCATCCTGAGCCAAGTGCGCCTGATCTGGGCCCACAGCAGCTTCTACGGCACCCCAGAGCGCATCGTCGCGCTGCTGGCCAAGGTGTCCGAGGAGGTGATCGGCCGCTGCCGCGCGGCCATCCCGCTGTCGGCCATCTTCGCCGGCGCGGCCACGGACGGCGTGCTGCTCGCCCTGCAGGCGCGCTCCCTGCCGCCGCGTGCGCCCCGCGTACCATACCCTACCCTATGCGTGCACCTGGCGTCCGCACCCGCCGCCGCCCTGTAAGGAGCATTGGCGGCGCATGCGTGCACGGCGCTCGCCGCATGCCCGGGGCCCGGCCAGGCGGCCGAGCGGGCGCCGTGCGCAGGAGGGCGTGGACGCGTGCCAGCACTGGGGCGCGCTCTACCAACGCTGCGCGCGCGCGCTGGCGACCGCGGCGCCCGCGCGCGCCTGGGACTTTGACGCGACGCCCGCGTTCGCGCACGTGGATGCCTTTGTGCAGCGCTGCAGGTGCGCCACGCGCGAGGCGGCCATGCGCCGGCGTCTGGCGTCGGGTGAGTGGTCGACGCCCGCGCCCGCGCGCCCGCAGGGACCTGCGCGAGGTGTGCGAGGCGCGGCAGCAGTTTGCGGGCGGCGCGCGGCTCCCCAGCCTCGGCGGCGCGCGCGGGCCTGAGGCCGTGAAGGCCGTGGCTGATATTCAGGCGCGCGGCGCGCCGCACAGCCCCGACTCTGCCCTACCTCCGCGGCCCCGGCGCCAGGCGCGCCGGCGTCACACGTGCGTGCCTAATCCTAACCCCACCCTATACCTGCAGGCCGCGTTCGGCAAGCTGCTCGGCCGGCTGCAGCACGCGGCGTACAGCGTGCTGGACATCCGCGCGTCCGGCTGGTACGACGACTTTGGCACATTCCGGGCGGGCGTGCGCGCGCTGGAGGTCCGCCTGGCCAATGTGGCGCAGCTCGCGTTCGACGGCGCCGGCTCGCTGGCCGCGCGCCTGGAGCTCCTGGAGGCGCGGGGCCCCCTGTGCGCCTGCCGGCGCGCCCCTCCGTGCGCGGGGCACGCGCATGCGCCCCCAGCACGCGCGCACACGCGTCGCGCCGCCCGGCGCAGGCCTTCCAGACCGTGTCCCACAGCTACGGCTACTGACAGAGCCTGCCCTAACCCTACCCTATACTGCAGGCCTTCCAGACCATGGCGCACAGCCGCGGCTTCCGGCAGAGCCTGGCGCGGCATGCGACCGCGTTCGCGGCCGCCTTTGGCGCCGACATGGCGGCCGCCAAGAAGGAGTTCGACGTCATCCGGCGCACCGCGAGCGCGCATGCGTCCGGCACGGCGCCCGCCGCCGCCGGCGCGGCGCCGGGCGCCGCCGGGACCGCGCGCGTCGCGGGGCAGGTCGCCGCCGCGCTGCAGCTCGTGCGGCGCATCGAGGACACATGGACCGCGCTGCAGGCGCGCGCGCCGCCCCGGTCAGGGTAGGGTCAGGCCCCCGCGGCCGCCCGCGACGGCGCGGGCCTTTAGTTGACAGCGCGCCGCGCAGGCGGTCGCGCCCGCGCTGCCGGCGGCGCCGGAGCTGGCGCAGCTCGGCGCGCAGTATGAGGCGACGCATGCGGGGCTGCAGCAGTTTGTGAGCGCGCGGCACAGCGAGTGGTACGCGTCGGTCGACCCGGCGCTCGTCCAGGGCCTGGACAGCCCGCTCCTGGCCCAGGTGCGCTCCGCCGGCAGGCCGTTGACTGACGCGGGCGCAGTATTTTGAATAGCTTTGACTTGTGTATGAAGGGCGGTTGGGAGGCCGGTGCCACGGGCAAGCGGCCGCTCCTGCACCGGCGCAGGAGCGCACGCGCGGCGCGCTGAGCGCGCGCTACAGCGCCGCGCTGGCGGACGCGGGCGCGGAGTGCGCGCTGTAGGAGCAGCTGCGCCTGCACCTGCCCGCGCCCGCGGCCGAGCTGCACGCGCAGCGCGACCGCCTGCGCGCGCTGCACGCCAATGTAGCCGCCGTCGTGCGCGGCTACAACCAGGCGCGCCGCGCGTCCCCTCCTGCGCTGGCGCGCGCGCTGCCTGTCGCGTCTGCCTCTCGCGGGAGCGCGTGAGCGCGGGGCGCGCGCGCGCGCGCGCGTGCGCGACCGATGAAGCGGCGTCCGCATGCGCGTCGCTCAGGCTCCAGTAAGCAACCTGTGGGGCCGCGCGCGCAGCTGCTGGGCGCCCTCGACAGGGACGAGCGCCGGCTGTTCCACGACCGCATCCGCCACCTGGACCGCAGCATCCTGCCCGGCACGCACAAGCTGACCTGGGCCTCGCCCAAGCACGGCCTGGACTACTACTTCCGCGAGGCCGGCCTGTGCGCGGGCCCTATACCCTAACCCTATGCCCTGGCGCCCTGGCATGGCACAGCCCGATCCCGCACGACAGGCGCGGCCATGCTGATTGCCTGCGGGCGCACGCACGCGCAGGCAGCTGGCGAAGGCCGCGGCGGCGGTGGCGGAGTTCAAGGCGGCGGTCGCGCGCGTCGAGCAGGCCTGCCGCGCGGTCGCCGAGACGGCGCTGCTCAGCGTGGAGCGGAAGCGCGTGTACGGCGTCGCAGAGTTTGCTGAGGCGCAGGCGCAGCACCGCGCGCTGGTGCGCCCGGCGCCGCGCCCCGGGCCACGCGTGGAGCCTGCGCGCCCCCCGGCCAACCTGTGCCGGGCTGGGCTTGGAGCGCGCTGTGCTATGCTGTACTATGCTGTGCCGCTCCCGCATGCGCGCCGCCTGCGCTTGGACGCGCGCATGGGGCCTTGCCGCGCGCCCTGCGCTGCTGACCAGGGCCCTCGCCGCGGCAGGTGCAGGCGCGCCTGGAGCATGCGCACGCGGGCATCAGCGACACGCTCGCGCGCCTCCACACCTTCTTCGCTGCCGACTCTGATGAGGTGCAGCGCGAGTGGGCGCGCTTCACTGCCAAGGTGCGCTCTGGAGCGGAGGGCGTCGGTGCGCAAGGCGGCGCGCGTTGGCGCCTGCTCTGTGCGCAGCTCCACGGCCGCGCTCGGAGAAATTACGGTAGATCGGACAGAGGCTCGACCCCAGGCCGGGGCCGGTGGGCGTCGACGGGTGGCAGGCCGGCGCGGCGCCTATCGAGCCCATTGTTTCGATGCGAATTAGGGCGGCCGCGCGCGCAGACCGACCGGCGCATGGAGGACGCGCTGCGGAGCGCGGTGCGGCGCTCGCTTGCGGAGCTTGCGCGGCTGCTGGCCGGCGACAAGCGGGCGGAGGTGGCGCCGCTGTTCACCGTCGCGCTCGCGCTGGAGCGCACCAACCGCATCGAGCTGCGGCCCACCGTGCAGGCGCGCCCCGCGCGCCGCCGCCGTCAGTGACAGCCACTCTGCGCGCATGCGCCCGCGCGGGGCCTGCGCGCGCGCACGGCGCCTGTCGCGCCGGTCAAGCCTGTGTCCCGCGCCCGACACGCCCTAAGGCTAATGCCAGTTCTAACCCTACCCCCTCTCGCGGCGCCGCCAGGAGCTCTTCAATATGGTGCACGCGGCCAGCCAGGAGGTCGTCGCGCTGACCGGGCGGCTGCCGCGCCTGGCGCAGCGGCCAGCCGGCACCGCCAGGCACGCCGACCAGGCGCGCCCGCCAGACGGGGTCAGGGTAGGGTCCACGCCAGGCGCCGCTCTGCCCTGCATGCGCCGCAGGGTGCGCCGCGGTTGGGGACGCCCGCGCCGACATGCGTGACGGCTGCGGCGCGGCCGGGATCGGGCACGCAGGCGGCCGCGCCGGAGCCGCCGGCGCCGCCGAGCTACCAGGAGGCGATCGCCGGCGACGAGGAGGCGGTGCTGCGGCCGATCGCGGCCGTGACGGCGGGCGTCACGGGCATCGTGGACAAGGTGCAGGCGCTGCTGGTGTACTGGGAGAAGAAGTACAAGAGCATCTGGGACCAGGACCGCGACGCCTACATGCGGTGCGGCCCAGCGCCGCCGCGCCGCCCACGCACGCGGGCACCAGGGTAGGGTTAGGGTTTACACCCCGGCGCGACACCGCAGGCGGTACGAGAAGGCGCAGAAGCCGCTGGCGGCGTACGAGGCAGACGTCGCGCGCTACGGCGACCTGGCCGAGGAGGTGCTGGCGGAGAACCCGGGCGAGGCCGTCCGCTTCCTGTTCGTGGACTGCGGCCCGCTGAAGCAGGCGCGCTCCCAAACCCTAATCCTAATCTTACTGCGCGCGCTCGGCCCGCACTTCCGCGCGTGCCCAAAGAGTCGGCCTGCGCCGAGCACCCGCTGCGCTCACGGCCGGCCGCGGGCGGCAGACGCTGGTGGCGCACTGCGAGGCCTGGGCGGCCAAGTTCACCGGGCTGCTGCACGCGCGCGCGGGCCGCGAGCTGGCCGACCTGCACGAGCGCCTGCGCGGCATCACTGCTGCGCTCGAGCGCGCGCCGGCCGACCTGGCCCAGGCGCGCCTGCAAGCCATACTCTCCTTTGATCATATTGCCCCTGATGGGAGGCGGCTGCGTGTGTGTCGGTGATATGTGCGGAGCGCGCGCGCGCGCAGCTGGCCGAGGACATCGCGCTGCACAAGGCGCTGGGCTGCGAGCTGCCGGAGCTGGAGGCGCGCTTCGGGCCGCTGCGCGACAAGTTCCGCGCGCTGGCCCGGCTCGAGGCGCGTATGCGCGGCCCCCGCACGCAGCACCACGCACAGCAGTACATGCCCCGGATGCGGGCCGCGCGGCTCAACGGCGCTCTTCGTCGCAGGTCGCGCTGCCCGAGGCGGAGCTGGCGGCGCTGGACGCGCTGGACGCCGCGCTGCGCGCCGCGCAGGCCGCGCTCGCGGCCGGCGCGGGCGGCATGGAGCGCACCAAGGACACGTTCCGCGAGCGCCTGCTGCGCGGCCTGGACACGGCCGAGCGCGGCAACGCGGCCGCGCGCGAGGCCTTCCTGGCGCGCGCGCCCTTCGGCGCGGTAGGGCCCCATCCAACACCTACCAAAACCTATTGCACCTGTAACCCTTCGGCACGCACGCGCGGGCGCGCTCGCTGACCGGGGCCGCCGGGCGCCGCGCGCGCCGGGCCCGCTGACGCCGGGCGCGGCACGTAGAAGACGGCCCCGGCGGACGCGCTGGAGTTTGTGCGCAGCGCCGGCGCGGCCATGCGCGCGGCCGCCGAGCATGCGGCCGAGCTGCGGACGGGCCTGGGCATCTTCGGCATCAGCCCGCCGCCGCACCAGGACCTGGCGCAGACAGCCACGGCGCGCGGTTCGGCGCCGCGCTGCCCCGAGAGCAAGCAGCCACCGGGTGCGGGCGCCCGACCGGCCGCGCGCGTGCGCAGGACCTGGCGCTGCTGGAGCGCCTGTGGGGCGCGGCCGCGGAGTGGGAGGCGCTGTACGCCGGCTGGCGGCACCGCCCGTTCGCGGAGCTGGACATCGGCGCGCTGCAGGGCGCGGCCGCGCGCATCGGCGCGGACCTGCAGGGCCTCGCGCCCGGCGCGCAGGCCTGGCCCGCACTCCAGACCCTCCAGGCGCGGCCCCGCTATTACTTGCCACATATCTTTGAGATGCATGCCGCAGTGCCTGAAGCGGGCCTGGTGGCGGGGCCGCGACGTGCGTGCGCCTGGCGCGCAGGAGCGCGTGGACGCATTTGCGCTGACGATGCCGCTGCTGGCCGACCTGCGCAACCCGGCGCTGCGGCCGCGGCACTGGGCGGAGCTGGGCGTGCACATCGACGCGCGCGCGGACCCCGGCGACGCGGGCTTCACCCTGGAGGCCGCCCTCGGCCTGCGCCTGGACCAGCACGCCGGCTTCATCGCCGCGCTGTCGGCCGCGGCCACCCGGCAGCAGGCCGTGGAGCAATCCTTGGCGGTGCGGGCGGCGGCGCCAGCGCTGCGCGAGCCTGTGGCATGCCGCCCGGCCTGACGCGCGCGCTCCTGTGGGGTCCTCAGGACATCGCCGAGACGTGGGGCGCGCTGGGCCTGGACATGACGGAGCACCGGGGCGGCTACACGGCGCGGCCGCCCGTCCTGTGTCTGCGTGCATGCAAGCGCCCGCGCCCCGCCCCGACCCGGCGCGCGCGCAGGTGCGCAACACCGATGCGATGTTCGCCGCGCTGGAGGAGAGCTCGGTGTCGCTGTCGGCCATGGCCGCGTCGCGCGCTGCCGACGCCTTCCGCGAGGACGTGGCGCGCTGGGAGCGCACGCTCGCCGGCGTGTCCGAGACGCTGGAGCGCGTGCTGCAGGCGCGCGGCCGCGCGCGCACCAACACGTGCACCCGCCCTTTTGGAGGCGGGTCCGCCCGGGACGTAGCGCCTGGCCGCGCCGCGCAGGTGCAGGCGCGCTGGATGTACCTGGACGCCAACTTTGGCGGGGCGGAGGAGGTGCGGCGGCTGCTGCCGGCGGACGCCGCGCGCTTCGACGCCGCGGCCGCCGCCTTCCGCGGCGCCGGCGCAGCACTCTATGCCAGCCGCGCGAGCGTCGTCCAGGTGCGCGCCCGCTCCGCGCCGCGCGCGGCGCCCGGCCGCCAGAGGTTAGTGTTAGCATATCCCTACCCTACCCTAATCCCTACCCTAGACGTGCGAGGGGCGCGCGCGCGCGGCGCGCAGGCGTGCGCGCAGGACGGGCTGCTGGGCAGCCTGGCGGCCGCGGCGGCCGAGCTGGAGCGCGTGCGCGGCGCGCTGGAGGGCTACCTGGACGCCAAGCGCGCGGCCTTCCCCCGCCTCCTCTTCCTGGCCTCGGACGACCTGCTGGACGTGCTGGGGCCGGGCCGCGACCCGCGCGCGGTGCAGCCGCACCTCTGGAAGTGCTTCGAAGGCGCGCGGCCGGCCCGCGAGCGCGCGCGCAGCCGAGCGCCCGGGGGCGCCGCGCCCGACGCGCGTGCCGCGCGCGCGCAGGCATCCGGCAGCTGGACATGCACCCGCCGGGCTCGGACGGCCGGCGCACGCACGAGGTCACCGGCGCGTTTGCGGCCGACGGCGAGCATCTGCCCTTCCTGGCGCCCGTCGC
>JAABUY010003411.1_pt1 | contig 17625 bp, 16 predicted proteins | sample 5560271 | NCBI WGS metagenome assembly JAABUY01 (sample SAMN10711886, study PRJNA513374) | rock metagenome | isolation source: Antarctica rocks | place: Antarctica: Victoria Land, University Valley
GCGACCGGGCCTTGCTGCTGCTGGCGGCCGTTGGCCTCGACGGGGAACAGCTGCGCGGCTTGGACCGCGAGCATGTGCGCCTGACCGACACCGGCGGCGCCGAGCTTCTGGTGCTGGACGGCGCCGGCCTCCAAGCGCCCCGGCGGGTGCTGACCCTTAAGCGCGGACCTGGTGCGCGGCTGCTCGGTGAAGGTGATCTGCGCTGTCGCAGCCTCGATCCTGACCGTCGCATATCACCTGCTCCCTGACGGCACCTTCTATCAAGACCTCGGCGCCGACTACTTCCGCCGCGCCGCGCCCGAAGTGCAAGCATCCCGTGAAGCATGGCAATTCGACGCTAGTGAACCGCGCCGGGTCCGTTACGGCGTCCCATAGCGCGACACCTTCGCGCCGCTGCCGCTATGCTCCTGGCCATACTTGGGGGCCTGCAACCATGCGTCGTCGTGAACTGATCCGCGCCACTGCCGCTGCTAGCCTGGCGCTCGCCGCTCCTGCCCTCGCCCAGCCCGCCGCGTCGCGCATCCTGCGGGTTGTCCCGCAGGCCAACTTGACCAGTCTCGACCCGGTCTGGACCACCGCCGTGGTCACCCGCAACCATGCCTATCTTGTTTATGACCAACTGGTCGCGGTGAATGCGAACTTCGAACCACAGCCACAGATGGCGGAGGCCTGGTCCGAAGCGGCGGACGGGCTGGAATGGCGTTTCCGCTTGCGCCCCGGGCTGCGCTTCCACGACAACGAGCCTGTCCTGGCGCGGGACGCGGCAGCATCGATCCGCCGCTGGTGGGCGCGCGACAGCCTGGGCCAGACGGTCGCCGACCTGACCGACGAGCTTTCCGCCCCCGACGACCGCACCATCCGCTTTCGCCTGAAGCGCCGCTTTGCCCTGCTGCCCTTCTCGTTGGGCAAGGCGAGCCCGATGCCGATGTTCGTCATGCCCGAACGCATCGCGCTGACCGATCCCTACAAATCCATCAGCGATCCCACGGGATCCGGCCCATTCCGTTTCGTTCGCGCCGAATGGAATCCCGGGTCACGGGCGGTGTGGGAGAAGTCGCCTTTTTACGCTCCCCGCGACGAGCCCGTGGACGGCATCGCGGGCGGCCGCAGGGCCAATGTGGACCGGGTGGAATGGACCGTCATTCCCGACAGCGCCACTGCTGCCAGCGCAATGGCTTCCGGCGAGCAGGATTATTGGGAGTATCCCCTCCACGACCTGATCCCGCTCCTGCGCAGGAACGCCGGCGTCATCGTGGGCCAGCGCCTCGCCCAGGGCACGTATTGCGGCATTCGCGTCAACCACCTTCAGCCACCCTTCGACAACCCCGCCGTGCGCCGGGCCCTGCTGATGGCCGTGGACCAGCGCGATTACCTGCGCGCGGTCGTCGGCGACGGCGAACCCGGCAAGCCGCAGCCCTGGGCGGCGTGCGAAAGCGTTTATACGTGCGACGCCACGTTCGAAACGGCGGCCGGCAACGGCCTGCTGCGCTTGCACTCGGTGGAGAAAGCCGCGGCGGCGCTGAAAGCGTCAGGCTACAAGGGCGAACGCGCCGTGCTGCTGGCGCCGTCCGATTATCCGCAGATCAACGCGCTGTCGCTCGTCACGGCGGACCTCATGCGCCGGGTCGGCTTCAACGTGGATCTGGCGGCAATGGACTGGGGCACCGTGACCCAGCGCCGAGCCAGCAAGGAGCCGGTGGAGAAGGGCGGCTGGAGCGTGTTCCATTCGACTTGGTCGGGAGCCGACATCCAGAACCCCGCCATTTCCCAGCAAACCCGAACGAACAAGGACGGCGCCTGGTTCGGTTGGCCGGAGGACGAGGCGATCGAGGCGATGCGCGCCCGTTGGCTGGAAACCGCGGACCTTGCGGCACAAAAGCAGATCGCGGACGCTATTCAGGTCCGGGCCTTCGAGACCGTGCCGTTCATTCCGTTGGGTTACTACTGGCAACCGTCAGCTTGGCAGAAGACGGTGACCGGCACATTCCCGTGCCAGGTGACAAGCTTCTGGAACATCGGCAAATCGGCCTGAACGCACATTCCCTGGACGCAGCTTCCCCACGAGCATGCCCGCCATCACCGCACTCGATCCCCTCCGGATGCATGCGCGCTCGGCAACGCTGTTCGCGCCCACCACCCGACAGACGCGACGTTTATCTTTGGCCGACCCTCCGTTCGTTTCCGCGCGAGGGCAATGACGCGCAGGGCCCCAGCGGCACGAAACTCGGGCTAGAAATCGCTGCCTTTGCCGAGCATCCCGGCTGCATTCCGACCCGGTGACGATTTGCGGCCTATGGCAAGGGCGCTTTACTTTCGCCGCGGCGGGGCGGCATTCAAGGCGATGACCGCTGCTGCTGACGGGCCCGAGCCCCTGCCGACCCCTGCTTTGGATCATGCTGCAGCCACCGCCGCTCCCGAAGCCGCCTTCGCGCCCAACTGGCAGCGGACCTTGTTCCTGATGATGGGCATCCAGCTCGGCATGAACATGGGGTTCACCGTGCTCAGCCCGGTGATGCCGCTGTTCCTGCCCCAGCTCGGCGTGCACGACCCGGCGCAGATCGACCTTTGGGCCGGGGTGCTGTCGGCCGTCACGCCGCTCGTCGCGGCCTTCGCCTCCCCGCTTTGGGGTCGGGTGGCGGACCGGCGGGGACGTAAGCTGATGGTGCTGCGGTCCTGCTTCGCCATCGCCTTGTTCATCGGGCTGATGAGCCTGGTGGGCAACGTGTGGCAGTTCGCGGGGCTGCGCGCGCTGATGGGGGTGTTCACCGGGTTCAACGCGGCGACGATCTCCCTGGTGGCCAGCCAGGTGCCGTCGCGGCGGCTGGGCTACTCGCTGGGCTGGCTCAGCACCGGGCAGCTGGTGGGCGCGCTCATCGGGCCGCTGCTGGGCGGCTTCATCGCCGACGTCACCGGCTCCTATCGCGCACCCTTCGTAGCGACCGCCGGCATATGCGCCCTGTGCGGCGTCCTCGCGCTGGTGCTGGTGCAGGAACGGTTCACCCCGCCCAAGGAGGGTGCCCGCAAAACGACGCTGCTCCAGAGCTTCACCATCCTGTCGCGCTCACCAGGGCTGTTGCCCTTGTTCGTGGTGCTGTTGCTGGCGCAGTTCGGGGTGCAGGCGGTGCAGCCGGTGGTGACGCTGTACGTGGAGCAGCTGCTGGGCCCGGTGCCGGCACTGGCCACGCTGGGCGGGCTGGCCTTTTCCGTAACGGGTATCGCGGATCTGATCGCCTCACCCTTCCTGGGCCGGCGGTCGGACGTGCTGGGCTATCGCCGCGTGCTGCTGATCGCCTTGGCCGGCGCCGCCCTGGCCAGCGCCCCCCAAGCTTTCGTGACCACCTACTGGGGCTTCATCGCGGCGCGGTTCGCGCTCGGCCTGTTCGTGGGCGGCATCCTGCCCACGGCCAACGCACTGGTCGGGCGGCTGGCGCCGGCAGGCGACCGCGGCACGGTCTATGGCGTCACCGCGTCGGCCATGTTCCTGGGGCAGTCGCTAGGCCCGCTTTCGGGCGGCGCAATCGCAGCGACGCTGGGGCTGCATTGGGTGTTCCTGGTCACGGCCATCCTGTTGACGGCCAACCTGCTCTGGGTCTGGGCCAAGGTGCCCGAGGTGCGATAAGCAACCGGCGGGATGTGGAAGGCCACGCCCCAATCTCGCCGCTGCAGGGGGTTACGCCATAGAACCGGGTCTTGCGCAGTTTTGGTGATCACTCCCGCCGAGCAGACCGGGCAGGCATGGAGCGAGCGCCCGGTCAGGGCTTGGTAGCGGTCGTGCGGGTCGGCCAACAGGGCGAGCATCGGCGGTAGACCAGCCTACCCTCGTCCCGTGAGCCCGAACCCCAAACCAATCCCATCAGCACCCCACGATTTTGAATGCTCTCACTGTGAGACGGGAGGCCCGTATCCCAGGCGAACATCTGGTCTAGGCTGCCAAACGCCCGTACAGCGACTGCGCGTTGCCAAAAAAGAATGCGACCCGCTGCTCGGGCGACAAACGCAGCTTGAGGCTTTGCTGCGGGTCGTCATAGTCCCAGTGCGGGTAGTCGGTCGCGAACAGCAGCCGGTCCATGCCGATCCAGCCCAGTGTGTCCCGCAGGTGCTCGGCCGGGTCGGGCTCCTCCATCGGCTGGGTGGTCAGCCAGATCTGGTCGTGGATGTATTCGCTGGGCAGGCGGGTCAGCGCCGGGTTCTCGGCATGCAGCCGGCTCCAGGCGCGGTCCAGCCGCCAGGCGAGCGACGGCAGCCAGGCGAACCCGGCCTCGATCAGCACGATGCGCAAGGCCGGGAAATGTGCGAACACGCCCTCAATGACCATGCTGGCCACCATCGATTGGCATGACTGCGAATGGCCGATCATGTCCTCGATGTAGAAGCTCGGCCAGCCGGTGCTGGTCGTGGGCTGGCCGCCGTTGCCGAACGCGTGGATGCCGATCGGCAGCCCGGCGCGGCTTGCGGCCTCGTAGATCGGCCAATAGCGGCGGTTGCCCAGCGGCTCCACCGTGCGCGACAGCAGCAGCACCTGCACCATGTCCGGATGCCCGGCCCAACGCCCGATCTCGGCGACCGACGCCGCCGCGTCCTCATACGGCACGACGATCGACGCCTTCAGCCGCGGCTCCGGCGCGGTCCACTCCGCCACTTGCCAATCGTTGATGGCCCGGCACAGCGCCCCGCTGAGGTCGAGGTTCTGGAAGCCGCCGGGGTGCGGGCGGATCATCGCCAGGATGCCAAGCTCGATGTTGTTGGCGTCGAGGTGATGTGTGCGCATAAAGCCCAGGTCGCTGCCGGGCCGCCCGCCCACCGGAGGCCAGGCGTCCCGGCGCGAGGCGTCCGGCTGGCTTTTAGGGTATTGCGGCCCGCTGTAGTTGCCTTGCCGCGCGCGCGCGCCGAACAGGTCCAGGTGCTCGCGCCAGCGCGGCTCGAGATAAGGGTAGAGCATGCGGAAGTCGCGCGGGCTGTGATGGATGTCGCAGTCGGCGATGGCCATGCGCAAACTGGCTGCTGGATTCGACGCGGGGACGGCGCGGACGTCGACGGTCATCGGATGCTCCTGTTACGGCCTGGCCTGCACAGCCACCTGTGGCGCTGCGGCGCTGCGTTCAAGCTCCTCCAACGGGATCGGGTCGCGCACCACGATGGTATAGAGCAGGGCGCCCAGCACCATCACCCCCGCCCCGATCCATAACGCCAGCGCGAACGACCCGGTCGCGTCCACCACCATCCCCGTGATCAGCGGCGAGGCGGTGCCGCCGATATACGAACCGAAGTTCTGGATCGAGGCGACCGACGCGGAGTAGGATTGCGGCGCGATCGCTGTGATCAAGGTCCACTTGCCGGACTGCGCGAACGCCAGGAAGAACATCGAGGCCGAGATGAAGGTAAGCGCCGGGCCAAGTTCGGTCGAGTAGGCGGCGGCGGCGCAGAACGCGGCGGACGCGACATAACCTGCGCCCGCGGGAAGCTTGCGGCTGGAAACGATGTTCATCCCGCTATGCGCCAGGCGATCGGTCGTATAGCCGCCCACGAGCGAGCCCACGATCGAGCAGGCCAGCGGAATCATCGCCAGCAGCCCAGTGTTGCCGATGCTGACGTGGTGCTGCATCTCGAGATAGCCCGGCAGCCACGTGCCATACATCCAGATGGCGTAGCCCGAGCAAAAGGCGCCGAGGATCATGCCCCACATCGACCGATAGCCGAACAGCCGTCGCCAGCTTTGCACCGTCACGGGCGAGCGTTCGCCAACCCTGTTGGCCGCCAGATACTCCCGGTCGCGCGGATCCATGCCCGACAGGACGGGGTCGCGATACAGCGTGAACCAGCCCACCGCGCCGAGCAGCCCGATCGCGCCCATGACGACGAACATGGTGCGCCAGCCGAATGCGATCAGCAGGGCGGTCAGCAACGGCGTGCCGATCAGCCGGCCGACATCGCCGCCGATGGTGTATAGGCCGGTCGGACGGCCACGATCCCTAGGATGGAAGAAGTTCGCGACCGTGCGGACCGAGGCCGGGAATGCCGGCGACTCGAAAATCCCAAGCGCAACACGCGACAGCAGGAATTGCGTGTAGCCGGCGAACAGTCCGCCCGCCGCCTGGGCCGCCGACCACAGCACGAGCGCCCAGCCGAGCAGCCGCCGCGAGCCGACGCGGTCCACAATCAACCCGACCGGCAGCTGCGCCAGCGCGAACGACAGCGACCAGGCGGACTGCAGTGCGCCGATCCCGGCTGCGGTGATGCCGAACTCCTGGCGGATCGCGAGATTGCCGATCGCGAGCGTGGAACGGTCGATGTAGTTGAGGGCGATGGCAAAGGTGCAAAGCCCGACGGCAAGCCACTGCATCCGGCGCAGCTTGGACGAGACGTCCTGCATCGAGCTTCTCTCCCCACGAGGCGCTATTCTTCTGCAGGCCTCGCAGCACCTATGTCCGCACGTTCCATGCCCGGCACGCAAGTGCCGTCGAAGTCATCGGGGGATCTGTGGAAGCGCGCCGGAAAGGTGCATAGTGCGGCCCGATCCGGCAGCAGTCCGGCAGCGTGGGAGACCAGATCGATGCAGGTGGGCCAAACAGCGCAGGAGCCTCGCGCATGATCCCGGCGGGCGCCATCGACTGCGACATCCACCCAAACGTGCCCTCGCTCAAGGCGCTGCTGCCCTATCTCGAGGAGCATTGGCAGGAGGTCGTGCGGGCCCGCGGCATGGATGAGCTGAACTCCATCAGCTACCCGGCGAATTCCCCCCTGACCGCGCGCGCCGATTGGCGGCCGGACACCGGCAAGCCGGCGGCGACGCTGGCGCAGGTGCGGCGCGACTACCTCGACGTGTTCGACGTGTCCACGGCCATCTGCAACCCGTTATATGGCGTGCAGTTGCTGTTCAGCGAGGACATGGCGGCGGCCTTCGCCCGCGCCGTCAACAATTGGATCGCGTCCGAGTGGCTGGACCACGAACCCCGGCTGCGCGCCAGCATCGTCGTGTCGGTGCAAAACGTCGAGATGGCGGTCGACGAGATCGAGCGCTGCGCCCGGGACCCGCGCTTCGTCCAGGTGCTGCTGCTCGCCAGCGGCGACGCGCCGCTGGGCAAGCGGCACTACTGGCCGATCTACGCCGCCGCCGAGCGGCTGGGATTGCCGGTCGGCATCCACGCCGGCAGCAGCTATCACAATCCGCCCACCGCGGTCGGCTGGCCGAGCTACTACACCGAGGACTACGTCGCCCAGGCGCAGGCTTTCCAGTCGCAGCTCACCAGCCTGATCTGCGAGGGCGTGTTCACCCGCCATCCCAATCTCAAGGTCGTGCTGCTGGAATCCGGCTGGACCTGGCTGCCCGCGCATCTCTGGCGGCTGACGAAATACTGGCGCGGCCTGCGCACGGAAATCCCGTGGGTGGACCGCTCGCCGATCGAGATCGTGCGCAGCAACGTGCGGCTTTCGCTACAGCCGACGGACGCGCCGCCGACCGCCGCCGGGCTCGCGCGCATCGTCGACCACATGCAGTCGGACGAACTGCTGCTGTTCTCGACCGACTATCCGCATTGGCAGTTCGACGGCGCCGACGCCGTTCCCGCCGGCCTGTCGCCCGAGCTCGTGCGCAAGATCGGGATCGATAATCCGCGGGCCACCTATCCGCGCCTTATGGAGACGGTAAGATGAACGTCCAGAGCCTCAGCGCCTCGGCCAAGGCGGCCGCGAGCCGCGTCGCCATCGCCGACTGCGACATCCACCCGGCGCAACGTACGCCGCATGACCTCGACCCTTTCCTGCCGCGGCGGTGGCAGGAGCATGCTGCGGCGTTCGGGGCAATCCGCCGCATGGGCATGGCGAGCGGCCCGGCCTATCCCAAAAGCCAGCCCAACGCCTCGCGCCGCGACGCCTTGCCGCCCGAGGGTGGCCGGCAGGGCAGCAGCCTGGCGTTCATGCAGGCGCAGCACCTGGACCCCAACAACGTCGTGCTGGGCGTGCTCAATCCGCTGAACAGCGGCCAGGGCGTGTCCAACCCGGACCTTAGCGCAGCACTTTGCCACGCGATAAATCAATGGCAAGTGGCGGAGTGGACAAGCAAGGACTCGCGGCTGAAAGCGTCCGTGGTCGTGCCGTATGAATACGCCGACGTCGCGGCAGCAGAGATAAGGCACTGGGCTGGGCACAAGGATTTCGTTCAGGTGCTGCTGCTCTCGCGCACCGCGGAGCCGCTGGGCAACCGGCGCTACTGGCCGATCTACCAGGCAGCGGCGGAAGCCGGGCTGCCAGTCGCAGTCCACGCTTTCGGCTATGGTGGTGCCCCCATCACCAGCACTGGCTGGCCCAGCCACTACATCGAGGAGATGACGGGCCACGCGCAGAGCAGCCAGGCCGGGCTGAGCAGCATGGTGCTGGAGGGCGTCTTCGAGCGCTTCCCCACGCTGCGCGTCCTCATGGTCGAGGCCGGTTTTGCATGGGCGCCGTCGCTGGCCTGGCGGCTGGACAAGGTGTGGCAGACACTTCGCGCCGAAACCCCGCATTTGAAGCGGCCGCCCAGCGAGTACCTGCGCCAGCAGGTCTGGTGGACTACCCAGCCGATGGAGGAGCCGGAACCACGCGAGCACCTGCTAGACACGATGGGCTGGATGGGCTGGGACCGGCTGCTGTTCGCGACCGACTACCCGCATTGGGACTTCGACGACCCGGCATATGCCCTGCCGCTCCGTATCATAGAAACGCAGCGCAGCGCCTTCTTCCTCGGCAATGCTCGCGCCGTATACGGGCTGACGGCGTGAGCCGGCACGTTGTCGCCGCCACCGGAGAAATCCCGCCCGGCAGCCGCAAGCTGTTCACCATCAAGGGACGGCCGATCGCAATCTTCAACCTGGAAGGATCATTCTACGGTCTGCTGAACCGCTGCCCGCACCAGGGCGGCAGCCTGTGCGACGGGATCGTCACCGGGCTGCTGCAATCGCCGATGCCGGGCCAATACGTGTATTCCCGCAAGGGCGAGATCATACGCTGCCCCTGGCACGGATGGGAGTTCGACATCCGCACCGGCCAATCCTACTGCGACCCGTCGCGCATCCGCACCAAGACCTTCGCCGTGGAAAGCACGCCCGGCGCCACCGTCGTGGAGGGGCCGTATGTGGCGGAGACGGTCCCGGTACGGGTGGAGGAGGACTACATCGTCGTCGACGTTTAAAGGTTTACCGAGTGGCTGGGCTACGGCAGGGCGATCATCACCGCATCGCCCTCGACCCGTACGGCGAAGGTCTGCAGGTCGGTTTCGATCGGCTCGCCCAGGCCCTTTCCGGTACGTATGTCGAACTGGCCGGCATGCAGCGGGCACTCGATCACATGACCCTCAAGCCAGCCATCCACCAATAGTGCGAACGCATGGGTGCAGACGTTGTCGGTGCAGAACCACTCGCCGCCCACGTGATACAGCGCGAGGTTCAGGCCCATGATCTCCACGCCTATTGCCTCGCCGTCCGCCGCGTCGCTTGTGGATGCCACCCGTATCCAATCTGATGAGCCACTCATGACCGTATCCTCCGACCCGAAGCTCAAGGGGATCACGCACGGTGGGCCGCGTCCAGCCTGGCAAGCTACATGAAAGACGCGGCGATCATCGTCGGCGCTGGCCAGGCCGGAGCGCATGCAGCACTTGCCATGCGCGCCGCAGGGTATGCCGGCCCGGTTCTACTGATCGGCGCCGAGGCGGAGCGTCCGCATGAGCGTCCACCGCTGTCCAAGCAGATGCTGACTGCGGCCGAGGAGCCGCCGGTGGCCTATTTCCACTCGGAGCCGCGCTACGCCGAGCACGGCATCATACTGATGCTCGGAACCGCTGTCATCGCAATCGATCCCCAAGAACGCACCGTCATGCTGCATGACGGGCAAACGCTGGCCTACGACAAGCTGCTGCTCGCCACCGGCGGCCGGGCACGGCGGCTCGCGGTCCCGGGCGGCGACCGTGTGCTCACACTCCGCACGCTGGACGATGCGCGGGAGCTGCGCCGGCGTCTGCTGTCTGGCACCCAAGTGGCCTGCGTCGGCGCCGGGGTGATCGGGTTGGAGATCGCCTCATCGGCCCATAAGCGAGGCTGCACGGTCACGGTGATCGAGCCGGCCGACCGGGTGATGGGGCGCACGCTCGCCCCGGAAATGTCGGCGTGGCTGGCCGGCCTGCATCGGGCAGCGGGAATCGCGTTGCGCCTCGGAACCGCAGTTGCAGCCGTGGCCGCGCAGCATGTGGTCTGCACGGACGGCAGCCTTGTTCCCGCCGACGTCGTGATTGCAGGGATCGGCATGGAGCGCGACACCAGCCTGGCAGTAGCAGCCGGCGTGGCCGTGGACGACGGCGTCGAGGTCGACGAGTTTGGCCGCACCAACATGCCCGGCGTCTATGCCGCAGGGGACGTTGCGGCGTTCTGGGTGCCGCGGCTGCAGCGACGCATGCGTCTTGAGACGTGGCGCCATGCGCAAGATCATGGCGCTGCCGTGGGTCGCGCCATGGCGGGAAGCGGCGTGCCCTACGACGATGTTCCGTGGTTCTGGACCGATCAGCTTGGCGTGAACCTGCAAGTGGCAGGAGTATGCGATGGCGCGGCAACACGTATCCTGCGGGGCGAGCTGGGTGCTGCTGCATTTGCAGCTTGGTACCTGGATGCGGCGGGTGTTCCGATCGGCGTCGCCGGCGTGAATGCACCTCGGGAAGTGCGAGCTGGGCAAGGAATGATCCGGGCCAGGCGAGCCGTCGACCCAGCCAGGCTTTCCGACGTGGCAATTACGCCGCAACGGCTGGCGACGGCGGTTTCGCTTTAGCAGGCTGCTGCAACACGGTTTGTGTGGTTGTCTTGCATGAGAGCATCGCCATCGCATGGAACTCTTGCGGCCAGGATAGCGCGGCCATCCTGCAGAACTCAGACGGTATAAGGTGGTGGCTCGATGCCGACCATGGACAGAACCACGAAACTGGTGGCTGGATGCACTTTGGAGCTTGATGACCAACGGGGTTACGTCAGGGTTCGCGCCAGCAAATATGGCGTGTGCTCTTGCATGGGCGGCGGCTGGTTAGGCGGCTTCCAAGATGGCCAGCACGGTCACGCTCCGGCGAAGGAAGCGCAGCCTGCGATGGTCGGCGGGGACATGCTGGCTGTGGCGGGAGCGGGGGCGGAGAAAGTGGCGCAGCTCATCGTGACTTCGACAGAACCGCCCGGCTGATCTGGGGCACTTGAAGCCGCGCATGGGCCGGTGTCGGCCTTTGATGCCCCGATGGTCTTGTTCCAGCTTGTTGTTCAGACAGCGGCAGGTCCGGTACCGCACTCCGTTGCTTAGCTCGGTGCGGATCACCCGTGGATAGCTGTCGTGACCATCCGTCGTGACCCGGTCAGGCACGATGCCGGTCACCGCCTTCGCTGACCGGAAGAACGCTCTCGCTGTGGCCATGTCGCGATGCGCGCTGAACATCACGTCCGCCAGTGCGCCGGATCGGTCGATAGCGCGATAAAGATAGCACCAGCGCCTGTGCACTTTGATGTAGGTCTTGTCAGGTACCAGCTGCAGCCCGCTTTCCCCTTGCGCCGACGCCGCAGGTCCTCGGCCAGAGCCGGGGTGAGTTTGGCCTCCCACTCGCGCACTGTCTCGTGGCTGAACACGATCCCGCGCAGGGCAAACATCTCGGGAAGGTCGCGGAGCGCGAGCTTTAATGCCGGCGCCAGAGCACCACGAGCGCGATCACGTCAGACGTGTATTGGGCTCGGTTCAGCACGCCGCCGCTGCGCTTGTTGAGCTGCTTGCCACCCTGGCGGCAGCGGAACCTGCGATAGCCCTGGGCGGTGTGCTCGGGTCGCTCCGTGACCACCGCGCACCCGCATCCTACGCACCGCATCCCGTCCGCCCCGCCCGTGAGGGACGGCGCTATAACCGAACCAACCACAGGGGGGGCTACACGCGGGGAGCGTCAAAAACCTGGGGCGTTACGCCGCGAGCTGGCTGGATTCAGGTTGTCGTTGCAGCACCTGGACGAAGGAGGTCGCGGTGGGCATTCAGAGGCGGCGCTTGGGCCGGGCGAGGCGAGGCGCGTTGCGCTTGCTGAGGCGGCCGAGGTCATCTCACCCCGGGACTATACACCTACGTCTTGTGCACATTCCAGAACAGCGGGAATGGGCTGCGCACAATACCTGAAACGTTGCCGCGGCGGGCAATTGGCTGGAAATACTGGCCGAGCGGATAGTATGGCACCTCATCCCAAACTGCCATCTGGATCTGCTCGGCCACTTGCTTCTGTGCCGTGAGATCCGGTGCCTCGAACCAGGCCGTCCGCAAATCCTCCAAATGCTGGCTCTCGAACCAACCGAACCAGCCCTTCAACCCAGTGCCGAAAATCGGGTAGTGCGAGCCGGGATCCAAAAGGTTCAGCGCCTCCCAAGCCGTGCAGAACGCGCTCCAGCCGCCCTTGTCCACCGTGTCCCGGTTGTTGCGGCGCTGGATCATCGTACCCCAGTCCGTGCCTTGGAGGTCCACGTTCAGGCCGAGCTTGGACAAGAGATCACTGCCGACCAGGCACTCCGCGTTAAGGACCGGATAGTCCGTGGGCGCGAGGAAGACGACCTTCTCGCCCTTGTAACCGCTCTCGGCGACAAGCCGCTTCGCGCGCCCGAAGTCGCGCGCGCCGGTCAAGGCCTCGAGCCCGGCGGTGCCGGACAAGCGCGAGCCAGGGGGAAACACGCCCACGGCCGTACGTGACAGCTCCTTGTCCCCACCCATTGCTGCGTTCATGAAATCGGCTTGGTCGATCGCCGGCAGGATGGCCTGGCGGAGCTTCACGTTGTCGAAGGGCGGATGCAGCATATTGAAACGCATCACGCCGATGTTGCCGTAGTCGTCCAGCCGCTCAACGACGACGCCGCGTGCCCGGCGGAGCAGCGGCAGCAGGTCCACCGTCGGGCTCTGCCACCAGTCCGCTTCCCCCGCCTGGACCGCCGCTGCGGCCGTCGCAGCGTCCGGAATGATGATCCACTCGATACGATCAAAATGCGCCTGCTTGCCACCGGCCACAAAGCTCGGCGTCTCCTGCCGGGGCACGTAGCCTTCGAACCGTGCGAACGTCGCGAGCGCGCCGGGCTGCCACTCGTCACGCAGGAAGCGGTAGGGGCCGGAGCCGACATACTCAAGGACCTGCTGAAAGGGGTCGGTCTGAGCGATCCGCTCAGGCATGATGAAGCAAACGTTCGCCACCGGGTGCGCGAGCCCGCTCAGCAGCAATGGGAAAGGCCGCTTGAGCCGGAACTCGAAGCTGCGGTCATCAACCGTGCGCAGTTCGTTCAGCGATGCCTCGATACGCTGTCCAAACCCGTCGCGCTTCATCCACCGCGCGATGGAAGCGGTGCAGTCCGCCGCGCGCACCGGCGTGCCGTCGTGGAAGCGCAGTCCCTCGCGCAGGCGGAAGCGCCAGGTCAGGCCGTCCGGCGAGAGCTCATGGCCCTCGCACATCTGCGGCTTGGGCGTCAGAGCCTCGTCCAGGCCATACAGCGTGTCCCAAATCATATAGCCGAAGTTGCGAGCCACTGTGGTGGTGGACCAGATCGGGTCTGGATTTTGCAGGTTTCCCTCAGGAATGAACTTGAGGGTTCGCGCCGCGCCTTGGCCGAGGGCAGGCCGCGCCAGGCGCGACAAGGCTGCGGAGGCGGTTGCTCCCCCGAGCAGGTGGCGTCGATGCATATGCAGTTCCTCCAGAGTCTGGTGCATGTTTCGGGAAAACTGTCTGAGAAGCAAACCTGTAAAAGCCTACGCTTCGGTCTGATCAAACGACGACCCTCAAACCTCCGTTCAGTAGCTTCGCCGGGCGGTCCTTGCATGCGGCCGCACTCAGCTACTCCTCTAAGCTCGTAGCCTGGATTGGCGGCTGCATGTCGTCGAGCAGCGGGCACTTGTAGCAGCGCGTTGAAGAAGTCGGCTTTCAGGCAAAATGGTGTATTGACCATTGGCAGAATTATGGCCCGGGGCAGGCAAGGGTGTCCGGCGCTCCGCGCCGTCGCCATTGCGCAATTTGTCCGCCCCAGTTACTTTCCCCTGAGCCAGTAGCGGAAAATATTAAATTCCCGATAGCTGATCCCAGGCGCGCCGGGCGCGCGGGAATGCACTTACCAGCCTTATGCAGGGCTTGCCTTATTCGAGGATGAGGCCCGGTGGCGCCTTCATAAGACCGGGAAGGGGAGGGAACCGATCATGGCGGCGACGCGAGAACCAACGGTCCAGGTGCATAGACCAGAGCTGGCGACCCAGCTCGTCGCACGGGACGTCGCGTGCTGGGCATTGGTGGCGGTCGTCCATGGCTGACCTGGTCCCGGTTCGCGACGATGAACAGCTTCCGGCCTTCGCTCCCGCCGAGGTGGACAGCGCCCGGCGCTACCGAGACGCGTCCCGTGCGGACAGCACCCGGGCCAAGTATGCCGCCGACTGGCGCGTCTTCTCCGCATGGTGCCGCGAGCGCAGCCATCCTTCGCTCCCGGCGCACCCCGGCGTCATTGCGGTCTACCTGTCCGCCCTTGCCGACCGCGGCTGCGCGCCGTCCACCATCGGCCGGGTGCTCGCCGCCCTCGGCCACCACCACCGGCTGGCGGGCTTCGCGGCGCCGCACAAGGGGGAGGGCGGCACGGTGATCCTCGACGTGATGGCCGGCATCCGCCGCAGCCATCGCACGCCGCCGGCGCGTAAGGCGGCCGCCGACAGCTACGTCCTCCACGCCGTGCTGCGCGCCATCGCCGGCGACACCTTGGCTGACATCCGCGACCGCGCGCTGCTGGCCTTCGGCATGGCCTCGGCCCTGCGCCGGTCGGAGCTGGTCGCGCTCACGATAGCCGACCTCGAGCGGGGACCAGACGGCCTCCGGGTCCGGGTGGTGCGCTCTAAAACCGACCAGGAAGGCCGGGGCGTGGTGATCGCCGTCCCGGACGGCCGGCGGCTCAACCCGGTGGCCCACCTCGAGGCCTGGCTGGCGCGGGCCGACGTCGGCGAGGGGCCGGTGTTCCGCAGCCTGGTCAACGGACGCGTCGGGGCAGCGCTCACCGACCAGTCGGTGTCGCTCATCGTAAAACGCCGCACGGCGGCGGCGGGCTACACGGCGGCGGACTTCGCCGCGCACAGCCTGCGCGCGGGCTTCCTGACCAGCGCCGCCGCTGCTGGGGCCAGCATCTGGAAGATGCGCGAGGTATCACGGCACAAGTCGGTGCAGGTGCTGTCCGACTACGTGCGGAACTCGGACCTGCTGAAGGATCATGCCGGTAAGGACTTCCTGTGATGATTTGGCGCCATATTGATATCGGCTGAGGTCTCCTCCTAATCCGGCTCGCCCTTGTCAGGCGGGCCAGCCAAGTCAGCCAACAGCGGCCCGAGATCCTGGGCGGTGTTTAGGACCCGCAGGATAACCGCAGGGCTCGTCGTCGGATCGTATACAAGGAGCAGGCCGAAGCGCGGCAGCGACCAGAACCGGAACGGGTCGGGCAACAGCTCAAGGCGCCTCCGTCCAAGCTGGGGGCGGGTCGCCAATCGCTCGCCAGCGTCAAGGACCGCCGTCAGCAACCGTTCCGCCGCTCCAGGGGCTGCGACACGGTCCAGGAGCCAGCCTACTGCATGGTCGAGGTCGGCCGCTGCCTGTGGCGCGAAGTTCCGGAACCGGCTCACGCCGCGGTGTTGCTTCTCCGCGCGATGGTTGCCCGAACCTGCGCTGCGACCTCATCACCGGTGAGATATCCATCCCGGTCGCCCTCTACCTTGGCCGACAGTACCGACGCTAGCAGCTCGGCACGCGCGACTTCCTGTCGCTGCAGCAGGCTCACCCCGGCCACGACTAGGTCCGCACGGTCCCGGTAGCGGCCGGAGGCGACCGCTTCGGCCGCGAACTGCTCCAGCTCCGGGGGAAGGAAGACATCATCCATGTCTACGATCATAGACGCAATAAGGGCGTTCGGAAAGAATTGTCTGCCCGGCGGGATGGCTCCGAAACGAACGACATCCGCGTGCTGCTCCGAAGCTACACGGCGGCTGCGAGTGCCGACACATAGCCGAAGGAGGGTTTGATCTTGCTGCAGGCTCGCCCGCCGAGCTAAACCACGTCTAGTTTGAGAACCGTAGTTTCTCCTCCTCGGGATCGAGGTGGTCCTTGACCCAGAGGCGGTCGGCAACGGCGCAGGGGTCCTGGTTGACCTGCGCCTCGAAGGCGGCGACGCGCCGGGTCAGGTCGTCCACGGTGGCGTGGCGATGGTGATAGGTGACGTCCTCGCGCAGCCAGCGCCACAGTGCTTCCACCGGCATCAGGTCAGGACTGCAACCAGGCAGCGGCGCAAGCTCGATGCCGAGGCTGGCCGCTTCGGCCCACACCGCCTTGGCACGGTGATACGGAGCACCGTCCCAGACCACGATGAGCTTGCCGTCGGGGAGCTCGGCGCGGAGCCGACGCAGCACGTCGATGGTGTGCTCGCCATTGGCGCGCGGGTAGGGCCACAGCCGCACCTGGCCTTCGTTGTAGAGATACAGGCCGTAGAACGAGACCTTGGCTGACAGCCCGGGCGAGCTGGACGCAACAAAGAACCGCTTGCCGCGCTCGCTCCAGCCGTGGCCGAGATCCACGTCCTGGTGGATGTGGGCCTCGTCCCAATAGACCAACTGGTGCCGGTCACGCCCGGCGCCGTCCAGCAAGGGGCGGAGCTGTTCGACGAAGGCCTCTCGCCGTGCGGGATGGGCGCGGCCGAGCAGCTTCTTGGCCTTTTGCCACGACAGGCCGAGCCGATGCAGGGCCGCACGGATGGTTTCACGGCAGCACAGACGGCCGAACCGCGCCTGCACGAAGCCGACCAGCCGCTTCAGCGTCCAGCGGGGTTTCGGGTCGGCGCCGGCGCAGGGCGGCGCAGCGGCGTCTTGCTGGGCCGCGCGGACTGCGGTGCCGAGCGCGGCTGCGATGTCCGGGCAAAAGGGGGGCGGCCACCGGTGCGCCGGTAAGCCAGCACCTCGGGGCCGTATTTGTTGTAGCCATGCAGCCAGCCCATCACGGTCTGCGGATGACGGCCGGTGCGTGTGGCGATATGCGTCGCGCAGGCACCTTGTGCGATGTCATGGAGGGCAAGGAGGCGCTCGCGGCTGCGAGCATGCGGGGTTGTCAAGGCCAGGCAACGCAGATCCGCCAACGTCTGGCCCCAACGTTCATGATCAATTCGTAACACTAGTCGGAGCAAGGCCTTTCAGGAAAACCGTCATATGGGAAACGGCCGTCATCCCGCCAAGCACTCCAACTATGGGTTCCAAACTGGACGCGGTTTAGTACCTCATTCTGAAACGCCCGTTCCTGGTTGGATCGGGTGATTAATGGGTGGGATCGAGCACGTGGCCCGGAGCATCAGCGCGGTGCTGCATGAAGGGCTGTCTTGGCAGCGCAAGACGCAGCGGGAGAATTTGGCGCTCCTGATTGCGACCATGCTGAGCGAGCGCAGCGCCAACCTGATGTCGCTGGCAGCCGCCCTGCCGCGCCGTCAGATCGAATTGACATGCGCTATCAGTGGATCGTGCGCGTGCTGGCGAACCCGCTGATCGCGTGCGATGCGGTGATGCTGCCGTTCGCGCGCGAGGTGCTCGGGCGGGCGCAGGCCGAGGCGGGGCCAGGAGAGC
>JAABUY010003412.1_pt1 | contig 17620 bp, 25 predicted proteins | sample 5560271 | NCBI WGS metagenome assembly JAABUY01 (sample SAMN10711886, study PRJNA513374) | rock metagenome | isolation source: Antarctica rocks | place: Antarctica: Victoria Land, University Valley
TCCAACCCCCAGCAACGTCGCGGCAGCGTCGATGCCCAGGCGGCCATCGCCCAGTTCCACCAAAACCTTGAGACGGTCCAATTCCTGTTGACTCACTCGGATCACCGTCATGTTTGGTCGCTCCATCCTGCTCACGGCAGGATGTCAGCCATGACATCTCTATCGGTGAGAAGAGCGACATCTCAATCGGTGACCTACACCTGCTGCTCACCATGACGATGCGGCAGTTGATGGGGGCCGAGCTGCGCTACGAGAACGGCCAGGCGATCATGCCGCACCGGCACCGGCTGCTGGCCCTGCTCGATGAGTTCCCGTCGCTGCTGCGCATGGAGGTGGTCGAGGGCAGCCTGCCGAAGTCCGCCGGCTATGGGATCAAGTTCTTCCTTGCGGCGCAGAACCGCGAGCAGCTTTTCCAGGCATACGGCCAGCACCAGAGCATCACGGGCAACTGCCACATCCGCATCATCTATGCGCCGAACGAAGGCAGCACCGCGGACTGGATCAGCCACGACATCGGCAACACGACCATCGTCAAGGAGGACGTGACCGAAAGCGGCCTCAAGAGCGGGTCGCTTAAGAACGTGTCGCGGACCTATCACGAGGTGTCCCGTCCGGTGATGACGCCCGATGAGGTCATGGCGCTGCGCAAGCCGCGGAAGGACGACGACGGGCGCATCCTTGAAAGCGGGGAGATGGTTGTCTTCGTCGCAGGCGAGCGGCCCATCAAGGGAACGCAAATCCTCTACTTCATCGACCCGACATTCTCGGCGCGGGCACGGATGCCAGCTCCAGCCTCGGGCACGACCATGCGCTCGGCCGAGGGCACCCAGCGCAGGTTTGCCGCATGAGGCGCCGTGCCGCCCTCACGTCGGCCGCCGGCGTGCTCGTGCTGGGGTCGCTCGCCGCGGCGCAGCTCGGCGGCTTCCGCGTCAACACGACACCCTCGATGCCCGTGGGGATTTGGCGCGTGACGCCCTCAGCCGCCGATCTGCGCCGCGGCGAGGTCGTGACGGTGTGCCTCCCTGATGGAGACGCCGCACGCTTGGCGGCGGAGCGGGGCTATGTCCCGGCCGGGTCCTGCCCTGATGGCCGGGAGCCGCTGATCAAGCCCGTGGCGGCCGTTGCCGGCGACCTGGTGCTCGTGACCCGGGCCGGTATCAGTGTCAACGGCGTCGACGTGGACGGGACAGCCCAACTCGACCGGGATACCGCCGGGCGTCCGCTTCAGCTTTTTCCGGCCGGCACGCACCAGGTCCGGCCGGGCCAAGTGTGGCTGCTGGCCGGCTTCATGCGCAACTCCTTCGATAGCCGATACTACGGCCCTATCCCGGTCGAGAACGTGCAATCGGTGGCGCATCCGGTGTGGGTCCGGTGATCCCCGCGACCCTTCTGGCGTGTGCTATCAATGCGACCCTCGCCACGGATGTGCATCCGAGCACTGTCGAGGCGGTCGTGGGCGTCGAAAGCGGCGGCAACCCCGTCGCCCTGAAGGTCAACCGGCTGCCGGGTCCGCAGCCGCGTCCTGCCAGTGTCGCGGAAGCCGTGCGGATCGCGGAAAGCTACATCGCTAGGGGCTACAGCGTGGACATCGGCTTGATGCAGGTGAACAACCGGAACCTGCCGGCGCTCGGCTACACGATTGAGCAGGTGCTTGATCCCTGCACGAACATTGCGGCCGGCGGGCGCATTCTGACGGCCAACTACGCCGATGCGGCCCGGCGGATGGGCGAAGGCCAGCCGGCACTCCAGGCCGCACTTTCGGCCTACAACACGGGCAACTTCTCCGCCGGCTTCCGCAATGGCTACGTCGCCAGGTACGTCGGCCCTGGCGGCGTCCCGGCGCTCGCGGGCGGAGTGCGCAAGGTTGCCGCCAGCATGACGGCGGCAGGCAAGCCCGTGGCGCCCAAGGCCCCACCCAGCCCCTACACGGCGGACATCGCCATCGACTTCAAGGAGGCATCCAGTGTCCAATTCGTCCAGTGAACAGCGGGTCGCCCCGCCCGGCAGACCAATCGCCGATGCCACGCTGTCCGACAATTTCGCCGATTTCGGCACCCCTAGCGTCGTGATCGTGCTGGATGCCGGCGAGGCCGAGCAGTTGGGCGCGTTCGAGGAAACGGCGCTCACCGAGGCCGATGCCTGGGAATCAAACCTCGATCTGGAAGTCGACGAGGCCAGCCATGGCGGCTGATTACGTCGATCAGGTTGCCAACGGCATCATCGACCAGCTCCGCAAGGGAACGGCGTCATGGGTGAGGCCGTGGGAGCCGGGCGAGCAGTTCATGCCCTACAACCCTACCACCGGGAACGAATACCGCGGCGGCAACGCCCTATGGCTGATGAGCCAGGCGGAGAGCCGCGGCTATGACGACGCCAGATGGTTGACCTACCGGCAAGCCCAGGAACAGGGCGCACAGGTCCGCAAGGGCGAGAAGGGCACCCCGATCCAGTTCTGGAAATGGCAGGGGCTGGAGCCTGTCCGCGATGCCCAGGGGAAGCCCATGCTTGACGGGGAGGGCAACCCGGTGCGCGAGCTGGTGCGCTACGAGCGCCCCCGCGTCCTGTCCGCCGTGGTGTTCAACGCCCAGCAGATCGACGGGCTGCCGCCTGCACCGGATCGCCCGGCGCTGCCCGAGTGGGAGCGTCACGAACGGGCCGAGCGCATCCTGGCCGGTTCGGGCGTGGACCTCCGCCACGTTTCCGGTGATCGGGCCTTCTATCGCCTGTCCGAGGACCGGATCACGCTGCCTGAACGCGGGCAGTTTGCGACCGGCGACCGCTATTACGCGACCGCCCTGCACGAGCTGGGGCACGCCACCGGCCATCCGTCGCGCCTCGACCGCGACATGGCGCACCCATTCGGGTCCGAGGGCTACGCGCGGGAGGAACTGCGGGCGGAGATCGGGTCGCTGATGCTCGGTGGCCAGCTCGGCATCGGTCACGATCCAAGCCAGCACGTCGCCTACATCGGAAGCTGGATCAAAGCGCTGGAGCAGGACCCGCGCGAGGTGTTCCGTGCGGCGGCCGACGCCGAAAAGATCGTCAAGATGGTCCGTTCCTTCGAGGTGGAGCGCGTCCAGGAGACCGGCCAGGCGCAAGGCCAGGAACAGTCTACGCCGCGGGTCGAGGCATCCGCACCCGTTCAGGTAGCGCCGCCCGTGATGATCCAAGCGAGCCATCCCGCCATGACACCAAGCGACGAACGCACCTATCTTGCAGTGCCCTATGCGGGGAAGGACGCGGCAAAGCAGGTCGGCGCCCGGTGGGACAAGACCGAGAAGGCGTGGTTCGTCCCGGCCGGGGTCTCGGTTGACGCCTTCACGCAATGGATGCCGGCAAAGGGGTCCGTGCACATCGACGCGGGGCCACATCCGCGCGATACCTTCGCTGACGCGCTGCACAGCGCGGGGCTGCGCGTCGGCGGTGCTCCTCTGATGGATGGACAGCTTCACCGCGTGCCGGTGGAAGGGGATCGCGGCCGGGAACGCAGTGGTGCCTACAAAGGGCATCTCGATGGGAGGCCGGCAGGCTTCTACCAGAACTTCAAGACGGGTGGTGAGAAGGTCTATTGGAAGGCAAATAGCCAGGCGACGGCGCTCACCGCCCAGGAGCGTGCGCAGCAGGCGGCAGAGGCCACGCAAAACCGGCATGATCGGACACACCAGCGCGAGCAGATGTATGAACGGGCGGCGGGGCTGGCCGACGCGATCTGGGAGGCAGCGGCGCCCGTCTCGCAGTCGGCATACCTTCAAAGCAAAGGCGTAGCGGCAGAAGGGGTACGCGAAGGTCGCTATGGCCAGCACATCACGGTGCGGGGGGAGGACGGAGGCGAGCGGAAGAAAAGCATTGCCGGGATGCTGATCGTCCCGGTGCATGGTGCAGATGGCAAGCTGGCGAGCCTGCAACTGATCCAGCCGGACGGAGCCAAGATGTTCTTGCCGAATGGCCGGATGGATACCGGGCATTTTGCGGTCGGCGATGTGAACAAGCCCGGCCCGTTGCTCATTGCGGAGGGCTATGCGACCGCGGCGACCGTCCACGAGCTGACAGGAGCGCCGGTGGTCGTGGCCTTCAACGCCGGCAATCTCGGCAAGGTGGCAGAACTCTACCGGGCGCAGCATCCCAAGCGCGCGATCTACATCGCTGGCGACACCGACCGGGAAAAGGTGTCGAACGTCGGCCGGACCAAGGCGGAAAAAGCCGCGGCGGCAATCGGCGGCAAGGCGCTGTTCCCGGTGTTCCCCGATGGTGCGAAGGGAACCGACTGGAACGATCTGGCCAAAGCTGTCGGGCGCGATACGACACAGATCCTCCTGCAAGCGGCCATCCGTGTCGCTGATCGCCAGTTGGGAGCTGAGAGAAGCGTACAGGGGAACATGCCGGGTCGCCCTGGCGAACACAGTATGGCGGCGACCATCCAGCAGGTGCCGTCAAAGCAGCCTGCGCGCGAAACTGCCGACCTTGAACGATAGGAAGACGACATGCGCGTCATTCGGGACCTGGTCGCGACCTTCTTTTCGGGACTGTTCCTGTTCGTGATGATGATCTGCGGCGGAGTATGTGCGGTTGCCCTGTTCATGTTTTATCTTGCGTCGGGGCTGCTCTTTTTCGTGTCATTCAGTTCCGGCATCATTTTCCTATTCAATCGCTCACCCCACATGCTGACAATGGCGGTGGTTTACTTCGGGTATTCTGCTGTTGCCTTCGCGATCCCAATGGTTCTTGCCCGCATCCCGCATCTGATTGGCGCCGGAGCCGAACGTCGCCGGCAGGAGAAGCTGGTGCTTGAACGGATCGCGGCGTTGCGGATCGTGTCGGACGCCTCATTCCATGAAAGCGGGCGTTGGTCTCAATCCCATGTCTCCAGATAAAACTTACCGCTCCAAATCTTGGTTTGTGCTGCGCTCGGGTTTGCGGGTCGGCTCCTTGACTTGTGTAGGCAACGGCTGGATGTCCTGCCGTGGCACCTGGCTGTGACGGGCGCGCAAGGCCGTTGTCGCCTCTGCGTTCCCGTTTGCCGCTGCTGCCTCCAGCCACCCCGGCCAGTTGGGCGCACGGTGTGCCTCGCGGACCTCGCGCCGTTCCTCCGCCTCGCGCTTGATGCGGGCCGCGTGATCCTGCCGGCGCTGGTCGACGACGTGCTGGAAGCTGTCGCGCCGGAGATGTCCGCGGAGGCCGGTCATGCGCTCCGCCTTCATGCGCGCCCGGTAGTAGGCCGCAAGCTCGACCGCATAGGTCCGGTGCCGCTCGCGCAAGTCCTGCATCGCTGCCGTCCTGGCCCGCTCCGTGGCCTCACGCTCCCGCTTGAATGCCTCGTAGAGCGCGCCGCGTGTGTAGGACGCGGCGGCCGGCTGCACCCCTGCTGCCTGGCCCGCCGGCTCGAAGGCGCCCAGCGCATCGGTCAGCGACTTCAGCGACAGCCGACGGTCCACGTCGCTCGCTTTCACATGCAGCCGTCCGTCCTTGGCGTGCCCGACTACCAGACCGGCGCCCCGCAGCTTCAAGACAAGCCCATGCGCCGCCGCCACCCGGTGCAGCTCCTGCCATCCCTGGCCGGTGTCACGCGCCGCCAGCAGCATCGGGGCTGCCTCCTTGCGCACCCATGCGAGAAACGACGGAACACCCTCGCGAGCTGCGGCATCGGCAGCGCGGCCATTCTGGCGCCCCTTGGCCGCGTCGCGCTGCGTGGTGTGGTTGTCCACGATCAGCCCGTGCTTGATCTCCAGCTCGGCGCACGCCTCTTGCAGCCGGAAATGGTCGCGGAACGGCGCCACGTTGCGGAACGTCGCCGGGTCCACCGTGCTGATCGCGACATGCAGGTGCCAGTTGTCCGTGTTCTGATGGACGGCGGACACGCGCTGATGCTGGGCCAGGCCAATCGCCTCGCAAAGCCGGTCCTCGATGTCCTCCATCTGCTCGCGCGTCGGCCGCTCGCCCTCGGGAAAGCTGACAACGAGATGGTAGTCCTTGCCTTTGTGGCTCCGGGTGTTGCGGGCCTGGGTCGCGATGATCTCTTTCACGGCCCAGCCGGGATCAGTTGATGCGCAGTTCGTCACCCGTGCCCAAGCGACCTTCTCGCCTTCGTGGTCGGCATCCAGGATGTAGGCGTTCAGCCGCTGCCAACTGGCCGGGTCCGCTCCCCTGTCCTTGTCCTTCACGTTCAACACGTAAGCGCCAAGCCGTTGGAAGCCGCTGCTGCCCTTTGGGGCAGGAATGCGCTTGGCAATCACAGCTTGGCCGCTGCGTCGGCAAGGACGCCCTGCGTCTCGCCGATCCGGTCGAGCAGGGCGCGCACGTCGCGGGCTGCGGCCCCTTGCCCTGGCCGCTCGGACAGCCACAGCTTGAGCAACCCGCCAAGCCGGCCCTGATCGGCGTTCACCTTTGCCAAGGCCGCAACCTGCTCGTGGCTGGACGCTGCCGAACGGAAGACCGCGCCCATGCCGGCTGCCCGCAGGTAGGCCGATACGGACAGGCTGGCGGCAGCGGCGCGGCGCTCGATCTCCTGGCGTTCGGCCACCGATACGACGACGCGCAACGGGCGCTGCCGCTCCCTGACCTGGCGCTCGGGGTGCTTCCTCATGGCGTCTCCCATCCCTCTGCTACGTCGAGCCGCAGGCGAGTAAGCCACACGCATTGTTGGCCAACAATGCCTATCCTGCCATCTAACCCATTGGCGTTCTATGCCACTCAGCGTCTTTCTGCGTCTTCGATGCAGATTGCACATGACAGTGACCTTAAGTGACGTATAATAACGTTGCGTGCCTTAATGTGACTTAGAAAGACGTTGGACGCCATGGCGACGGAAAGCAAACTGCGCGGGCATGCACGGGTCACCTTTCGCGCCCACATCGCCCTGGTCCGCACCGAACTCGACCAGGGTCACACCGCCAAGGCGATCTACGACCGGCACAAGACCAAGCTCGGCAGCATGAGCTATCGCCAGTTCCTGCGACACATTGGGCGAGAGATCACCGGGACATCCAGGCCCTCTCCCGTCCCACAAGCTGCGGACATTCCAGACCCTCCGCCGCCCCCTAAACCCGTTCCAGCAACAAGGAATCCCTCTCATGCCAGACACGAACCAGATGCCAGACCCACCTTCGTCCACGATGGCCGCACCAAGGAAGGCGAACCCGAAAAGCTTTTCGGCCCCGGATTCCTCCCTGGCAGCCGTAAGTAGCTCGGTGCGCAAGGTCCATGCCGTCATGCAAGGCAAGGGCGGCGTCGGGAAAACCTACATTGCCAGCCTGATCGCCCAATACCTCATTGAGCAAGGCTTGCCCGTCGTCTGCCTCGACACGGATACGGTCAACGCCACATTCCGCGACCTCAAGGCGCTCAAGGTCGAGCCGGTGGACCTGTTCAAGCCGAACACCGACGAGATCAACGTGAACGCCATGGATGGCATGGTCGAGCGGTTCGTGACCGAGGACACCAACTTTGTCCTGGACAACGGGGCCACGTCGTTCGTTCCCCTCTCCCGCTACCTCGTGCAGGACGGTATCGCGGACACACTGGAAGCTGCTGGTCGGAAACTGGTCATCCATGCCGTGATCGCGGGTGGGCAGGAGCTGCTTCAGACGGGCAAGGGGTTCGACAGCATCGCCAAGCAATTCCCCGCCAGTGCTGACATCGTGCTGTGGCTCAATGAGCATCATGGAACAATCGGAACCGCCGATGCGGGCTTCGAGACGACGCCGCTCTATCAAGAGCACAAGCATCGCGTGCTCGGCATCGTGCGCCTGGCCCGCTTCCATCAACAAACCTTCGGCGCGAACGTGTCCGACATGCTCGCCCGTAGCCTGACCTTCACCGAAGCCGACGCCAGCCCCGATTTCTTCCTTGTCGCCAAGCAGCGTCTGCGCCAGGTCAAGCGGCCGATCTTCGAGCAACTTGCGCTGGTGATGTGATGGACAAGGCCCGATTGATCGCGGACATCCACCGGGAGACCGGCATCCGGATTGATGAGGCAGACCCGCTGATGGCGGCAGCCGTCATCAATGAGCGTCTGCTTGATGCCTCGCTGGCCGATCTGCGCAAGCTCGTGAAGGGTTCCGCGGAACAGCTCGCCGCGGTAGGTGTGGCAAACGAAGCCGCCGCGAAGCGGCTGGCGTCCGATGTCGTGAACAGTGCGGCCGAATACCTGGGAACGCAGTTCAAGGACGCGGCACGGGAGGCCGCAGCGGACATACTGGTCGAGATGCGGCACGAGACTGCAAGGGCTGAAAAGGCCAGCCGGATCGCGGTCAGGGCAGCGTATGCGTCGGGGATCATCGGTGCTGGGGCACTGTCGGCGATCATCGGCTTTGGATTGGCCGGGCTGTGATGTCATAAAGATGTTGTGGAGTTGTCGGATAGTGATGTAATGATATAATAGAACTGTTAAATGGTTATTCCATGAAGGTGCTGGGGCTGCTGGCCCGGAAGGGCGGGGCAGGGAAAACAACCCTTGCGATCCACTTCGCGGTCATGGCGCAGGCAAGCGGCAAGCGCGTCCTGCTGGTGGACATCGACCCGCAACGCTCGTCTGCGGGCTGGTGGCGCGCACGCGATGCCGAGACGCCGCAGTTCGTGGAAACAGAGCCGGACAAGCTGAGCGACATCCTGGAAGCCGCTCGCGCCGATGGCGTTGACTTGGTGGTGGTGGATACCCGCCCATCAGTCGAAGCGGATGCCGTTCAGGTGGCGATGCTGGCGGACGTGATCGTGGTTCCAACGCGGCCGGCGATTTTGGACCTTCGGGCCATTCTGGAAACTCTGAACATCGTGAAAGGGTCGAAGAAGGCCCACGTCGTGCTGAACGCATGTCCTGCCCCGCGCGGGACCGTTGAGGCTCCCGCTGCTACCGACGCGCGGAAAGCGTTGAAAGCATTCGGGGTGCCCGTGGCACCAACCACGATCAGCCAGCGCGCGACGTTCTCCCATGCCTTGGTCGGAGGCTTGGCTGCGACGGAAGCTGATCCGCGGGGCAAGGCGTCTGGCGAGATGCGCGCCCTATGGCGCTACATTGAAAAGGAACTCGCTCGATGAAGAAGCCCAGCCTATCGGATGCTCTGGCGCAAAAGCAGTCACCTGCGCCTCAGTCTGTAGAGCCGGCGCCGACATCCGCCGCAGCGCCGAAAGCCAAGGACGGGCGCATCACCACGACATTGCGGATTGAGCCGAGCTGGTTGGAGGCACTGAAGATCGTTGCCGCCAAAAGACGGGTGAAGGTCAACGACTTGCTGCTGGAAGGTGCAGCGCACGTCCTAGCGCTGAACGGGAAAAAGCCATCATAGCATCACTATAGAGTCAATTAACAGTATCACAGCATCACTACGGAATGGCGAAAGGACGGCGAACCATGACTCTGCCACTGCTCTCACGCAGCGGCTTCAGCTTCGGCCGGTGCCGGTTCCAAGGTCGGGGCCGACACGGGCTTCGGCGGCTGGAGGACGATACCGGCTTCCAGGATTTCACCGCCTGGTCCGAGCCTGCCCTGGATGACGACGAAGCAGCCCGGAGTGATCGCCTTCACGCTCTTGCGGAAGTTCTTGCCCTTGAACGTCACCTTGAGCGGCACGCCGCCCGCGTCGATTCGCAACGTCACGTCGGGCTGCGGCCTCGGCTCCGGCACCAGCACCAGCACGGGCGAGAAGTCCACCTCGTCCGCCTTCAAGGGAACCGAGACCTTGGCGAGACTGGCTGCGATCTTCATGCACACCCATCGGTAAAACACCGTCCTTGCGCCGTATTGCAACGGCGGCAATGGACGACTGAGTACAGAACGGCTTAACTACCCCGTCAACAACAGGATACCCCTCCAACAGCAGCAATCTGAACCGCGAGCCGGAAATGAAAAAGCCACCCTGGCCGGGTGGCTCTTTCGAGAGGCATAAAACCCACAGCCCGACGAAGGCTGAGACATCTTTAAACTGTTGCTCCCGAGAGTAGGGACGGCTTTTCGCGCCGTCAAGCCTCTCGATGCTGGGTCTTTGCCTTCTCCGAAGGCTCGTCCACCGAAGGACGAGATCATGGACGTGCAAATCGCGCTGTGCCCCACAGGCCTGCGCAAGATCACCATCCCCCAGCTCCAGGCCGAAGCCGCCGGGGCTGTTCCCTTCACCCCTGCCAGCCCCGGCCGGATACTGGCCGCGTTCAAGCGCGCCGCGCCCGCGCTCGGCGTGTCCCGGCGCGTGGTGGACTTCGTGGACTACCTGATGAGCCATAACCGGCCGCAGGACTGGGAAGGCGGTTCCGGTCCCATCGTCTGGCCGTCCGACATGGAGCTGGAGGACCGCCTGGGCGTTGGGCGGAGCCAGTGCAAGGCGCTCGTCCGTGCGACGCTTGACGCGGGCCTCGTGCGCCTGCATCGCAGCCCGACCGGCCGGCGCTGGGGCTACCGCAAGGGAAGCGGATATGAAGCCCGTATCGGACGATGGCAAGGATTCCGTCCACGCGTTCACACAGGCGTGGCCGTGACCGGTGGTTGCTTGTAGCTGGGCGATCCGAGCGCAGCGGCGGTCTCCGGAGTGCCTCTCAACCGGCCCACAAACCAGCCTTTCCGGCACGATTGCAGGAAAGGTGAGAAGGAGCGGCTCGCCGCCCCTGAACTGTGCCGCAAGGCTGTTGCGCAGTCAGCGTGCCGGTGTCGCCTCCACGCATGGCTTCCGGCACGAAACGGCGTGCGCTCGCCTCGTCCGGCATCTCCTCTCTCCATCTGCCCCTCCGTGGAGGCACCCGCGCCCGGGACTGGGATGTCGTTCGAGTTGCCGCCGCTGGTGCGGTCGTCACGCCAGGGTGCCGCAGCGCCTGTGTGAACACGTGGACGGAATCCTTGCCATCGTCCACGTCGCCCTTGCCTGTGCGATCGTTGCCGGGCCGCTGCGGGTCCCACCAGCCGCGCCCCTCGTGCGAGACGATGACGATCTCGCCGGCGCCGCGCCGCCACTTCTGGCTCCCCCGCGTGCTCTCCTTCTCGTCCACCTGGTAGCCGTTCCGCTCCAGCAGCACCGCGCAACTCACGCCCGCCCGCAGCTGCTCCAGCTCTGCATCCTGTCCGGTCATGTCCGTGCCTCCGCCTGGGGTGGCAAGGCGAGGCCGGGGCCGGGCGCATCTCCGCTCCCTCTTCCACCGTCTCTCATCCCTGATCCCCTCCCGGCACCCGCAGGCGCGGGCCGCGGGGCAAGGGCGTGCGCAGCACGGGAGCGCGTCAGCGCGACGCACCCTTGCGGCGTGGCCTGTGGCGGCGGTAGCAGCATCCTCTCCCCTCCCCGTCCCAATTCCCGTCCATCCTGCGGAGGGCGTTTGCGAACGGGTGGGCCTGCCGGGTGGCTGGGAAGGTTCGCATCCAGGAGATGCCGCTGCTGCGGCTGTCCCGGTCAGAGCCGGTAGCCGCACCGCCGCAGGTGGTCGGCGTAGGCGTCGTCGAGGACGCCGGTGCCGTGCGCGAGCTGGGCCAGGTTCAGGTTGCGGCCGAAGTTCACCTCCAGCAGCACCGGCCCCTTGTCGGTCAGCGCCACGTCCCAGGACTGGGTGCGGGTGCCCGGCAGCACCTGCGCCGCCGTCCCCGCCAACTCCAAGGTGTCGGCCCACCCGGGAAGTCTGGTCCGATGATGGATTGGCCCGTATCGGGATTGGCCTCGTCCACCACCATGCCGGCGCCGGTGCCGCGGACCAACCGCCGGATCACGCCGGTGTCGCGGTCCACGGCACCGAGCATGTTGCTGGGGGCGCCAAAAGTTGTCCGCCGGGTTCGCGCCGGTGGCAGTCTTGGCGACGGCCCGGTGGACCACGGGCTCGTCCGGGGTCAGCAAGACGAGCAGCCGCATCGACCACAGCGCCGGCCCGAACCGCCGGCTCAGTCCGGAGTGGGCCGTCAGCCGCCAGTGCAGCACGAAGCCGCTCTCCCGTGCCGCCAGCTCCGCTGCCACGTCGCTGACCTGCCGCCACCCCTGGCCGCGCACGGCGATCCGGTCTGTGGCCGGATCCAGCGCGTCCGCATTCAGGACCGCAACGCTGTACTTGCCATCGATCGGCTTGGCGAACAGGGGATAGAGGGACGGCTGCCGCAGGAAGCCCTCGATCTCGGCAACACCGGCGAGGCAGGGCACCTTGCCTGCCAGACCCGGCCGGCGTGTCACCGCCAGAAGTTCAGGGACTGGCAGGCCCGCCCCGGCCATCACCGCCTGGAACAGCAGCTTGTCGGCCGCGGCGGCGTACCAGCCCGTGTGGTTGCAGGCCATGTGCATGGGATGCTGGGCCTGCTTGCCGACGAAGCGGCGCTTCTCCGCCATGCTGAGGCTCGGGTCCCAGAGCCGGTAGTAAAAGTATTCATTGGGGTTGAGCTTTCCCGCGCCCCGGCGCAGCGCGACGACCTCCCGCATCACGGACGTCATGCGGTTGCCAGCTGCCAGCGCCGCTTGCAGGTTCACGGGGAACTCCACCTTCGGGATGCCGGTCAGGTCGGCGATGGCCGGGTGGCCCTCCTCCACTGTCCTGCCTTGCGACATCACAGCTGCTTCGTCCGCAACGGCTATAAGTTCGAAGACCTCCCCCTGCCCTATCGTGCCGTCGCCCATGTGCCTTGCTCCCAGGGTCCAGCACCTAGATGCCCCGGGATTTTGCGAACGGCCGTTGGGTTCCGATTGCCGGACGCCTAAACCAGGCCGCTCGATGACCGTCTCGCCGAGAGGGTGTCCAATGACAGACTTGGCAGCGACGTCCGTGCCTTACGAGCCAGCGGTCATCGGGGACACACCCAACCTGACGCTGTATGACTTGGCCACATATCAGGCGTTGGACCGGCCACCCTATGATGTACGGGCTGCTTGGATGGCCCGCTATGCGGCCCAGGAGGATGCCGCCTTTCGTGCCGAGCCGCTGGTGGAACGTGCTGGGACCGCCCTCATCGCCGCTGGCCGGCTGGCCACCATACATGACGTCTGGATGCTGCTTGCTCGTCGTGCAGGGGGCGGGGGTGATGCTGACATGCGCGCCGCGGCGGCGCTGGCCGGCATGGCGATGGGCCTTCGGGCCAGTTAGCCTGCTCCTGTTGTCACCAGCATCTCCGCAGCGTTGGTGGTGTAGCGCTGGGAAAGCCGGTTGTGTCGGGTGGCCCAGGGCTGTCCGATCCCGCTTGCCAGCGGACGCAGCGTGCCACGGCCATAGCGGGCGTTCACGGCATTGGGCGCCGCCATCACCTTGGCCGACCGGGCCGTATCGCGGATTGCGAACAGCATGCAGGGCTGAGGCTGCCCGGGCACCAAGTCGTTCAGCATGAGGCCAGCCATGATGTTAATCAACTGCAAGCCCTGGCGTCCCCTCAATCATTAACCTGACAACGCCACAGGCGTGCCGCCGTTTGCCGCCGCGTAGAAGTGTACCTGGACGCTGACATCGGCGATGATGTCGCTGTTGTTTAAGGAAACCTCGAGGCAGATTGACCTTCCAAGCTGCGCCAGACCAACGCAAGCGACAGCAAGCCGAACATCTATATTGCCAGCTTGCTGGCCTGCTAGATGGCTTAGTTGCTGGCTGGCAAGCCGTCTGGACAGCCAGACGGACCTACATTCATACAGCAAGCTGGCAACATAGGTGTGTTGCCATGCAGAATGGTGTAAGCGTGTCTAGCTTGAAAGCCACGCGCGCGGCTGAGTATAGGAATGGCAAGGCAGCAGACAGTTCTTACTGCTGTAAGAAAAGCTGCATGGCAGGACGGATGCCAGTTATGACGCCCTCGAAGCCAGTTGGCAGTCCGTAAGGCAGAACGGATGGAAATCTGGACAGCTTACCAGTTGAATGGCTTACCGAACTACTGTATGGGCAGCCACCCGTATGTGCGTCCAGTCGCCCGTCTGAACGGAAAGGCAATCAGCTTGCAGGTTATCGTACTGGCCAGCCGGAAAGGCGGAGTTGGAAAGACCTCGCTTTCCAGTCATTTGGCGGTCGAGGCGGAGCGGGTCGGGGCTGGCCGCATTGCTCTGGCCGACACCGATCCGCAAGGCGGCTTGGCAGCCTGGTATAATGCCAGAGCCGCTCAGACACCGATTTTCGTCGACGTATCGAAAGGACTGGCGGCGGCGGTAAAGGCGTGTAGGGCAGGGGGCATCGACTTTCTGTTCGTGGATACCCCGCCTAGCGTCACCGAGACCATCTCATTGGTAATTCGCGAAGCGGACTTGGTCGTCGTTCCCGTCCGGCCGAGCCCGAACGACCTGCGGGCGGTGGCGGGCACGGTCGCGTTGGTCACAGCGGCGAAGAAGCCAATGGTATTCGTGGTCAGTCAGGTGACCCCGCGTGCGAGAATCACTAGCGAAGCCGCAATCGCATTAAGCCAGCATGGTACTGTGGCACCCGCGATGCTCGCCAGCCGCGTGGACTTCGCCACGAGCATGACCGACGGCAGGACTGCCGGTGAGCTGGATCCGTCGTCGCGTTCTGCTGCTGAGGTCGCTGACCTTTGGAGATATTTATCAGACCGCCTCGAGGGCCTCCGACATGGCTAAAGCCGCACCCGCTCCTCTCTCTGCCGAACTCTTGGCGGTTCCGAAGGGCGCCGCCACTCCAGCGTCGGATCCGACGCCGTCCAACGACCATGCCGAGACCAACGCCGATATCGGGGCAAGGCAGGGGACTCCTCGCCGTCCGGCGCCTGAGGTCGCGCCGCTGCCAATCGAGGAGGTTCGGACGGCGCTGACGGTTCGATTGCCAATGAGCACGCAAGAACGTCTACGAGAGGCTGCCCATCGGACTCGCCGCGAGAAGCAATCCATCGTAGACGAAGCCCTCATTACTTGGCTCAACGAGCATGGCTACTAAGCTTGACTTTGGTTAGGTCAGAGTGAGTAGCATGCGGCTTGTGTGGGTGTGTCCAGGACTGCCGCCGAAATTTGTCGATGTTGCAGTCCGGCGCTGAAATTGAGAAAGCTGGCGCAGTTCAGAGTTCTTTGCGAACGGCGGCGAGTGCGTTGGAGAAGGTGATGGCGGGCTTGGCATGCCATGCGGCGCGCCTGGGCAGGACGAGGCTGCGTGCGGCGAGGGTGCTGGCCAAGAGGGTCACGAGCGAGGGCACTGGGTCTCGACGCCGAGGTGGCGGCGGTCCTCGGCAAACGTCACCTCGACCGACCAGCGGCGGACAAACAAGCGCAGCACGTCCAGGGAATTGGTGGCCTGGTCCGCGCAGAGGAAAGCCTACGACTCGAACTCGCGGGCCGGGTCGCGGACGAGCACGTATCGGATCGGCACCTGCTTGCCGGGGTGACGTCAGAGCGCCGTGCCGGCGGCGACGTCGAGCCGGCGTTCGCCCTGCTCATACTAGCCCGCGACCGTGACGCGCTGCCACTCTGTTTCGGGGTCGGCCAGGCGCTCGAGCTGTGTCAGCTGGCGCGCGCTGGACACGCGCGGTGTCCCTTGGCGCCGGGCAGGTGTGGTGGGGGCGGTTCGAACAGGCGGGTGTCGAGCCGCAGCCGGGCGACTACGGTCACATGCCGGAGCACGGCGGCGAGCAGCTCGATAACGGCGTAGCTGCTGCTGTCGACGACGGCCATGACCTCTCGGTTGGGCAGCCAGCGTGCGAGCAGGACCAGCAACTGCCGCGCACGGTCGGTTAGTGGCTTGTGCCGGCAGCCCTGGCTTTAGGCGTAACGTTCAGAGGTCGCCAGCGCCGTCAAGAATGGCAACCCCCAGACCCGCTCGACAAACAGCACGGGCGCGAGCAGCATCAGGCTGTTCCAGCGTAGGCTGGATGCTTTGACGAAGTGTCCGCGGCTGAACCGCACGGAGTCATGATAGACGCCGCGCGCCCTGATCTTTGCGCCCCAGCGGCGTGCAATGGTCTCGTCGATACCGACGACCACGGCCCCGCTCGGTACGAACGCTGCCACGAGCAGCCCGAGTAGACAGCGCGAAGCCTCCTGGCCTGACCAGCGACTGTGGTTCAGCACGCGATGGTCATTGGAAGGTGGCCGCCCCCGCGCAGGCCCATGCTGCTCGGCGCTGCGGCAGCGGTGCGATGCTAGGGGACAGGAGGGCGCCTGCAACGCGGATCAACATGTTGGCCCAGGTTGGGCGGGTGAAGCGTCCGGTGAACGTCGCCATCTCGACTGAAACGGCGGTTTCGTTCCAGAAAGCGAGGATGTCAGGGGCGATCTTGGGAGCAGGGTTGGCAACTTCGGGAGCGGCGTGGCTTGCCATGAGGGCGTTGCAACGGTGTGGTTGCCACCTGACAACTCCGCACACCTCAGAAGGACCCGCCGTGCCGGCAAACGATCTCATCCGGGAGCGCATTGAGGCGTCCAACCAGGCGCGCTGCGGGTGCGTTGCCCTGCACAAGGCCGGACTCGGCTACTCGCTGGTGAGCCAACGCACAGGTGCGCGCTGTCCAGTTTCAAGCCAACCGGGGACGCCGACAGGGTGCAGGTACTCCGGTCGAGCGGCCAACGCTGGGGCGCCTCACGGTCGCCCAAAAAGCGGCCTTCGATCGCGAGTACCGGAATGGGTGATCACCATCGGCCGGACCAGGGTTCATACGCGACTTTGTTGCACGGACCTGCCCGGTGGCGCCGGGACCTGGTCCGGAGTAGGAGGCTCTACCCTCATCTCGGACATCAATCTTGCCGTTCAAGCTGAACCAAAACCGCCGTCACCACATTGCCAAGCAGAAGCGCAAGGTCATGAACTGGCGCGAGTACGACGCCAGCTTGCGCCAGCGCGGCAGCCTGACGGTCTGGTTCACGGACGACGCCATCGAGGGCTGGCGAGCGCAGCCGCGCACAACCCAAGGTGGCCAACCCTCGTATTCGTCCCTGGCGATCCTGACAGCACTCACGCTCAAGGCCGTGTTCCGCCTGGCGCTGCGCCAGACCGAGGGCCTGATCGGCTCCGTCATCGGCCTGCTTGGGCTCGATCTCGCGGTGCCGGACCACTCGACCCTTTGCCGCCGGGCGGAGACGCTCGAGGTGCCACGTCCACAAGCGCGCAGAGACGGCGAACCCTTGCACTTGCTGGTGGATAGCACCGGCCTGAAACTCTGCGGTGCGGGTGAGTGGCTGGTCGAGAAGCACGGCACCAAGACGCGCCGGTCCTGGCGCAAGCTGCACATCGGCTTGGACGCCGACACCGGCCAGATCGTCGCGGCGACGCTGACCACGAAGGAGGTCGACGACGGCGCCGAGGTCGGCCCCTTGCTTGGCCAAGTGGCGGCATCGGTGTCGTCCTTCACCGCCGACGGCGCATACGACCAGGAGGGCGTTTCCGCCGCCGTTGCCGAGCGCTATCCCGAAGCGGCGATCATCGTGCCGCCGCGGTCCACGGCCGTGCCGAGCGAGACGGCTGCGACCGCGCCCACGCAGCGGGACTGCCATCTGCAGGGCATCGCCGAGCACGGGCGCGCAGCCTGGCAGAAAGCCTCCGGCTACACGAGACGGGCTCGGGTCGAGGCGGCCATCGGCAGGTTCAAGCAGGTGATCGGTGACGGGCTGCGCTCGCGTACGGACGAACGCCGAGCGACCGAGGTGGACGTCGCAGTCCATGCTCTCAACCGTATGCTGGAGTGGGGACGCCCGATCTCCGTCCGCATTGCCTGAACCACAGCAGGGGCTGGGGTAATTGCGTCCACATCCCAGGTCCATGCAACACGGTG
>JAABUY010003413.1_pt1 | contig 17618 bp, 31 predicted proteins | sample 5560271 | NCBI WGS metagenome assembly JAABUY01 (sample SAMN10711886, study PRJNA513374) | rock metagenome | isolation source: Antarctica rocks | place: Antarctica: Victoria Land, University Valley
CTCGCGCAGCTCGGCGGCCTCGCCGCGCGCGATCAGCTGCTCGCGCGTGCCGTCGGCGGCCATCACGCCTGCGGGCGGCGGGCGGGGTGGCACGCCGCGTCCGCACAGGCGGCGCAGCAGCACCGACGCCTCAAGGCGACACCGCGCGACATGCACCGAGCGCCCTGCGCGGGCCGGGGCGGCGGGCGCGGCGCGGCGCATGCGCGGGGCGGGTGTAGGGTAGGGTATGCTCGGGCGCGCACCGTCCACAAGCTTCTTGCGCTTGTACCCGAGCATCATGAGGTCCAGCGGCAGCGGCACGGGCCCGCCACCGGCCTTGGCGCGGCCCCGGCCGGCGCCGCCCGGCGGCGCGCCGCCCCAGGCGCCGTGCGCGCCGGCGCCGGCGGCCGCCGAGCGCGGGCGGCTGCCGCCGGCGGCCTCTTCTGCCTCGCGCTCGCGCGACATGGTCATGATCTCGAGGAACTGCGCGGGCGGCACGCCCGCCGGCGGTCAGCACGCCCGCGCGGCCGCCGCCGCCCACTGGGCTCGGCTGCGCCGGTGACTCCTTGTTGCGCGAGCGCCGACCGCCGCGGGGCGGAGCTGCTGCCGCAGCGGCCCTTCTACCTTGCGGCGCCGCCACAGCGCCCGGCAATGCAGGGTGCTGGGTCCGCACGAGCCAGACTTCGTGCTGCACAACACCCAGCATGGCTCCAGCAGTCTCCGATGAGACTGCAAGCTTCTCCTGTGATGCCTTCCATGCAGAGCCGCGCCGTCCAGGAAGCAAGAGCCAGCAGTAATTCATGCGCGAGTCAGGGCACTTACATGCGCAACCATGTGCAGGCTGTCTGCACCCGCTGCGGCCCCTGTGTGCGGGCCGCTCGCACCTCTGGAAACTCAACCTCGCCGGAGCCGTCTGCGTCTACCTCTGCCAGCATCTCCGTCACCTGCGGGCAAGCAGGAGCGCCTGTAGCAGAAGTATCGGCCCGGGTCTGCAGCGCTGCAGGTGCGCCACCCGCCTTGCACGCCGCAAAGCGGCTGCTTGGGGCTTTTGAGCCGCATGGTCTGTCCGCTCAGCTCCACATACAAGCCGGGCTTCAGGGACTGGCCCCAAGTCGCACAAGCGCTTGGGTCAAGGAGTCAAAGGCCGACCTACCGTGTGTTGGCTGCACGAACCCTCACACCAGGCTTGCAGGCAAGGACAAACACCCGCTGCTTTTCCTCAAGGCAATACGACCAGGCGGCTGCAGCTGCCTGCCCAACTGGCTGACCTGCGTCTTGGTCATGCGCAGGTTGAGCAGCCGGAAGGCCTGCCACAGCTCGGACACGTCGATTGCGCCGCTGCCGTCTGCGTCAATCAGCGTGAAGCAGTCCTGCGCGAGCACATCTTATTATGTCTATATTTGGATGGCATGCGTGCAGCCGCCGGGGCGGGCGCTCCACGGAGGCAGGCGCACACTGGCGGCCACCATAGTGCAGGAACTAACAAGAATTAGTTGTAAAAAAAACCTCTGGAGCACCTGCAGCTGGTCGCGCTCGGCGCGCGAGAGCTCTGGGCGCACGGCCTTGCCGTGCGCGCGCAGCCAGTCAAAGACGGAGGCGTTGACGCTGGCGGGCAGGTGCCTGATGCGGAACACGCCCATCACGCCCCGGCTTGTGCGAGGCCTTACGGAATAAAGTGTACAAGGCAATCATGTGCTCGATATATTTGCCTGTTTTGGCTCAACTGTGCAAGCGGGAGTCCGTTTTGGTTCACACCTCGCCTCAGCTCGCCGGTTCTGTTCAGCGTGGAAAGTCAGCGTAATGAAGAGGCGCTGAAGCGGAGCGAACGAGACTGTGTGCTGAGAGAGAGAGAGAGCGCGCACCTCGGAGCGTAGGTCGAGGGCCTTCGGGCGTAGCAGGCGATGGCTGCGGGACGCAACGGAGGCGTGATGGCTTCGGGGAAGGGCGTCGACCAGTACCCTGCCTCCCGCATGGAGACAGGGGAGCTTGCAGGACAGGACAAGGTGTGCTTACCGCGGCGGCCTGACTAATGCGCTCTGACGTAGCCAGGAATCAAACGGGCGAGCAAACTACTGTGCGTATGCTTGCGAGCTTGTACCAGCATGGCTGCCAACCTTCTGGCTGACGACCATTATGTGTTGCAGCATCACCGTCAGCATTGAGCCTCTCCTGCCCTCTCAGCAGCGAGTGCCACACTTGCCTTGTCCAGTGCTGCCAACAGCTCAGCGTGTGTGTGACGTGCTGCAGCGCACAGCGTTGCCTTGTGCCCAAATGTGCGTGGCGGCGCATGCTATCCGCACTGGCTACAGAGCGTGTGCGCACTGTATCGAAGTTGTAACCACCCAGCACTATGTCTTTTGCAGGTGGACCCGAGAGCGGTCATTAAGAAGACGCTTGGCAGCATTATCCCCTGGTGCGCCGCAGTTTTTTATATTGGCTGACTTGCTCTCTCCCAAGCTGTGTGAGGTTGGCACTGACGTGGTTGGGGGAGCGCAGGATGTTCTTTGTGGTCATATGGACCTACCTGGACAGGTGCGCGCAGTGTCTGGAGCATGTGTATACCCCCACATACGTGCTCTGCTACTGCTCAACCTTGTGGATCAACCTTGTGGCTCATCCTTGTGGCTGGCAGTTTTACTGAGGCTGTGCAGGGAGAAGTGTGCAGCGCGACCTGTCCTGACGCTCTGGTGCTGCGCAGGAGCAACCTGGCCTTCTCAGCGCTGCCGTTCAAAAAGTATCTGGGACTGAACAACGCGGAGTATGGTCTTGGGGCGGTGAGCGGCCTGAGCTTCCGCGCGCCCCTGCGCCTGGAGCACTGCCATATGTCCTGCTGGTCCTGCCCGGCACACCTATGGCAACGCACAGGTGCTGTGCGGGGCCAGTATCGGCTAGGTGGTTGCGCGCACTGCTGACGCCCTGGTTGTGTGGCGTTGCCAGGGCATTTTCTTCATCGGGTACTGCATTAGCATGTTGCCGTCCAACCTGTTCATCCTCTGGCTGGGCGCGCCCAACTGGCTGGCGATCATCATCGTCGCCTGGGGCGTGATCGGCGCGGCGACCTCGGCCGTCAAGAACCACTGGGAGTTTTACCTCCTGCGCTTCCTCCTGGGGCTGGCCGAAGGAGGTGCGTCCGCACGCAGCGCGTGTATGCATTGGTCTCCTCCACCATTCTGCTGGAAGCTGATGTGGCCACGTCCGTTGACGGCAACCATGGGCTGTGCGTCTGACGTGCCGGGTGTGGCTGCGCAGGCACCTTTCCGGGCGCGCCCCCTTCGCCCAGCGCTGGCTCAGCGCCAAAGCATGCGGACCCTGCTGGCTGTCCTGCTGCTGTATTGCGGACGCTGATAGGGGCATGGCATGCTATTGGGTTCTTCAAAGCTGCCAGGGCGCGCCGCGCCGCCTGGAGTGTAAAGCAGAATTTTACTGGCTTGGGTCGTGCGCAGGCACCTTCTATCACTCCTCGCTCTTCTTCTCGACGCATGAGCTGACGTACGGCTACTCGGCCGTCTCGTCCGCCACCGCCCTGAGCCAGGTTCGCGCTGCCGCGGCTGCCCAGCGTGGGCTTGGGTCTGGCCCTGTTGCTTCGCTGTGCCCTGCATGCCGTACATCTGCAGCAGCGATGCGCATGAGGAGGCCTGAGCGGCGCTGGCGCGCAGGTGATCGGCGCGCTAGTGGCGGCCGCCATATTCCAGATGGACGGCATTGCACGTGCGCGGGCACGGGCGCTGCCTGCGTGCATGTTTCAACGGCATGCTTGCACTAGCATGGGCTCGGCATATAAAAGCAGTGTCTGCATGGGCATGCCAGAAAATTGCATGTCATGCGTAACAAAGGCTGCAGTTGCTTATGCATTCCATGTGCACGTCTGCGCAGACCTTCCCGGGTGGATGTGGCTCTTCATCCTGGAAGGCGCGGCGACTGTCCTGTTCGGCCTCGCGCTGCGGGTGCGCGCTCAGCCCCTGAGCACCCCGAGCATGTTCCAGTGTCGTCTGGCGTCCTTTGCGTGCGCCGCTCCCGTCTCCCCGACCTGTTCCCGTCTCCTTGGCCTGCAGACGCGTGTGTGGCTTGTGCGCGAGCCAGCCTGCTTTGCTTCGCACAGAGACGAACGACAGGGTCGGAGACTTTGAAGCGCGTGGAAAAACACCTGGAAATGCCTTAAACACCCTGCAATGCGCGCAGGTGTTCCTGGCGCCCACGCCCGGCACGGCCTGGTTCCTCAAGCCGGCCGAGCGCCGCTGGCTGCAGCAGCGCCAGGACGACAGCCACGCGGCCGCCATGAAGCGCACGCACGGCGCCAACTCGTCCATGATCAGCGGGCTCACCAACTGGCGGCTCTGGTACCTCGGCATTGTGCGCGCCCCCCAGCTCTGTGTCCGCTGCTGACGCCTCTGCCTTTGAAGCGCGCGCGGACTGAGATGTGCTGTTGTTTTTTTTCGCAGATGTGGTTCCTGGTAGAATGCTCAATCTACGGGCGCGCCCCCGCCCTTGCATGTCAGTGCATGCATGATGTTTCCTGCTGTACACTGCATAAAGTTGACTGGGGGCAAGTGCGCATGTTGCCGCCTGTGTCCTCCACCGGCGGCTTCTGCTCGTGTGCAAAGTGACCGCGCGTGCGGAGGTTTCCGGTAGGTTCTGAAAGCAGGGTGTGACGCCTCCGCAGAGTGCTGTTCTGGGCGCCGCTGCTGATTGACGCCATGCTCAAGGGCGAGTTCTCCGGCATCGGCACCGGCCCTGCCGCGCCCCCGCGCGCGCTGACCCCGAAAGAGACGGCGCGTCCCCTGCGTGCTCGGCATCTCGCGTTCTGTCTGGATTTTGTTGTGAAGGGCTTATGTCTGTTCCGTGGTGGGAGCTGCTCTGTTGGGGGAGGAGTCGTTCTGCGTGAGCGGGGCACTGGCGAGCAAGCGCGTCCTGATATGCAGCGTGCGATCCTATGCCCTGGCAGCTGGCTGCCAGCAGAGGCGGTGCTCATTAGGGGCAGCCGCGCAGCGGCGCGGCCGAGCGACGCGTCCCCGAGCGCCGCAGGCGCTCGAACAGTCGCAGAGCTGTCCCGCACCGCGAGCAGCGTGGCCATGACGCACTGCTTCGCACCTGTAGTCCTGGCGCCTCAGGCTCTCAAACAGCTGCAGGCTTTCCCACACTGCGAGCATCGCGGCGGTGACGCGCAGCACTGCGCGCGCAGTCCTGGGAGACGACCAAGAACGCGCTCATCTCCTGCGCGCTGTACGTGCCGGTGGCGGTGACGATGATCGCCATCGCGTGGTCCAGCAAGCAGCGCAAGGAGCGCAACCTGCACGGCGGCATCCCCGTGCTCGTCTCGGGCATCGCCTTCCTGTGCGCGCCGCGCCCTAACCCTACCCTAACCACCGCCCGTGCTGAGCGGGTCGTAGCTCGTCCCTGCGTCGCAAGCCTGAGGGCGTGTCGAGCCTTCGGCGGCGCGACCTCCTGCGCGCGCCGCGCGCTGCGCTGCCTGTGCCGAGCGGGCTCGTTGTCCCTGCATGGACAGCCTGAGGGCGCGGCCAGGGTGGCGTCGCTCGGGGGTGGCTTGTGGAGTCTTTACCGGATTGCAGCATGCGGTTTGCATCTCCACTTTCCGGCTGCAGCCGCGGCCGGAAAGTGGAGAGGCCAGCCGCATGCCGGCCGCGGCTGCATGCGGCAATGAAGCGTGGCCTGCGCTTGTTCGTGCCGCGGCGTTGGGCCACCTTTTGCATGTCTCTGTGCTTGGATTACGAGATGAGATTCCGAGTTGGGATTCCTCCCTCTGTGATTGAGTGGTGCGTTCTACGCAGGCTCATGCCGGTGGCGATCCAGCGGGGCGGCGTGATCCCGGGCATGATTGTGCTCATCGTTGCGGCCGCGGGCGCCTGGTCGCTGTTCGGTGCGTGCCCGGCGTGCTGTGGGCGTGGTTGAAAGAGTCGAGTCCGCTAGTGTCAGCTAGTGCTGCCGACCTGGGCGCACACAACGGTCTTAGGCCGAGCGCAATGTGGCGCTGCCATGCGTGCACAGGTCTCCCAGACCCGTTATGTGATGACCGTGTTGCTGCTGTGCTGAGCAAAGATGTTTCTAAATAGCTGTGGACTTTAGCGAAAGCTGTGGCCTGGGGCAGGGCCCATCTGGTCGTGGCCGGCGACGTTCCTGTTTGGGAAGGCGCGTGCGACAGGCATAGCCGCGTTCAACACGCTGGTGCGTGCCCGCTGCCCTGCTCCCCATGCGCTGATGCGCTCCCCATGCATGGAGGTGCTTGCGGCATGGCGCAGTAGTGGGCAAGGCGCGTCTGGTCAGGGTCTGTGGCTCTCATCACTCGTGTTTCAAGGTGGCTGAGGGATGGTTTCTGGGCTTTGCGTGACGGCCTGCCGCCCGAGCGCAGGGTGCACTCGGCGGCTTCACAGGACCGTACCTCATCGGCGCGCTGTCGAACGGGTGCGCGGTTGTTGCCTGTGTTGTAAGCTGTCGAGTGCCAAATCTAGGTGGATATGTGCGCATCTCACCTCAAGCGATGAACATCTATGCAGTTGACGTATGGACTTGAGAGGCCACGCCGTGATCGCGCTGGGCTGTGGGGCCTGCAGGGGCTCGTTCACGCGGCCCATGTACGTGCTGGGCGTCTTCAACATCGTCGCATCGATCATGATCCTCAGTGCGCCCCAGCACTTGTGACCGAGAGTGTCTTGATATATTGAGAACGGCAACTCCCTGCACTGCTGCAGAGGGCAGTATGCACTCGCACAGGCTTACAGGCGGAGCAGCATGCGCTAGCCTCTATTGTATTCTATTAGTCGGGCAGCTTGTGGACATGCCTAGCTAGCTGCTGACCGTTCAGAGATTTAATGATGTAGGCCGGGAGTGTCAGCAATGTTGGCCCAAAATGAGCAGAGCGCCAGACCGCATGAGCGCGGAAAGGAAAGGAGGGCGGAGGGTGGGAGGCACATCTACGAGGCGATGCACTGTGGCGTGCAAGGTGTCTGGGGGTGAATAGTGAGCAGCACTGCTGACAGAGCTTGCACTATCTGAGCCCTCTCACGGTGCAGCGCTGGGGGAGGGGCATGCGCTGATGGGCGGGCGCCCCTGCGCGCAGCCTTCCGCGCGCCGGACCACGTGGGCGAGCTGGACGTGGCCGGGGAGGAGGCGCCTGGTCCGGGAGACGAGGCCATGAAGGGCGTGGGGCCGGCCGGCGCGGCTCCCGCCGGCAAGGCGCCCGCCGCGGGCGCGCCGGGCGCGCCGGGGAACGGCAAGGGCGGCTTCTACGTGGACAGCCAGGGCGCCGTCAACCACCGCACCTTCTGAGCGGCTGCCGGCGGCGCGCGCGGCGCGGCATGCGTGGCGTGCGCGCACGCGACCACGTCTGTGCATGCTGGCGGGCTGTGCGCTGACATGACACGGCAGCATGGTGCCCGCGGCGCTGCTTGATGGGGCGCGCCCGCGCATTGTTCAAGCGTGCGCTAGAGTGTGCTGGGCTGGCCTGGACAGCTTTGCCTGTATTGCCGTGTGGCGGTGTGGGAGAATGCTTGTCCGGCCCGATCTGGGCTGCGCCTTGTCAGGCGTACATGCATTGGAGGCGCGTTGCTGCTATGCGGCATATTTTTGGGGGGTTGGGGAAGAATTTTTGCAGCTGACCAGCCGACAGTCAGCAGGTGACTGCTGCACGCAGGTGACGCGAGCATTTTGAGGTCACATGCGCACTGCAGGACGAGTGGGGTGTCATGCCCGTTTCTGTGGTGTTGTCACAGAGACGTGCAACGGTGGGCACCAGGCATGCGCCTCGAGGGCCGAGCGGGAAGGGTGCTGAACGGGAACTTGCTGACGCCGCCGAGGCTTCCTTGAGGGTTCTGTGCTTGCTAGTGCGGCACGGCAAAGTGCGGCACGGCGGACGACGATGTTGCGTGTGCATGTGGGCGCGCGCTGGCTGGCTGTGCCAGAACTCACCCTGCCATGGCACCGCCTCTCTGAAGCGATGCATGCGACATGTGATCAAGACCATAGGCTCGCAGCGAGCATTTTACGTGATGTGTTGCTGCATTGTGATGTGTAGCTCTCCTTCACACCTGTCGGTGATGGCCGAGGCCATTGACAAGGCGCACCATCACAGGGTGCACGGGCCATCTTTTGGTAGGGCTTTTGGTAGGGCTGTTGGTGCGCGAACTTGCGCGGCTTTTGCGCGCCGGAGGCAGGGGGCAGTGACTTCGCGTGCTGACGCTGGCATGCAGGCGCCTGCGGCAGCCTGTGGTTTGTGCCCGTGTGCGAGGACAGTGGTGCGTGCGCGTGCGCCTCGAACAATTTTGCGCCAGGGGGTGTTTGTTCGGAGGCCCTTTTTTGGCACCACGGAGCACTGTCTGGAAACGTGACGTACGGAAATGGCTGTTGTGTTGTTTATTACGAAGTCGCTGTCCTTAGCTCGGCATCTATATTCAGCATGTCACTGGTTGGGATGTCCTGGGGAGAGTGTCTGTGTGCACAAACACGAGCAGGGGGGAATGCCATGATGGAGCGCCATGCAGGCTACAGCTGCAGGTTGGAGCTGTAAGTTGCGCAAGGTTATGCCTTGCACGATATGTAGTGCTCTTGGTCGCCCTCATGCACACACTTGTTGTTGCGTGCAAGGAAGCATGAAGTTGGATGCATCTGGCCTATGCTGAGCATCAGCGCAATTTGGCGAGCGCGCCATCTTATGCAAACATCGGTGCATGCACACAGCTGACTGGTGAGACTTGCATGAGCTGTGTGCTGTTTAGAGAGACATCTGATCAAGTGGTCATTCTGCAGCACAACCGGCAATATGTCTTTCAGGTCGGCACTAGAACTTGCACATCAAGGTCCAGCCAGCGTGTTTCGTGCGACCTTGCAACCAGACATATCAGGCGAATGCCCTCACCTCGAGCTGTCTGGCGCCAAAGCTCAGTGTGGACTGACACTGTGGACTCCTTGATCATGGTCAAGCCTGGCATGCGCGCCACACTGCAGCAGCGCCATGGAGCTAGGCTCCTCAATCTATGAAGCTGGCAGCGCCAAATTACATGTGCGATCGCCTATGACCACCCGGCCTGTGGCCTCTCCAGGACAGCAGCGTTGATGCCTGCGCCCAAGACAGGATGGGCTCATGCCGCAGGCTGCGCGTGACCGCGGGCAGCGCCGCGGTGTGCGACGGCCGGGCCCCGCAGCAGCCCGCATGGCTCTGCGCGCACAGGGGGAGTACCCCAGCGAGGCACCGGGGCTGGCCCGGTGTCAGCTGGCCGGCACGGCGCCCTCGGCGGGCGGCGCCGGCGCGGCGGCCGCGGCGCCGGCCTTGGCGGGCTCGGCCGGGGGCGCGTCCGCCTGGGCGCTGTGCTGCAGCAGGTAGTGCGCCAGGAACTCGACGGGCTTGTCCGGCCGCTCCTTGACGAGCTGCTGCAGCCCCTGCGCCAGGGAGCGGCACGCCTGGGCATTGTGGGCATTGCGGGCTCGAGCAACCCTCACCTGCAGACACATGTCTTGGCACACTCCTGGCGCACACAACATGGGAGCCCCATGGCTGCTTGGCTGTGCTGGCCTGCGTCGCAGCCCGCACTAGTAAGGCAAGGTGCGCAGGACTTGCAAACATCCTTTTTGCCGAGGTCACCTCCCGCGAGTACCCGCCGCCGGACAGGTATTGCACTAGCAAGGGAGGCCGGCTCTCGCACAGGCCTTGTGACAGGCAACTTGACGGGTGGGCCATCACAACGCATTTTCACAGCTTGGTTGGCGTGAGGCCGACTGTGCTGTTTGCAGGGCCGCGCGCCTGCATCAAGGTTGGCACCACAGTGGACTCCAGGTACTGCCGCACAGGCACGGCGCGCGTGTCCACCTGCGCCTGCACTCCAGCCGCGGCCGCCTCCGCAGCTTGTGCTACCTGTGGCTCGAAACACCCTGTCACTGCCCGTGCAGCAGTGAAGTGCGATACGAACTTTGTGGAGTGCAATAACAGAGCTAGAGACAGTGATAACTGGACGAGCTGCACGCCTCTTGTCAAGCAGTTTTTCTTGACAACAGACATCCAATGGGCTTCAGAGGGCAGCAGCAGTGCGGCCCAGCCCCTCAGCCCAGCCTTGGCTCAGCGCTATGCACAGCACTGCTGTGCGCCGCGCCTGTGGGTTGTCTAGCGCTGGCGCTGGCGCTGGCTGTGCCTCCGACTCTCCAGTTGCAACCACTGTCGCAGTGGACTGCGCGGGCGTGTCGACCTCCATGCAGCGCGCGTCGGTGTAACAGGGGTAGTGGCCCACTGCGCCCCTGGCGCACAGGCTCTCAGCGTCCTGGCATTCAGCAAAAGTGCAGTTGCACTTTGCCTGTGTGGTCCAAGATGCTGTAAGTGATGCCAGTCAATGCGCATGCGTCTAAAGATAGCTCCTGCCTTGCTGCCAATAGAGACTCGAGTGTGAGTGCGAACAAGAGTAAAGGTAAGCGCCTACCTGAGCAAAAGCGCAGGTGCCTTGGCTGGATGCGATCAACTCTTGGTTTCCAGCGGTGGAGATGGTTGTGGCATATCTCACACAGGCACACACGCCTCAAAGTACGTCTTGCAGAGCCCGAAGAAAGAGCTTCGCCAGCCGGGAGTTTTTGCCGCGAAACCGTCCCCACGGCCTGATCAGGCAGACTGATGCCGAGGCCTTGGGCCGAGCTGAATGGCATCCCTTCCCATGCGTAGATGAAGTTAAATTGATCACAACGCGGCCGTTAGGGCCGCGGCCGTAAGGGGCCAGATTTGGCCGACACACGGTTGTAATTCATTCATTCTTCCTTGGGCGCGGCAGAGAACAGAAGGGGCGAGCGCGCTAGTGCAAGGCGAGGCAGGGAGCGCGCCGAGGGCTGCCCCCACCCGGGTATCGCACGTCGCGGTGACGGGCAGGATGCTGGCGGGCGGTGCGCTGGGCGCAGCGCCTCGGGTGACGCCCGTGCTCAAGGTGAGAAGAAGGGGCTGCTAGCGGCGGCAGTGCAGCCCTCTGCCTCGCTGCCCCGCGCCAATGCAGGGGCGATCTCACGTGCTCGGGGCCTTTGCTGCCTCCCCGCCTGCACATCCTGCTCCACATTGGAGCTGCTTGTGTACAACAGCCTGGCAGGCGAGGCCTGCGAGTGGTGGTGCTGCGGAAGCACCCACCCCCAGCTATCCACTTGATGTTGCGGATGGGGCCTGGCTGCCAAGCAGCCCGGGCAGCCTGCTAGACGTATGCAGGTTGAGAGTCGGCGTCTGAGTGAGCGGGCGAGCAGAGGCAACCTGCACACCGACTCAGGGAGGCGTGGCATGGTTGCCGAGCAGCAGGCTGGGCAGGCGCGCGTTTTGCACAGAGTGGGCAACAAGATGCTCTGTGCAGAGGCGCCCGCGCCAGCCTGGTGTTCCGCACCGGGCGCAGGCTGCGGGCAGGCCGAGGCCGTGCCGCACGCAGCGCCTGGTCACCAGGGCCATCACTGTCCGCCCGTACACCGTGCGCAAGGGCGACACGCTGCAGAGCATCGCGGAGAAGCGCGGTGCGTGGCCGCGCTTGGAGCGCGCGCCCTCGGCTCATTGCTTTGGGGCGCAGCGGGGCGTGAGCGCGGGAGCGCCGCCCGCTTTGACGGGCTGCGTGGTCCTGTGAGGCGTGCTGGCAGTTGAACAGGCGCCAGGGCCTCAGTGGCCCCGCGTACCGGCCTGTTAACAGGCGCCATGTTGGTGAAGCTCAGACCGGCCCGCTGTGAGAGCAGGCCGTGGCGCGTGAAGCCGTGGAGCCAGGTCCTGAGGCTGAGCCTCGCGGCAGCTGCAGCACCTGGCTCAGAAGGGTGCAGACACCCTGCGCAGCTGGGGCAGCCTCGGGCTGCCCCGCCAAAGCGCCCTGGGCCCAAGGGAGGCCGGCGGTGGGCGGGCGGCTGAGGGGCGCGCGCCGCGGCGGCGCAGAGCTCGAGGTGGGCCAGCTCACCAAGCTGAACCACGACCGCAGCCCCGAGGACCTGAAGGAGGGCCAGACGATCCTGCTGCCGGCCGGCAAGCTGTCGGGCCGCGACAAGGCGATCCTGGCGGGCATCGGCAGCGGCAAGTACCGCACGTACCCCGTGCGCAAGGGCGAGGCGATCGAGGACATCCTCGACAAGCGCGGCATCGCGCGCGCGGAGGCCGACGCGCTCAACGAGGACGTCAACCTGAGCAAGCTCGGCGGTGCGCGCTCGGCCAGCGAGTTCCGTCGCCCGGTGCGGGCGCGGAGCTGGAGCCTGCGGGGCACAGGGTGGGCGCGGCTCGAGGCGCAGAGCATGCGTCGCGCCGCACAGGCGCTCGAGCGGGGCGCCGATCTGAGCCGGCCCTGGCCGCGGCAGCTGCGTGGCGCACCGGGCCGACCCTCATAGGGTCTTCATGCTTGCAACGGTTGGCGAGGTGGGCACGTCAAGTAATAGTTCCGGCGGCAACCTGTACATGCTCCAGCACTCGCCGGGAAGCCTCAGCAGCGTCTCGCTCCTCGCAGGGCAGCACGCGTGCGCGCTTGCACACAGGCATGTCCTGGGGGGACCCGGCTCTGCCTGGGATGCGGGAGTGTCCATCCAGCTGCCTGCTCACTCACTAGCCAGCGAAGTCCCGGGCCTCTGGTCGCGCAGGGCAGCACAGCTGCAGTAAGCTCTAACGCCGCGCCGGGGCCGCGCGCAGAGGGCCAGCTGATCAAGCTGCCGGCCGGCAAGTACACCGTGCGCGAGCGCGAGATGCTGACCGGCACCGCGGGCGCGCCCTCCGAGTACTTCATGCCCGGCAACCCCTTCTCCAACTCGCTCATCGGCGGTGCGGCCCTCCCGGACGCTCACCGCTGATGCGCTTGTGCGGATGAACCAAAACCTGAAACCCTAACCCTAGATCGGACGTCGCCCACACGCCTTTTCAAGACCCTGGCGCGTCCGGCCTTGCTCCGCCGATGTCCCATGAGTGCCGCGCTTGTTGGTGGGCCTGCTGGTGGCAGCACGGCCGCGGCACTGCAGCGGCTCCGGTCATGGCGGGCATGGCTTGCAAGCGCGCGCGCGCGCCGGCGGCGCAGTGGTGGTCCTGGGCGTGGCCTACTCGGCGTGGCTGTTCCAGCAGCGGGAGCCGGAGGAGGAGGAGGAGCTGGCCTGACGGCCGCACGGCTGACGGCCACCCGGCTCATGGCTCCGGCTCGCATTTGTGCTCATATCTGCATGCTGCATGGCCCGCGGGCACCTGCTGCATGGCCGCGGGCGCCTGCCGTGCTGCTCTTACTGGCAGTGAATTGAGGGAGCATACGTGCTTGGGGCGGGCATGCATGCTGCAGGGCTGGCGCGACCGCCACCCCCTGTCCTTGAGTGTTAAGGGATGCGGCTACAGCGCACGCCTGCCCTGCCCGCATGGTTGGTTGGGAGAGAGCAGCATGCTGGTATTCTGGCAGGGTGTTATCATTTGCATGCAGCAGCATGCCGTGTGTGATGACATGCCACCCCTGTCTCGGGGTGGCGTCGTGCGCATCACTTTGAAAGCAGTGCGGTACCATATGTAAGAACCTCATAGCAAGGGACTGTGGTGCCAGCCCATCTTGAACTCTCCATAGCACCTGTCATTTAATACACCTTGGCACCACCCGCAGGGTGGCTGGACAGCCGGCAGCGCCCAGCGGAATGACCCTGGCGATCAAGAATTAATATGCCTGCACATGCCTAGAAAACCTAGCATCACCAAAAGCTCCTCTCGCGGCGCTCTGCTTGCAGCGTATGCCTGCTGCCGCACCCCTGCACGCACGGCCTGGTCTCTTGCGGCCTTGCACTGCAGGCTGCCATGCAGCGGTTCAGCGCACAGCCGTAAGGCTCCTGGCCACCATGGGCATGGGCGCAGCCAGCAAGCCCCTTGACAAGCCCGCCCGCGACGAGCGCCCATCCCCACCAAAAGCATGCGTCAAAAGCTTCCCTGCATGCATCAGCGCCCTAAAAAAACCCTACCCAGTGTTGTGCATCTGCCCTCCGCGCTGCCACAGAACTGGCAGTGACTCTCAGTCCGGCCGCCTGCGCCCTGACCACGCACGCCGGCGCCGGCAGATGCGCAAAGTTGCTGGCGCAGCAGTGCACGGCGGCCCCAGCCTCGCCCGCCAAGAGATGCGCGGTTGCGAGCCCCGCCGGCTGCTCAGCCGCTGAGGGATACGCCAGCGCCAGCGCGGCAGCTCGAACGCAGCCAAGCCCTGCAGGCCCGCAAGCGCCCGCCTGCCGCCTAGGTCGTCTGCTTGAAGTACTGGAAGATCAGGCCTGCCGCACGCCCAAGAGTTAACCCTTACTCATTGCTGTTGGGCCGGCCTCAGGAGCCTGCCTTCCCCGACGCCCTCCAGCACGCACCACACCCAGGCAGGCATGCAGTGTCGGACACGACCGGCGTCACGCGGGCCGTGCGGGGCGGGGAGCTGCGGGGTCAAAGACGATGACGCTCTGGTCTTTGCGACCAGGGCGCACTGCACCACTCGCAGAGCACCCATGGAATGCGAGCCATGCCCGGACACATTTGCTTCCACTGCTGTCGCCCGTGCCCGCTCAATGCTTGCACACCCCAGACCGGGATGGGTGTGTAGTCAAACAGACCACTGCAGCGCGTGGGGCGAGAGGGAAACGGTTCGGCGTGCGCGCGCAGGCGGCGCACCGTCGGGCGTGAGCGACTTGAAGAAGGGCGCAAACACCAGGCTCTCCACCGCCATGAGCTTGATGAGGATGTTGAGCGAGGGTCCCGACGTGTCCTTGAGCGGGTCGCCGACGGTGTCGCCGATCACGGCCGCCTTGTGCGCGTCGCTGCCCTTGCCGCCCAGCGAGCGCGCGTGCTCCGACGCGCCGGCCTGCCGCGGTGAGGGGTGCACCGTCAGGGTCAGGGTTTGCTGGAGGCACCTAGTGGTGGGTGCCGCTGGCCGCCCACAGCAGCGCCAGCCGCGGCCGGCCGCCCGGCGCTTTGCGTGGGGCAGCCGCGCAGCCTCTTGCAGCGCCACCGTCAGGCGGTCCACGCGCATTCTCCTCACACCCAAGCGCTTCCTGAGCCCCGGCCGACGGCTAGCACAGCTTCGCCTCTCCCAAGCGTGGCGCCCTGCTCGCGGGGCCAGGCAGGGCGCTGCTGCACAGCCCCAGCCGGCCAAAACTGGCTCACTACCAATCAGTGTCGACACTTACGTTAAGGGGCGGGCGCGCGCCTCCACGTACTTCTTCGCGTTGTCCCAGGCGCCGCCGGTGTTGGACATGGAGACGGCCATCTGCACGCCGCTCACCAGCGCGCCGGCCAGCAGGCCGGCCAGCGTCTTGGTGCCGAACAGGATGCCGACCACCACCGGCGTCAGCATCACCAGCGCGCCCGGCGGGATCATCTCCGACAGCGACGCCTGCGCGCGCGCACCGCCGCCGTGAGCTCCCCCGGCGCGTGCTGTCCCGCACGCTACCAGCGACGAGCATGCCAGTCTTGCTGGCGACTGGAGCCATCGTGCGCTGGCGGCGGCGGTGCCGCCGGCGCGGCCGTGACAGCACTCCAGCAGAGCCGCCCGTCGGCAGGCCAGCATGACGCCGCCAGGCAGTGTGTGCAGCTCCGCGGCGCAAACCAACAAACCCTACCGCGCGCTTCACTTGGGTGCGAGCCTTTGCTGGATGCAATCAAGAGCTGGACCAAGACCAAGAGCTGAGGAGGCAGGGTGCGGGCGGAGCGCGGGGCGGGGTTGGGCGCTGAGGGCGGCGGCGCGCGCCTGCGTGGAGATCTCGACGCAGCGCACGTAGTCCGGGCGCGCGGTGCCCTCCATGAGGCCCTCGATGGTGTTGAACTGGCGGCGCACCTCCTCCACCATCGCCAGCGCGGCCTTGCCCACGCTCTTCATGGTCATCGCGCTGAACCAGTACGGCAGCATGGCGCCCACCAGCAGGCCCGCAAACACCTGCGCGCGCGCGCCGCGCGTCGCCGACCGTGGATTTCATAGGTTCGTCACTGTGGCGCCCATGAGCAGGCCCGCAGCAGCCTGTCCCGCGCCCAGCACTGACCTCCCAGTCCTAACAGGGCAGAGGATGCGCACAACCGCCCCAGCGCCCGGCGTGCCATTAGGAGTGCGCTAGGGAAGACGACTGATATGCCCATGCATTGCAAGAGTAAACGGACTCCCAGCCTTCATGTGACAAGTAGTCACGGGCTGCCAGGGAAAGCAGGGCGGTCAAGCAATAACTGAGTGAGCAGCTCTGCCGGCCGCTTCGCAAATGAAGCGGTCGACCAGAGGCCCAAAGCGCACCTCGGGCGCCAGGATGGAGGAGTCCTTGGTGGTGATCTCCGCGCGCGTGACGTACGCGCCAAACAGCGCGAGCGACACCAGCGCCGCGCTGCCGATGGCGTACCCCTGCGCCGCGGCGCCGCGCGCCCAGCCGTCGGCGGGCGAGCCAGCCTGCCAGCGGCGGCGGTGCTGCAGCTGCTCTTCAATCTCCTCTGAACGAGACAGCTCTTAGCATGGCTGCCACCATATGCTTATGCCTGTAATTGGCAGCATGCCCCGGCTCATCAGACTCGGTCCTTCACACATCTGGCACTCCTGATCGGGAGTGGCATCCTTGGTGTCGCTCGCGGCGACAGGCGCGCGCGGCGGCCCACCTTGCCAATGGCGGCAGTGGTGTTGCCGGCAGCGTCCAGCGCGTCGGTGCGCTCGCGGATGTCCTCGCCCATGGCCGCCATCTCCGCGATGCCGCCTGCGTTGTCGCAGATCGGGCCGTACGCGTCGATCGCCAGGCCTGCGCGCGGCGCGCCGTCGGGCTCGCCGCTTGCGGGCGAGGCGCGGCAGGCAGCGCGCCCCGCGCGCCGCCTCAGGCAGGCGCGGCCAGCGCGCAGCAGCCACCACCGTCCGCAGCCATGCACGATGGGCAGCCGGCCAAGCAGCGCGGCGAGGAGCTGGCCGGCAATAGGGTCCTAACCCTACCCCATAGCCGCCCAGCTCCTTGCCGCGCTGCTTGGCCGACTGCTGCGCGCCGGCCAGCTCCTCGCGCGCAGCGCGGCCGGGGTGGGTCCGTAGGGAGGGCAGGGCGGGGCGCGCACCGGTGGCCATGGTGGTCAGCATGCCGAGCGCGGCGCAGGCGATGCCGTACATGGACGCGAGCGAGAAGCTGACGTAGATGGTGATAGCGATGATGATGCAGGGGATGATGGCGCTCTTGTAGCCGAGCGCCAGCCCGAAGATGATGTCGGTGGCCGCGCCGGTGCGGCACGCGTCCGCCACGTCCTGCGCGCGCGGGCGCGCTGTCGCTGCTGCGAGGGACTTTCAGGTGTATTGATAGCATACCAACAGATGGGATAGTACATAAGAGGCATTTCTGCAAGCACATACTTTTGCACGCTGGTCTGCAGAAGGCAGGGCCAGCTTGCGGTCGGGTGAGCGCTGCATGCTACGGTGACCGCAAGGCGGGCGGCACACCGGCTGCGGCGATCTACGCAGGCTCTTACCCCGCCAGCCAGACAGGCACGTGACCGCTGACAGAGTGCCCCCGACAGGCAGCCGCGCGGTCGGCTCCCGGGGCGAGCGCGCCCGGGGGGCCCGGGCGCGCCGCTGCACTCGAGGTCAGGGTGGGCCCTGCGGCGCGCCTGCACGGGGCGGTAGCGGTTGGAGGTGAAGTACTCGGTCGCGATGCCGATGACGAGGCCGCCCCACAGGCCGCACGCGACGCAGAAGAACAGGTGCCAGTTCTTGACGACGCGG
>JAABUY010003414.1_pt1 | contig 17617 bp, 35 predicted proteins | sample 5560271 | NCBI WGS metagenome assembly JAABUY01 (sample SAMN10711886, study PRJNA513374) | rock metagenome | isolation source: Antarctica rocks | place: Antarctica: Victoria Land, University Valley
GCCTCGTTTGAGGGCGTGCAGGCATGCCGTTCGAGGAGGCGATCCGGCTGCACCTGGATAGGGTAGGGTCGGGCTCTAACCCTACCCTGACCCTGTTCTAAACAGAGCCCGGCCGCGCAGGCATGCCCTTTGAGGAGGCGATCCGGCTGTACCTGGAGTCTTTCCGGCTGCCGGGCGAGGCGCAGAAGATCTACCGCATCATGGACTCGTGGAGCCAGCACTACTTCGGCCAGAGCCCCGGCGGCTTCGCCAACGCCGACGCGGTGCACGTGCTCGCCTTCTCCGTCATCATCCTGAACACCGACCAGCACAACACCACGGCGCGCCCCCCTGGCCTCCCGCCGCGCGTCCCAGCAGGCGCTCTTCTCATTTTCTTTCCAAAATTACTCCTTTTTTCTACTTTCCTTTCTTCTTTATCTTTTGGTCGACCAGCTGCCATTCATCTTTGTCCCAGCGTGCTGAGCACAGGCTGTGGCGCTGGCTCGCAAGGCTTTCCAGGTATCCAGCACGCGCTCCGTGGCTGAAGAGGTTGGGGAGGGCGTTTGCAGCTCCTGTGCCTCCTGTGGTGTCAGGCATGGCGGCGCTTTGGGTCGCCGGCTTATAGACGGGGCGCGCGTGGCGCGCAGGTCAAGCGCAAGATGACGGCGGAGGAGTTTGTGCACAACAACCGCGGCATCAACGCGGGCGCGTCGCTGCCGCCCGAGTTCCTGCGCGCGCTCTACGCGTCCATCGTCGCGCGGCCGATCCGCATGCCCGCCTCCGGCTGCCTGGCGCACACGCGCGAGGAGCGCAACGGCGGCCCGGGCGCGCCGTTCGCGCTGCCGCGCCTGCTGTCGCGGTGCGGTGCCCTCTCATGTCCCTTGCAAGCGTGTTCGCCACTCTCACCTGTCCCTACCTCCCTCCGTCGCGCCTGGGTCATGCATGCGCCCGCCTCGGGCCGCCTGGTGCATGCGCCAGGGAGGGGCGCTGCCCGGCCCGGCTGCGGGGCCTGCGCCTTGCGGCGCCTGCTGTCATGTTCTGTAGGCCTAACCCTCCTCCAAATATCTGTGCTAGCTCATATGTGATCGCATGGTTTTCTAGGGACTTCATCCGCATGCCTGCCCCGGGCTGCTCGGCGAATGCATGCAGGGAATGCGCTGGCGGACTGGGCGCACGCGCGTGAGCAGATATTGGGCGCGTCAAGCGTGGCCAATAGCATGGTCCTGGTCGTGTCTGCCTGGTGCACATTTCCGCACTGCAGCACGCATACAACGAAGCAAACACAGGACGGCCGGCGCAGGACCGCGGCGTCGTCACGGAGCTCAGCGTTGCAAGGGCATGCAGCGCAGCCTGCCGGCGCAAAGCACACTGGCGGCCTGCTGGCGCTGCTGGGCTGCGGCGGCGGCGGCCGGGGCGTGAAGCGCTGAGCCCGCGCGCTGAGCGGGGTGCTGCCGCGCCGCGGCAGTCGGGCGAGGCGGGCTGCCGGCCCTGCCGGGCTGCGGCCGCAGCGGCGGGCACCCAGAGCCTCGGTGCAATCCCTTGGCGGCCCAATGATTGCCTGGGGCAAACTCCGCAGGACTGTTGGGCATTGCAACAACGACAAGGGCAAAGTGACGGCTTGCGGAGCGGCGTGCCGGGGGACAGCGCGGCCCGTGTCTTCCTCCGCTTATCTGCTATTGCACTCAGCGTATGGTTTGATGCTGTGTCCTAGATGTACCAGGGCCCCGCTCTGCAACTGACACCGAAGGTGCCAGGCTGAGGGATCGTCGCTCAGTGCAGAGCAAGCTTCAAACAAAGCTTCTAGGTTCAGGTTCTGACAGGGTTGCTTAAGATGTGCTACGCTGCGGATTCGAGGAGCTACTTGCAAGCGTGCCGCCACTGCCACGCGCTCCCTCCGCCTCTCTCTCCGTTGCACAGTAGCAAAATGATGGCGCTCGCAGCCCGGACGTCGTGCACCACCATGCGGGCATCCCGGCCCACAGCCGCTGCGCTGGTGCCCGCCACCCGCGTGGCTGGCCTGCGGGCGGCCACTGCCGGCAGGTGGGCCAACCTGCTGCTGAGAGGGGACCAGGGGCGCAGCACTGGTGAAGATAGCCGTTGAGCGAAACATCCGGATGTTACGCTGCAGCAGGCGTCTCGGGCCCTGCGCAGCCGCCCAGCGCTCGCTCAAGCGTGCCCGAGCTGCTAGTGAAAAGCTGGGAGGCCGGGGAAGAGCTGGGGCGTGCTGAGTAGGACAATCAGAGTCCCTGCATCTAGTTTCACACTGCCTTGGATTGTGCTGCCTTGCCGACTGTATGCCAATGCCGCACCTGGTGACTCTCATCCTTGCACCACCTTGCTGCATTGCAGAGGTGTCTAGCGTCGCACGCTGTAGGGTTTTAAGTTACCATCTATCTGGTGCGCTCCAGCGCTCTGGGCCGCTGAACCTGCACGATGCTGTGCAGGGAGTGCGCTGAAAGCTCTGCAGACCCGGCAAGCTGTGGTGCAAGTTGTTGCCTGGCAGGGCCTGTGGGCCCGCTTGCGCACTGCGCACGCAGGCCGCGGGACTGTGTACTGGGCTCACCGGTCGCTAGCTGTGACTCTGGGTGTGGGGCAAGCCTGTTGCGCCATGCGGGGTTCTGTGGTGCGATGCTTAGCTGTCCCTCGTTGTTAACAACGCTGTGGTACTCCTGCACAAGCGAGGCAGGCAGCCGCTGCTGCGAGCTGCTGCGAGCTGCTCCACGCTGCATCTACTGAGCCTCTCACTTTTGAGTCGGCGGGTGTGCGCACAGGTGCCACGCGCCAGGCAAGCAGCGCGCACTGTTTGAAAAATGCGTTCTGCTGACAGGCCTGGCCGTGTGTGTGCAGCGCGGGTCAGACGGCGAGGCGCGGCTGACGGATGCGCGGCGGCCATCTGCATACGTGGCATGCCACGGCAATACTGTTCAGGCTGCAAACCCACGTGCTGTCCGGCCCCGCTCACGCCGTGCGCTCCCGGCGCGCAGGGTGCGCGCCGCGCGCCGCAGCGTGGCCGTGCGCGCCGAGACCGCCGACGTCGAGGGCACCAAGCTGGACCTGGGCGACGCCGAGAGCACGGGCGGCCAGGCACAGTACGCCGGCGTCCTGGGCGGTGCGCGCTCCTCGCTTGCGTGGTAGGCTGGGCGCGCGGGTGTTGCACGGAACTGGTGGCAGCTGTCGGCGCTGAGTTCGTACCTGCGGACTTTGCCACTGACAAGAACCTTTATTAAGCATTGGTGCTACAATACATCTGTTGCACTGCCTCTAGTGGCCTATCACATGGCATGTTGCAGTGTCAGCATGCAGTTATTCAGGTCCTTGAAGGCCGTCTGAGTCTAGCTCACACGTGCTGTGTCCTTGCCTGTAGAGAAGGCTACAGTATACGGCTGCCAAGGGGCGCTGCCCGTCTGTTGAACGACAATATGCTCCCCTTGCGTTCAGCGCCTTCGCCTACTCCGTGTCAACTTCAGTCAGCTGTACTGTTGAATGGCAAGCAGAGCTTAAGCGAACATGCACAGGAGAGCTTTTACGTTGTGCTCCTCATCAAGACCTGCAGCTGGACTGTGCTACAGCAGCACCGCCCCGCCCTGCCATCGTGTCTGACATAACCAGTCTGAGTGGCGGCGCGGCCGCGCGCAGTGGTCGGCTACGCGGCGGCGCACCTGGGCCGCTGGCACGTGGACCGCGGGCTGCTGCTGCGCTGCCTGGCGCTGTACACGATCTTCAACGCCGTCGTCAACCTGGTCACGCGCCAGGGCATCTGGGACAAGGCGCGCGGCACCTGCCCACCTTCGGCGAACCTGTGCCGAGCTTTAGAGTGCTTGGGGACATGCGGACGGCTGGCTGTTCAACTGATTTGTCAGCACCAGCGAGCGACAGCTGTTGGGTTATTATGTCCGGGGTCAGCTTGCATGTTGCTGGTCATATAGGGCCTGATGATGCAAACGTGCTGGCAGGAGACAGCAGCGTGCTACAAAGCAGAGGACAGCTGGCATCAGCAGTCCATGTAACACCGTGCTGCTTGAAACACGCCAGGCGCGCGCGCGCCAGGTGACGGCGGTCGTCGCGCCGGTGTCTCTCGCGGTGTACGCGCTCGGGCAGGAGCACATCTCGTTCCTGGACTCCGTGACCGCCGGCTTCGGCTGGTTCCTGGCCGAGCACTTTGAGCCGGAGAAGGCGGCGCTGTTCTGGGTGGCCATCGCCTCGCTCGCGGCGTCCATCTACTACGGCTACGGCGCGCGCCCTGGCCTTTGCACACACATTGCCGGGGTCTTTAAGCCCGGGCCTTGCTGCTCGATATTGCGCTGCTGCTGCTGCTGTGGGGCCATGGGACTGCTGCGCGGAGGAGCGCCGACGCGCCCCAGCTGAACCGCTGGCAGAAAGCCAGCCCCCGTCCAGGCGCCTACGTCGAATCTGCCAGCGTCGAACCATGACACGAGATCATGCTGGTGGGAGAGGCACCAAACTGACCACCGCCGCGCGCCGGCCGCCGCGCAGGCACGCTATGGTACGCGGTCGCGACCGGCGTGGCCGCCGGCTACAAGCTGCTGTCCGCCGCGCGCGAGGAGAAGCCCCTGCCGCTGCTGCTGACGGCGACTGCCGTCGCGGCCGCGTTCGCGATCTGGCAGAACGAGGCCTTCCTGTACTCGCTGGTGCTCTACATTGTGCAGACGCTCTGGGGCGGCTTCACGACGGTGCAGCGCATTGCCAAGTCGCTGGACTAGGGCGCCCGACCCCTGACCTGCCCCGCCTGACTAGGCCGTGCGCGCCCCGGCAGCGGCGGCTGGGCGCCCGCATGCAGGCCGCGGGCTGTGCGGAGGCGTGCAGGGTAGGCTGGAATCAGGGTACAAGGGCTTTTGCATCGACAGGAATGCGCTGACGCACGAAGCGCATGGCATGCTGGTGTGAGGGTGCTGTGGGGTGAGAAGGGCCCTGCCCTGCCCTCGGGCTGGCGCGGGCATGCGCGGGTGAGCAGGCGCGCTGCAGATGCGTCAAAGCAGGGTGCAGCACCGCCCCGCTCATGCACGGCCGTCAGCTGGGGCCTAGCCGAGCCTCGCGACCGGGCGCGTGCTCTGGGCCCAGAGCATGTGGCAAGCACGGCATCCACGGAGGCCCTGCACTGTGGAGGGCCAGAGTAGTGTTTGCAGGTCCGACATGCCGAGGGACTTTGCATGAAGGAGAGAGAGACAGGCGCCCCAATGCGGGCCTCGCGCGACGCAGACTTGGCGCGTGCGCAGCGAATACAAATTTGTTTTGGTGCAAAACTGAGACGGGCGTGACTGATCCTGGAAGCACATACGTGGAACTGCATCTGTGTTATGCCTGGCGTCCTGTGCCATGCGCTCATAATGTCTTATAACCTCTTTGGGTCTGTTGGTGCGCGCGCCACGTACCGGGCGCGCGGTGTCCTCTTCCCTTGGCCCCTTACCTCGCAGTCTGTCTGTTCGCGCCTGCCCTCTTCCCTACGACGATTTTGATGAGTGCTTTGAAGAATGCTGGCAGTAATACGGTGTGCTTTGTCAGGGCACCCAGCGCAACACTGACCCTTCAAGATTCTCTTCCTCTCTTGCGCTACGTAGACATCGCACCCAATTATCAGACCGTTTGTAGGAAGCCACCCTGGGGACTGTGCATGTCCATTCCTGGCCGAGGCAGTCACATCATAGACCAAGTAAACGCCGAGCCAAACGCGAAACAAACTGAACAGCGTGCACTGAACTGGATGAGCAAACCCTGTCATGAGTCCTCACGTGGTTGCCAGAGTGGCGGCGGCCGGTACAGGCCCGACGTCAGAGATGATCTCGCGGTGGCATGACCACACGAGCCGGATGGCCTCCGGGGTGCCGATGCCAGCGCCGCGCGGGTCGCCGGCCGGGCCAAACCAGTGGTTCTGCGGCGCGCCCGTCGTGCGCGCGCGCAGGCCCGCGTATGTCGTACCATTGACCGTGCTGCCCAGCACCTGCGCGCAGCGCCAGGGTATGGGTAGGTTTCAGCGGTAGCAGCCTGCGGGCGTCAGCACGGCCTGCAGCCCACCCCGGCGCCTGCATGGCTTGCCCCGGCGCACCCCAGCCCATGCCGGCACCTGCATGGTGCCGGGACAGTATGGCCGGCGCCACGCATGGTGCGCGAGGTGCAGCGCGGACTGCCACGGGCGCGACAGCCACCCGCAGGTTGCACCCGCTAGCTCTGCTGGCGCCCGCATCACACTCTTCGTCTCCCATCCCCGCTGCTAGGTGTGAAGCGTGCGGTGTTTGAGGCGCCCCGGCGACCGGCCGCACTCCCAAGCAGCGGGCTCTATGCACTTGGCCGCGCGCGGCAAGCGCGCGCTGCGGGGCTGTGGCTCACAGGGAGCACGGCGCGCCAGCCCGCAATGGCGGGTCGACCCCTTGGGCGGTGGGGGAGTGGAGGATGGGTGTAGGGTAGGGCGCGCCTTCTGGGTGAAGATCGGGTCGTTGGACACAACCGCGGCGGTCAGGTGCGCCTCCAGGCGCTCCAGCGCCTCCAGCACCAGCGCCAGCTCGGCGTCCCTGTACTCGGTCAGCACCTGCGCGCGCAGGGTAGATTAAGGCTGTCACCGCGACTCCAGCACGCGCGGCAGCTTGGCGTCCCTGTTCTCGGACAGCACGGGGCTTAGGGTGGGCAGGCGGCGCAGGCACCGTCACGTTGCTGAGGCTGTGCGTGCGCGGGCAGTCCGCGCGCTCGCTCGCAGGGCGACCAGGGTCAGGGGAGGCGCCACGGAGGCTGATCGGCCAGAGTATGCTGCTCCCACGACAGGAGCTGCTCCGCTGCAGCTCTGGACGCCCTCTTCCAGCGATCGCAAGGGAGCGAGCGCAGAAAGGCACGCATGCCAGGCTGCCCACCCCAGCGCGTGCAGCTGCTTGGGCAGTACGCATGTGCACGCCCTTGTTGCTGCGTGCCCTGAAGTCGCGGACTGCGAGCAGTCTGGCGCTGCCGGCGCCGAACACACCCGGCCAGCCGGCGCCCTGCTCACCCAGCCGCAGTGCGCCGCAGCGGCCACGCAGCGGCACCCGAGCCGGCGAGTGTCACGTGCCGCACGCACGCTTGTCTTCCCTCCTGGCGAGGCCGCCCGGCGCACCTGGAAGGGCCCGAAGAGCTCGGTCGTCGCGACCGCGAAATGCTCCGGCTGCAGCAGCTGCGCCAGCGGCACAAACACCGCGCTCGGCTGCATTGCGCCGTAGCAGTCCGGGATGCTGTGGCCCTCCAGCGGCTGCCCGCCAAACGCCAGCCGCGCGCCTGCGCGAGCCGCGCGCCGCCCTCGCCGGCCGACCGCGGCACAGCAGCCTACCCTTGCTTCCTCTCCGACGCCATCCTCGGCTTTTAATTGCTGCTAAAGGCGTGCACGCTGCATCATGCGACAGCATGTCAGCATGCTGTGGCCGCGCAGCAACTGCCGCCCAATGGCGCCCGCCCACGCGCACAGCCGGTTTGGGGCGGCGGCGAGGCAGATCCCAGCGGTCGAGCGCACGAGTCCCCGCCCGCTGCTAACCACCTCACCGACAGACCCCACGCCCGGCCCTGGCCGCGACGCTGCTCCTCAAGGAGAGCCTGATACGCGCCTGTCCACCCGAGCCGCACGCCTGGATCTTGGAGCAGGCGGTCCATGTGTTGCGGAAGCCACCTGAATAACCTAAGCAACCTAAGCAACCCAAGTAGGCGCCTGTCCGCCCTAAGCCGCGCGCCTGGGATCTGGAGCAGGCGGTCCATGTGCGCCTTCATGCGCTCATTGGTCCACGTCAGCACCGGGCCCACCGACAGGTCGGCCAGGCTGCGCTTGGCCGCGCGCGCCTTGAGCCGCGCCTCCAGGCCTGCGCGATCGGGCCGCGCTCGCATCGGCCCATACGGCGTCCATGACGAGCCGCTGCAGGCGCTGCGCGGAGATGGGCTGCACACAGGCGCGCAGCCCAGGCCCCAGACATTTGCAGCCGCATGCGAGCACGGGCGCGTGCATGCACGGGTGTGCACCTGCGGCCACTGCACGGCCGCTGCACGCATGCGCGGCCTGGCCGCACGGCTGGGCGGCAGGGTGACGGAGTTAACCCTACGGAGGAGCCGCGCGGGGGCGCGCACCGGCCGCAGCCCAGTTCTCATGCATGAATAGGATGGACTGCGCGCTGCACTTCTGGCCGCTGCACGCGTACGCGTCCTGGTCGCACTGCCAGGCCACGTAGTCCGGCTCGGCCACGTCGGGGCCCAGGACCTTCCAGTCGAAGCCCGCGTCCTCCAGGAAGACCTGGCGCCGGCCAGACCCTATCAGGGCGCTGCCAGGGTCCCGGCCTCGGCCCAGGCCGCGCATCCCGGCTCCGCAACATCCCGGCCCAGGACCCTTCGATCAAAGCCCGTGCACCTGGTGAGCACTCGCACAGGCCTTGACTCCCACTGTGGCAACAATAGTCGTTATCGGTAGTGACTCATCACTTGCACCTCACGTTACTTCTCCTGGAATATGCAGGAGGCGTGGGGGCGCGCCTTGCCCTTCAGATCCGCCGTCAGCTGTTCGGCGACGCGCTGGCTGCCAGTGAACAGCGTGCTCCTTGGGCGCGCCTGCGGGGCACAGAGCAGTTGGGTATGAGGCGAGGCATGCCACTTGCTGGCGCAAGGCCGGCCGCTACATGCATGCACACACATCATACAGAGAGACCATTCACACTTCATCCGCACTTTCGACGGCATGCAGCCAGGCAAGGTATGGTCTACAAAAACGCATGGGCATGGCCAGCGCCCCCTGGCGGCCGGCGAGCTGCAGGGCGGCCGCCGGCAGGCCCGCGCCTGCATGAGCAGGCCGCCCACGGTCTTGCCGCCGCCGTGGATCATGTCGGCGTCCGCGGCGGGCATGCCGCACGCGTGCAGCATGCGCAGGAACTCCTCCGCGACCAGCGACACCCTGCGGCGCGGCCCCGGCGCCGGTGAGCAACCGGCGCTCGGGCTTGCTGTGCGGCGCTCGGCGACAGACCGCGGACATATCATGAGCTGATCAGGGTGCCTTGCACCCAACCCACACTTGAGCGCGCATGCCGCCGACCCGGCACAGGGACGTCTTGAGCGGGTGTAAAGCAGCCCTGCAGGAGGGCTTCAGGAAGGGCCGGCGGGACGCGCCGGTGGTCCACGTGCACCAGCGGCTTGTTGCCCATGAACAGCGCGCCCATGAGCTGCAGTGCCGGGATCTCCAGCGGGAAGTTGAACGGCTGCGCGCGCGGGCAAGGGTAGGGTTGAGGTTAGGTAGGGTCACGTGCGCGGCCGGGCGCCCTGCCCCATCTGGCTGCATGCCAAGGAGCCGGCCTGCGCCAGGCCCCTGCTGCTGGACACCCGCCTCGCAGCACAGCCGAGGCACGGCGCGCAGCCTCCGCGCCAGCAGAGCAGAGCGGACATGTCTGCACGCGGCCGCGCTCCCCGCCGCCGCACTATATCACTACATGCCGCGCAGCCCGACAGCGCGCGGCCGCCGCCCCCCGGCCCGGGCGCCCACCGTGATCAGCGCGACCGGCCCGAACGGCCACCGGTGCCCGGAGCTGGTCTGCCCGGCGTGGTCGCCCGCCACGCTGAAGGACCGCGCTGTGAAGCGCACCTGCGCGCTCCCCGCGGCCGCGCTGGACCCTGCGAAGGGTCGAAAGGGTCCGGGGACGCCGAGCAGGGTCATGATGCGCGCCATCCCCTTTCGCCTGGCGCAGTGTCGGCCTCAGGCGCGGTTGCGTCAATCCGCTCATAGATACGCTTGTAGCTCAAGCACGCATGACACGGCAGCCCGGCAGCTGCCGTGCCAGCCCTGACTGGAGGCAGCAAGCGGTGCGGGCTGCGCCAAGGCGCTGCGTGCAGCTGAGGAGCCGCATCCAGTCAGCCGCCCTCCAGCACAGTGCCCCCGCAGCCGCGCGCTGCAGCCAGGGCCGCGCGCGCTCTCACCCCCGCTGGAGTGAGGGTCGGACCGGGCCGTCCAAGTGCCCGCCGCAGCCTGGCAGTGACATCGCCCTCCAAGAGGGCCGCGCTTGGCCGTCGGACAAGTTCTGCAGGAAGGGGCGTGTGGCGACCACATCCATAGGGTTAGGGTCAATTAGGGCGGCGCCTGATCGCCGGAGAAGTTCTCCAGGAAGCGGCGCGTGACGACCACCTCCGCGCGCGCCTGTGCGTCGTGCTTGGGCGCCACGCGCTGCACCAGGCGCGTGAAGTGGTCCTCCACCTGTCCGCATGCGGTCCAGGGTAGGGTCTTTGATCAGGGTAGGATGTCGATCCTGACCGTTCAACCCTGACAGCCCTCACAGCGTCACCATGACCCCACCCTGACTGCTCCGCCACCGCACTCCGCATCTGGAGCGATTGTAAAAACAGCGTGCAGCCGTACGCTCTCAACTGCCAGGGGGGGTCGCCGCCCCCGCGCAAGCTCGGCCGGCCTGTGCAGGGACCGCGCGCTGCCAGGGCCCACCACACGGTCACCAGCCCGCGCAGGGCGGCGTCATGCGCGCACGCGCCCGCCCAGAGGCCCTGGGGCGTCATGCAGGCACGCGAATGCCCATCGCCTGGGTCGCATAGCCCGACAACCAGGCGGCTGCGCAGAGGAGCGTGTCGCTGCGCATGCGTGCGCGCTCTGCGGAGGAGGTGGAGGCGGGCCATGCCTCTGGCAGGGCAGCGGCGGCCATGGCCCAAACCCAACCCTAGGCAAGGCGCGCCTTAGGCTTGGCCATCTCCTGCGCAGCCCGCGCGGACACCGCGCCGTACATGTTGTACCTGCCGCGCAGCGCGTGCCAGCCTCGCGTCGGGCCGCCGCATCCGGCGTGGCTGGCGCGCCCCGCGCTTGAGCAGGTCGAGTCCTGCTTGACCTGCTTGAGGCGGTCAAGCAGGCCTTGCACCCAACGGTGTGGGCACCGTGTGGACCCGGGACGGGGCCCCGCCTGATATGGCAGATGTCTCAGAGGGGCGGCACCGTGGTATGCGTCAGGACGCATCAGCCAGCCAGCGCAGGGTCAGCTTGCCGCGCCAGGGCGGCTGCGAGCTTAGGGCTGCCAGACCCGGGGCCGAGGCGGCCGGGCGGGCGGCCGGGCGAGCGCACCGCTCCGGGTTCTTCAGCGGGTTGTGCAGGCCCGACTTGGGCACCGCCCGCAGGCTCTCCACGAACGGCCCCGTCTCCTCCGGCTGCAGGCGCACAAGCAGGGGCTCACCGTAGTATCCAAGCAGAGCAAGCGGGCGCATACCGAGCTGCTACAACTGCCCTAGAGGCACTAGAGGTCGCACATTGCTACCGCAAGACTGCTTCCTGGCCCAGACGTGGCGAGTGCACTGCAAGCGGCCGGGCGCGCCTGCGTGTCTGGGACATTGATGAAGGGCTCGCCATTGAGCGGGTCGGGTATTGTCTTGGACTTGGCTGGCAGGTGCCACTCGCCGTTCACTGGAGGGAGGCGGACTGAAACTTGGTCAGGAGTCCAGCAAAGGCGAAGCAGAACCTGACTCAGTACAACAAGCCTGGCGGCCGGTGCACTTGCGACCAACACTTGAACTGGCTCAGCCAGACGTGGTGCAGCAATAACAGAGCAAGGTGTCCAATGTGCGGAGAGTGTGCGCACCCAAGTTGTACGCCTGGGCTGGGCTGGCGCCAGAGAACTTGTTCGGGTCGCTGTTGGCCCAGGAGCTCAGCCCGCGGCTGCAGTGGCGCGCCTGATGCCTCAGCAAGAGACCCGCAAGCATTGTCAGCGAGTTCCTTGTTCAGCGCTCAAGCCAGTTGAACTTCCATCATCTATGCTGAGCACAGCTCAGTGGCGCCTGCTTTCCTCCTGTTTGTGTGCAGCAGCCTGCTCACGAATCGCACGAAGGAGAGCTACCACTGGACAAGGCGTGCAATGTCTGATGCAAAGTTTGCCGGCTATTAAAGTGCACGTGCAGAGGTGCACGTGCATTTGCAGGTGGTGTTGGGCACCACTCGATTTCGATGTGCATTTGCCTTGTGTGCCGCCATACTCTTTTGAACATGCCACTTGCTCTCGGCAGCCATGCTGACATGCTTCTGTGCGGGTCGTGCATGTTAGCAAGTGTGGCTTCACTACCAGGATAGGAAGGTCCGCATCATTCATGCAACACTTTACATAATTGACACAGACATGACATGCAAAGCGGCATCACAAGAGAGATAACATGCACATAAGAGAACCGCGGCGAAATATGTTACGCCATGCACCCGCACCCGCAGCAGACACCCTGCTCGCGAGTCTGCCAGATGAGTATGGCTTCCAGGGGGACCACCCTGGCAACGAGGGCTCACTGCTGCGTCATGGCACCAAAGTGCCGTACGGCAGCAGAGGACAAGAGGAGCCGCTCCCTCGCTCTTGCCCAGGCCCCGACCCCGGAAAAGGGGTTTTGCCCTGCAGGCCCACAAGCGGGCCTGCAGGGCCGGCCGCAGGCCGCGCCTAAGCGGACGGCCGGCGGCCGAGGGAGGCGCCCAGGCGCGCAGGGCGCCCGAGCGCCTCACAAAGCCACTGGGCGAAATGCCCTTGGCTTGGGTGGCGCTCACGGCCCATGACAGGCCGTGAGGCGCCAACGACGCTCGACAGACCGATGCGCGGCAGGCTGGCCGCACGCAATACGTCCAGTCAGTTTGGACCCTGCGTCACTCCCAAGGGAGAGGCAGGAGCACACAGAGCGCACTGAGCCAGCCCACAACCTGCACAGTCATTGAGGCGCCGTCTCGCGGCCAGTCTCATGACCAGCCGGGGGCGCGACGGGGTATCCAAGCCCGCCGCACGTGCTCACAGCACCAAATACTTGGCGCCGGCACCTTAGGAACGCATGGTTCAGAATGCACTCCTGTCTCAGGGCCGCGCAGCACCCCACAGCAGGGGCTGCAGCGGCTGTGCCCGGCGAGGGAGGCTCGCAGCAGGCACGGGTCCCCCCCAGTCCCCTCACCCTGCATCTGACATACGGGGCATTTGGCCTCTGATCCTCAGCCAACAGGGCCTTCAATTTTAGGATAGGCTTCTTACTGCGCATGCCGCCGGCCACCATAGTAAAGTTAAACAGACAGGCAGGTCGCACTGCACTCCGCTTACGAAGGCGGCGCCGAGCCAAATCCGCGGCCGCGGCCGCCAAACTCTGGGCGGTAGCCGCCGGGAGCGCCTTCCTGCGACGCGCAACACAACTTCCTCAGCTTCACGAGGCATGGCGTGCTGTTAGGCACTCGCAACGTGCCTGGTTTACCGCCAAACTAACTACGCAGGCACTAGGAAGTGCCAGAGTGTGCACCGGTGCGGCTCAGTAGCCCGCATGTACTCCAGTCGGAGTAAAAGGGGGCAGGAAAGCCCCAGCCCGGGCTTGTCGTCATCCTTGCCAGGCATCCGGTGACACCTATACCGACACAGCCATATGCGGCTTCACAGCCCTGAGTCTGCCGCAAGCACTGACCCGAGAGGCATAACCGTGCTTCAGGCGCAAAGTGCCTTCTCTTTCTAAAAATACCAAACACACAGACGGCCCAGCACAGCATGGCTCGACAGCCTGCATGTGTGCCGCAAGCGCGGCCACAAGAGGCAGGAATGCTCCGTGCGGGGCTTGCTGTTCTCATTGCTAAGCTGAGCACACTAACAACAGAACAGAGAGTCCATGGCTCGACAGCCCACATACTTGCCGCAAGCGCGACAACAGGAGGCAGGAATGCTTCAGGCAAGGCTTGCTTATCTCATCGCCAGGCCAAACAAGTCCTCTACAATAACAGAGCCTGCATGGCTCGACAGCCTGCATGTGCGCCGCAAGCGCGGCCACGGGAGGCAGGAATGCTCCAGGCAGGGCTCGCTGTTCTCATCGCCAATCTTCATATCATCCGTCTCACCTCACAGTCAAGCAGCATGGCTCGACAGCCTACGTGTGTGCCGCAAGCGCGGCCACAGGAGGCAGGAATGCTCCAGGCAGGGCTCGCTGTTCTCATCGCCAGACTAACACCAGTCTAGCTGACTACAACATAGCATGGCTCGACAGCCTGCGTGTGTGCCGCAAGCGCGGCCACAGGAGGCAGGAACGCTCCAGGCAGGGCTCGCTGTTCTCATCGCCAGTCTAACACCAGTCTAGCTGACTACAACACAGCATGGCTCGAAAGCCTACGTGTGTGCCGCAAGTGCGGCCACAGGAGGCAGGAACGCTCCAGGCAGGGCTCGCTGTTCTCATCGCCAGTCTCACACCAGTCTAGCTGACTACAACACAGCATGGCTCGACAGCCTGCGTGTGTGCTGCAAGCGCAGCCACAGGAGGCAGGAATGCTCCAGGCAGGGCTCGCTGTTCTCATCGCCAGTCTAACCATCACCAGTCTAGCTGACTACATTGCAGCGTGGCTCGACAGCCTGCATGTGTGCCGCAAGCGCGGCCACAGGAGGCAGAAATGCTCCAGGCAGGGCTCGCTATTCTCATCGCCAGTCTAGACTGTCACCCGTCTCGCCTATGAATAAAACAGCATGGCTCGACAGCCTGCATGTGTGCCGCAACACGGCCACAGGAGGCAGGAATGCTCCGGGCAGGGCTTGCTGTTCTCATCGCCAGCGTTAACTATCACCCGTCTCGCCTAATAAGCATGGCTCGACAGCATGCGTGTGTGCCGCAAGCGCGGCCACAGGAGGCAGGAATGCTCCAGGCAGGGCTCGCTGTTCTCATCGCCACTCTAGACTGTTACCCGCCTCATCTATCAGTAAAACAGCATGGCTCGACAGCCTGCATGTGTGCCGCAAGCGCGGCCACAGGAGGCAGAAATGCTCCGAGCAAGGCTCGCTGTTCTCATTGCCAGTCTAACCATCACCAGTCTAGCTGACTACAACACAGCATGGCTCGACAGCCTGCATGTGTGCCGCAAGCGCGGCCACAGGAGGCAGGAGCACTCCAGGCAGGGCTCGCTGTTCTCATCGCCAGCCTAGACTGCAAATCGTATCACCTATCAGTAAAACAGCATGGCTCGACAGCCTGCATGTGCGCCGCAAGCGCGGCCACAGGAGGCAGGAATGCTCCAGGCAGGGCTCGCTGTTCTCATCGCCAGTCTAAAAACACCAGCCTAGCTGACTAGACACAGCATGGCTCGACAGCCTGCGTGTGTGCCGCAAGCGCGGCCACAGGAGGCAGGAATGCTCCAGGCAGGGCTCGCTGTTCTCATTGCCAAATATAGGTAATGCCAAAGCTTCAAGCAAGCTTCAAGCAAGACTTGCCGCTCCTCAACGCTAGGCATTCTACCCGGGGGACTGGTTCACCACGAGTGCATGTTACCCTATGATACCCAAGGTGCTGCACATGGGGCCAGCACATGGCATGAGCATGAGCGCGACGCCCCGCACCTTGTCGCCGCCACCGCCGCGGCCAAAGCCGCCCTCGCGCGGGCGGTCGCCAAAGCCGCCGCGGCCGCTGTCGCGGTAGCCGCCGCCGTCGCGGCGCGGGCCCGGAGGGCCGTCCCGACGGTCGCGGTCGCCGCGCGGGGGCCTGCGACCAGGCAGGGAGAGTTACACTGTATGGGCGTGCAGCAATTGCCTGCTTCCACAGGTATGATAGGCCAACACTTGGTTGGAACGCCTTTGCACTACCGCACAGGTCAGAGGTAGAGTGCATGCCACGCTGACACCCAAAAAAAATCCAGCCACAGCGAGGGGCAGAGTGCACTGTGGCAGCCCAGCCACGCACCCGGTGTTGCGCTCCAGCGGCCGGGTGGACTTCTTGAGCGTGGCGGGCACGATCTCCGACGGCAGGTTCAGGTAATCGCGCAGGTACTCGATGCCCTCGTCTGTCAGGAACCTGCTTGGTAGACACCAGCGGCTCGCACAAACGCGTTTTCCGCACAAGGCTCAGCGCCCTGCCAGGGCCAAGCGCAACAAGAGGCGCACCAGTAGTAGTGGCGCCAGGCAAAGCGCTCAGTCACCAGCTCCTTGGACTTGAAGCTCTGCATCATCTTGATCACCTGCGTGCACAGCCGCGGCCTTGAGCAGCCCCTCAGCCAAGCACAAGCCGCACTGGCGCGCAGCAGGGGTGGAGACCAGCCAGAGCAGACAAGCACACTAACGAAGGACGATGTAGCTCCCAAGGGCCATGCGGCCAGTAAAGCCAAGGTGGCTCCCACCTGCAGGTTCGGCACGCCCGGGATGTCCGGGTGCTCCTTCAGGTTGAAGTCCTTCTCGGCGTACAGGACGCCCTCTGCCGGCACAGCCGCCGGGTCAGCCGACAGCGAAGGCATCCAACCGAGCCCGCGGCAGCAGCCGAGTGCAGGTGCTCCACAGCACAGGCGAGCACCGGAAAAGGCAGCAGGACGCTCCCTGGCGCAGCCCGCACCCGAGAAGAGGTACTTGTACACCTCCTTGCGGTTCTTCTTGGGAATAAGCATGGTGCCAGACGTTTGTTTATAACAGACCTCAGACCTTAAACACGTTGATCGCCACCGCGAGCCGCAATGGCTCTCGACTCCCTGCGAGCACACGCAGCCGAGTCACATGCCATGAGCGCCTGCCAGTAGCGCTGTCCAAGACAACCTGTCCACAGTTTGCATAGCACATGGGTTGCGGAAAAGCAGGCAGCTAAAAGCACGGGGAGTGCATCCTCACCTTAAAGGAGCCACCGCAAAACTGCCCCGCCTGCTGTGCTTCTCTTGCTTTGGCGGCTCCTCCTGATCCCTAGCGGCGGCCGCGTCCACACTTCTGGGCGCTCAGCCGAGGCAACAGCTCTGTTTCGCCTGGTTATAATAGAGAGAGAGCTGCCCGGCTCGTATTGGTGGAAGTAGACGGTCCAGTGTCGTACAGTCCGGCCGGCTTGGCACTGGGCAAGCACATACAGGGAGTGTGCTGCAAACATGGCAAAGACGCGACGGGTGCGTCACTAGCAGGAATAACACCTTGCTCTTTGAGAACTGCTGGCAGTTGCTGGCTTAATGTAAACGCTATGCACACTTGTTGTGCACAACGTAATGCACGGCGGCCGTGCAGCGGAAGACGCGTACACATGTGCCTAGCTCAGCGGACCCGGCAAAGAAGGGTGAGCCCAGGAGCTTCGTATTTTGGCGGGGCAAGCACGGGGTGCGTCTTTCCTTTTGCGTGTATTGTGAAGTATACGCTGACCGCACTCCCCGGAGTCTGCCGCAGCCTCCGTACCCACACTGCTTCTGCAATGTCTGCAGCCGCAGTGCTTGCAACAGAGGCATCTTTGGTTCTTACATCAGCTCCGGAAACAAGAAGTGTGAGACGCTGTTGCCAGCAGGCCAAGCTGCCCGCCCACGGTTGTTGCTCAAGTAGCTCCCTGCCCGTGCAGCTCATCCTCAAGTCGCTGGAGACGGACCTTCGCAAAGTCATGCAGCCGAACACGGCCACCAACTTGCGGGTGCGCGCTTCCTCATATGTTCGAGCGAGGGCTGGGCCAGGCCCACTGCGCTCGAGCTGTCTTGCTGTGTCTCAGCTGCTGCATGTAGCTAAGAGTGCTCTAAGATGGACGTACAGGAGTCCCGGCACCCCTGCTGTGACTCTGCACGCTGCTGCCTGCCGCAGCACCTGCACAGTCAGGGGCAGCAACAGGCGTATTGACGGGGGCGCGCAGGAGTCCAAGCGTAACCAGCTGAAGGACTTTGTCAACATCGCCGGTCCGCTCGGCGTCACGCACTTCCTCATCCTGACCGCCACCGAGACCGCCGCATACCTGCGCGTCG
>JAABUY010003415.1_pt1 | contig 17602 bp, 20 predicted proteins | sample 5560271 | NCBI WGS metagenome assembly JAABUY01 (sample SAMN10711886, study PRJNA513374) | rock metagenome | isolation source: Antarctica rocks | place: Antarctica: Victoria Land, University Valley
CCATCGCGGGCCACGCGCTGAAGGCCAACATCACCACGCTCGGCCCGCTGGTGCTGCCGGTGTCCGAGCAGCTGCTCTTCTTCATCAGCCTGGTCATGCGCAAGGCGCGCGCGCCCGCTGCGCCTCTCCCTCCCTGAAAGCCAGCTTCAAGCTGGCCTCCTTCAAGCAAGATGTATGCAGCTACGGCGCTGTGCCACCGTGCCAACAATTGCTGCACAGCCAGGAAGTCGCACGGCACATAGCACCGTCCCGGCCAGACAGGCCAGCATGTCCGCCCAGTGCCTGTGCAAAGGCTGCATGGTGCAGCAGTCGCGCACCGGGTGCCGGCCCTGAGTGCGACCCTCAGGGCTGCCCTGTTTGCGCAGGTGCTGAGGCGGCGCGTAAAGCCCTACGTGCCGGACTTCAAACTCGCGTTCGAGCACGTGTGCATCCACACCGGTGCGCAGCTGCGCGCCACATGCCACTGTGAAAAGCAGCGCGCAGCGCGTATGCTTTGGCGGCGCGGCTCTGTAGAGACTGCACGTCATCTCTTTTGTCAGCGCATTCATCTTTACTCACGCCAGCACTGCGCACTAGAGGTCGTTGGCAGCGCAGCCAAGGCTTGCATGCTTCCACCTAGGCTGGGTCATGCAAGCTGCATACGCGCAACGGGTGCGGGGTGCATGCATCCAGCAGTTGCGTTCCAATGCAGCCGTGTGATGCGGCCGCGCACGCCGCTGCATGAGCGGCACCACACGCCTTCTCCTGCGGGTTGCAGCAGGGCCAGTGCGCGCCGCGCTGCCGCGCAGCGCGCTGGCAGCCCCGCGTCCACGCCGGGGCCTGCCCATGCGCGCACCCTCGCCCCGCCATGCGAGCAACAGCGCGCGACGCCCGGCACCCAAGGCGACCTGCCGGCCATCCGGCGCGCTGATGCCTGCGGGCGCGCGCCAGGCGGGCGCGGCGTGATTGAGGAGATCGAGAAGCAGCTGGCGCTGACGGCCGACCTCATGCAGCCGAGCAAGGACACGCTGCACAGGCGCGCGGCCCGCAGGCGGGGGCAAGCGGCGCAACCGGGCAGGCTGCCCCGACCCGGCGCCCGGCGCCAGAGCATGCCAGGGGGAGGCTGCTTGAGCTGTTTGGACGGTCACCTCGTCGCTCGCTTGCAACACGCTTCGCATGCAGGGCGCTTCTTCGCGGGGACTGCAGGCCGTGCGCTGGTGCGTCAGCGCCGGGCGCCCTGGAGGCAGGAGGTGTCACGCATGCTCTGACCGGTTGGGCGCGCAGCGCGCAGGTTCGGCAACACCAGCTCCAGCAGCATCTGGTACGTGCTGGCCAACATAGAGTCGTGCAAGGGCGTGCGGCGCGGCGACCGCGTGTGGCAGATCGCCTTTGGCAGCGGCTTCAAGTGCAACAGCGCGGTCTGGCGCGCGCTGCGCAACGTCAGGGAGGAGCACGCGGCCTGGCGCTAGGGCGCGCCGCGAGCCCAGGGCCGGCGTATGTCGCGTGCGTGGGCGTGGCTCTGGGACGGCCGCGGGCTGGGTGACCGGGCCGCGCCCATGCCGCGTGTTTTGTGCTGAGCTGTCCCATTGTATTAGTGCTGGACTGGCGTCGGGGCCGGAGGGTCACCCGGGGCGCGGGGCGTGTCTGCAGCACGCTTGAGTGCGGTTTCGGGGGGCCCACATGCACGGCTTGTCCGGGGCAGCAGTTTGCTGGAGTGTTTTGCGCCAGGCTTGATTTGGGGGCGCGCGGGCTGCGCGGGATTTGTGCTATCGTGTGTGTTCGACGGTGCTGCGGCGGGGCCCGCGGCGCCGCAGGAGGTGCGGCGAGTCTGTTGATGTCTGCTATGTGCTGCGTTGTTCCAGGTTCCGAAGTGTGTAGGTGCGCGCTGCTCCATCTGCAAGCCCGCACAGGGTCTTTTTCCTGCAGGCCGTGTGGGGCTTGGCGGGTGTCGTGAGGTTGTCCTTAGACACCGAAAGCAGTGCAGTAGGTAGGCACGCAGGGCGGGACGGGTGCACAGTGACTGCGCGCTCGAGGTGAGCAGCGTCGACGTCGCCGCACCCGCCGCCCGGCGCGCGCCGGGCCAGGGGCCATGCCTACTGGCGGCCCGCAGGCGCACGAGATGAGCAGGCCTCATCGTGTAACCGGTCTGATGCAGCAGCCGCGCCATGCCCATGTCTGCGCCATGTCTGCCCGAGCTTGTCACCTGCACTGAGAGAGGGGTCGGGGCATGAAACCTAGACACCCTCGAAGCTGCTCAGTGGGCAGGGCGCCAGTTCCGGAGTGTGCAGGCCTCATCCACGCGTGTCAACAGAGCACAGGGCCAGCCAGCCGAGCCACCATGGAGGGTCCCGTCGACAGGGAGGAGTGCGTGTACATGGCCAAGCTCGCCGAGCAGGCTGAGCGCTACGATGAGATGGCGCGCACTCCGGCCTGCTTGGCCCCGCCTGCTGCGCTCCAGGCCGCTGTGGGCCGCGCGGGGCGCGCCTCTTTGGGGGACTGTGTTGTGGCCCATTGGCGGCGGATCGCGCTGCGCTGGGGCGCGCCGCCGGCTGGCGCTGCGGCGCGCGGCCGCGCGGCGCGGCGCGGCTGCGCGCGCCGGGGCGCGCGGGGGCTGACCCGGGCCGCGCGCGCGGGGGTGCGCAGGTTCAGGAGATGAAAAAGGTGGCGCAGATGGTGCACGACCAGGAGCTGTCTGTGGAGGAGAGGAACCTGCTGTCCGTGGCCTACAAGAACGTGATTGGCGCCCGGCGGGCGTCCTGGCGGATCATCTCGTCCATCGAGCAGAAGGAGGAGAGCAAGGGCAATGAGGAGCACGTCAAGCGCATTAAGAAGTACCGCGAAGTGGTGAGGCCCGCCCAGTGGGGCTGTGCTGCTCGCCTGCCGCTGCGGGGCCCCTGCAGCTCGGGGCTCACGGCCATGGTGCTGCCCGGCAGCGGCTTGTGTGGGGGCGGGCCGCAAAGTCACTCCGCCTGCCCCCGGCCGGCAGGTGGAGAAGGAGCTGAGCGAAATCTGCTCGAGCATCCTGCAGCTGCTGGACGACCACCTGATCCCCACGGCGTCCTCCGGCGAGTCAAAGGTGTTTTACCTGAAAATGAAGGGCGACTACCACCGCTACCTGGCCGAGTTCAAGACCGGCACCGACCGCAAGGACGCTGCCGAGCACACGCTGCTGGCGTACAAGGCGGCCCAGGTGCGGCCCGGCCAGCTGCCTGGGCGGAAAACCCGCAGTGCCGGCCGGGACCGAAGCCTTTGGGCGTTTCCGTGGTGCCCAGCCGCTCATGCCTGAGCCGGGGGCCTGCCCGGGGCGCAGGACATCGCTCTGGTGGACCTGGCACCGACGCACCCGATCCGGCTGGGCCTGGCGCTCAACTTCTCTGTGTTTTACTACGAGATCCTCAACTCGCCGGAGCGCGCCTGCCATCTGGCAAAGCAGGTAGCGGCCTGCGCCCGCCCCGGCCCGCTGCGCCCGGCCGCCTGAGTTTTCTGCAGCGGCGCGCGCGCCACGCGGCGGCGCATGATGTCGGCCGGCGCGGCGGTGCGTGAGTGGGGGTCCGGGCGCGCGAGCGCAGGCCTTCGACGAGGCCATCGCAGAGCTGGACACGCTGGGGGAGGAGTCGTACAAGGACAGCACGCTCATCATGCAGCTCTTGCGCGACAACCTCACGCTCTGGACGTCCGACATGCAGGTATGTTGCGAGCCCACTAGGGTGCGCGGACTGGCGCGTCGCAGTCGTTTTGGGTAGCAGGGTGGGGCCCTTGTGGCGCACAGTCATGGGGCATCATAGGGGGCAGAATGAGCGCCGGAGGTTGCGCCCCCGGTCTGTGCGCGGACCGCGTCTGTGGCGAGAGGCCGTAATGCGGCTGGAGGCTGGTTGGGAGCGTGCAGCTCTCTTGCTGGCTGTTGCTGCGCCGATATGCAGCCCCCGCTATCCACAATCGTACCTGCCACCCTTTCCAGGGCTCGCCTGCCTGACGGCTGCGGCACCCGGGGGCAGCGTGCGCGCCTCCTACACGGGGTTTGCACAGCGCAGTCCCACAGCCTGTCAGCGGCCGGTATGCCTGGTGGTGCTGCCACAGAGAGGTGGCACAACGCGAGGAACACAGGGGTGCTTGAGCGACGCGGTACTTAACGCGGGTCGCGCCTGTGGGCGGTCAGTTGCAGCGTTGCAACGCAGCTCTGCGTGCAATGTTGCATCGGCCCGTGAGTGTGGCGTGAGTAGGACGTGGGCTGTGAATGCTGCGGTTCCCGCTAGTTTGTCAGGCTGCAGCTTGCGTGCTGCTGTGCTGACGGACAGGTGCAGCCCTTGCAAAGCCGTCCTGCAAGCGTGGCCGCCGCGGCCTGCGAAGCGTGCCCTTGGCTGCTGCAGGAGTTGGCAGGACTAGGCATGGGTGGGCTCGGTGACTTGCCACTTGGTGCGTGGAGGGCGCCACAAGCACCAGTGCTGCGCAGTGGACGCCGCGCTGCCACCAGGGCAGAGTCTGGTGGCGATTTGTTGGTGGGGCAGGGCGCGGGGCTGCGCCGACACGCGAGCACAGTCGCTGTGGGTCGTCGCTTGCGCACGGCTGCTGTGGCGACTGCACGGCCTGCTTTGTGCCTCAAATGGCCGGTCTGTCAAGGAGAGCAGGAGGCTGGTGTGAGGGGTTGCAGACGTATAGATCCCCCGGTTTGCGCGCAGCTTGGTCACCACTGCGCCAAGGGTCACTGCCCCCTCACGTGCGCTCCATGTGTGCTGCCCAGTCTTCAACGGGCAACACAGTTGTGCCACGCAGCTGTATGCTCGCATATGCAGCGCTGCTGCTTGTTCCATCGACAGTTGGGGTCCTTCCTAGTAGGAGGGTATGGTTTGTCCTCCGATTTGACCTGGCGGGCGGCACGCGCAGTGCCCAAGGCAATGCGTGGTGCTTAAACCCTACGCCTGGCTGTGCCAGTGTCGCGCGCAGCCCTCAGCTGTGCATGGTTGGGCATGACTGATATGTGTGAGGCTATTGCGATTTGCCACTGACTTGACAGCCCCCTTGGTCGCCTGCGTGTGCGGGCTCGACCGGAGGCAAACCGCCTAGCTGGATGGCGAGCTCGTTTGCAGCAGAGCTGCTGGCTGTGGTTTTACACAAGCTGCACTCAGCTGCACCGTGCCGCTGGACTTTGCTGAGACTGCGACTGTGTAGGGGCCCAGCTGCGCAGGGCGCCGCTTCCATAGCAACCTGCAGGAAAGTGGCATGAGGGTGGTGCCTCAATGACGCCCTGCTGCTGCCGCGCAGGACCAGGACGCGGACCAGCCGCGCGAGGCTGGCGGCGGCGGCGACATGAAGGTCGAGGACGCGCACGAGGTATAAGCGCGCGCACGCATGCGCGGCGGCGCGGCGCGCGAGCGCGGGGTTCGGCCAGCTCTGGAGTGCTGGGGCGCACAGGCCGCACGGGGGGGTTTGGGGCTTGCTCCCCCCACTCCCGGTCGACCCAAACTGCAGTGGTCTGCCTGTGGAAACGACGCGGCGCGCGGGCGCGCGGGCTGTGCCGCCAGCGCAGACAGCGCGGCGCGCACGGCCCGGCAACGCGCTGACTGGTTGGTCACTGGGAGCGGCGGCATCAGCGGCTGCGGCGCCGCGCGCCCGCGAAGGCAGCAGGGGTGACTTTTGGGGCTGGCCGGGTGCGCGGGGGTGGAGTGCACGCCGCATGCGGGCGGCGGCGGCAGCGGCGGCAAGCCCCTGGCCCAAGCGCTGCACGCGCCGGGTGATGTGGCGCGGTGATAGAGAGTCTGCTCAACATTCTAGGAGGCGGTCCGGTGTGCGGTGACAGGCGGTGCGCTTGCGTTCCAGGTTTCTTGTGGGCCCTTAGGAAACGGCGTTGTCGGGCCGGCCGGTACTGCGGCATGGGGGGCGCGGCCCGGGGGCAGGGGCCTGCTCTGCATGGGTCTGGGTGCACAAAAATGCGGCGCGCAAGCTGGTGCACACCTCCTTGCGTCTGGGGGGGCTTTGTCTGGCCCCGCCTACTTTGCTCCACCCCACCTGCGCTGCTACCTGTTTCTGTAACGCGGCTTGCACGCCCGTTCCAAGCCATCCGTGTGCCGTGCGCGCGCCTGCTTACCAGCGTCACGAGCCACTGAGCAGTCTCTCAGCATGCACCATGCACCAACATGACAGATGGCACATGGGGGCCGCCGGCCATGCCGCCGCTAGCATGTCCTTGACGGCCAGTTATTCATAGGGTAACGTGACAGAGCTGCCCAACTTCCTCGCGGTGCTCTGTAAATACTAACTGAGAGCCAGAGGCGGGGCAGCATGAGCGAGCTGGGCGGCCTGGAGCCGCGTCCGATGCTGCCAGCGCTGGCGCTGGCGTCGGCCGCGGTGCTGCTGCTCTCGCTGCTGGTGCTGCTGCTGCGGCACCGCGCCGGCGGCAAGGGCGCCGCGGCGGGCAAGGCGCCGGCCGCGGGGGCGACCGGCAAGGCTGGCAGCGAGGCGGACAAGCCCCGGGTGCTGCTGCTGTTTGGCACGCAGACCGGCACAGCCGAGCGCTTCGCCAAGCAGCTCAAGACGGAGCTGGCGACCCGCTACGGCGACGCCAGCGCCTACGACGTGATGGACATGGAGGACTTCAACGGCCCCGACCAGCTGCCCAAGGAAAAGGTGGTGTTCCTGCTGGTCGCGACATACGGCGACGGCGAGCCCACCGACAACGCCGCCGACTTCTACAACTGGGTCACCCGGGCCGCTGGCGAGGTGGACAAGGGGGCCGGCGACGCCCAGCTGTTGAAGGTGATCTCATACAGCATCCCACGTCGACCCCTCTGTGGGCTGATGGGGGACGCGGCGCGCTCCACGTGCTGGCCGGCGGCGCGGCTCACGCCGCTCCTGCTCTGCGGGTGCGCTTGCAGCGGCGCAGCGCAGCCCTGTGCGTGGTTACCCTCGCCTGTGTCGCCCGACTCGCGCGCGCGCTGTGGCGAGCGCGCGCTGCGTGCGCTGGCGCCCAGTTGGGCGTTGGCAGGCGCCGGCCAGCTCGCTGATCCTGCGGCTGGCTGCCAAGTTCGGAGGGGAGCAGAGGGGAAGGTGGTGGCGTGCTCCTTGGCCCGCACGTGCTTGCACGCACCAGCGTGCGCTGCCGTGCGAGGAGGTGCCTGGTGCGCTGAGAGGGCGGGCGGCCGCTGCAGCGGGGTGTTCTGGTGCAGGTGGCGAGGACGCGCGGATGCGCGGCATGCTTCACCTCTGCGTGCAGCCCTGCAGCGCGCGGTCAGCGCCGGGCGCCCGCCGCGCGCAGGGCGTGTCGTTCGGCGTCTTTGGCCTGGGCAACAAGCAGTACGAGCACTTTTGCGCGGTGGGCAAGCGGATGTACCGCGCGCTCGCGTCGCTGGGCGCCACGGCGCTGGTGCCGAAGGGCGAGGGCAATGACGACGACGACATCGAGGCCGACTTTGAGCTGTGGCGGACCGAGCTGTACCAGGCGCTGGACAAGGCCACGGTGCTGGCCAAGTCGCAGGCGCGCGCGGAGGGCGCCCGGCCTCCTGCGCGTGTGCGGGATGCTGCGCGGTGCCGTGCGCGCACGCTCCCCGTACAAGCTTTACTGGGAGCGGCCGCCAGGCCGCCGCGGTGGTGTACAGGCGGCCAGCTGCGTGCGTGTGCGGGGGTGCTGCCGCGCGGGAAGGAGCCCGCGCGGGCTTTGCGTGCCGGGCGGTTCGGCGAGCTGTGCGAGGTCTGGGCGGATGGCCTTGTGACCGCCGCCTCGCCGCTCGCTGTGTAGGGGGAGGCCTTGCTTGCAGCAAAAGCAAGAACGTTCTGAGCGCCGAGTTTTGCGCCTCTGCTGCTCTGGCAGATGGGTCTGCGTTGCGTGGCGCAGGCCACGCGCACGGCAAGGACGGAGCCCTTGGGTGCGCGCGCGCAGGGCCCGCCGGGGGTCACGCAGGTTGTGGCTGCCGCGGACAGCGTGCCCGGGTACGACGTGGAGATCCTGACCGGCGGCGACGCCGACGCTGCGGCCGCGGACGCCGCGCTGTCCGGCGCGGCCGCGGTGGGCGACGGCATGGCGGCGGGCGCGCCGTTTGGCGCGCGCGTCGCGGTCGTGCGCGAGCTGCACGGGCCCGCGTCGTCGCGCTCGTGCCTGCACGTGGAGCTGGACGTGTCCGGGTCGGCCATCACCTATGAGGCGGGCGACCACGTGCGCCGCCCCGCGCGCCCCGCGCCCCAGCCTCAGCCCACGTTGAGACAGAGGCGCGGGTGCTGTCGGCTGCCGGGCGAGTCATGTTTTGGCGAGGCCAAGCTGTGGCCTGCGCCAGGCGCTGCCCTGCCTGGCGTCATGCGCAGCGCAACGGCACGCGTTGCGAGCGCGGCACGTGGCCAGGGAGCCATGCAGCACGCGGCGGCGAGTCCGGCGGCGCACCGCGGCCAGCCCGGCAGCCGCCGCAGCACGTCCCACCGCGGCCAGCTCAGCGGCCGCCTGCGCCATGCGCGCAGGTGGGCGTGAGCCCGGAGAATGGCCCGGACGTGGTGGAGCGCGCGGCGCGCGCGTTGGGCTTCCCGCTGGACACCGTGTTCCGGCTGCGCGTGCCGGACGGCAACCCGCACCAGCTGGTCGCGCCGCCCGCCCGTGCGCGCCCCCGGCGAGCAGCGGGCAGGACGGCGCCGCGCGCAGGGGCGCGTGAGCGCCTGCGGTTGCTCATGCTGCGTTTGGCGTGGAGAGGAGGCATGGACCGAGGGGGGTCGTGGAGGCACAAACATGGCACGCCATTGTGGGCCGCATGAAGGCAGTGGCGCGGTGGTGGTGCGGTGGTAGCGTGACGCGCCGCCTGCGCCAGGCCAGGGTCCATTGCCGCTGCCCGCGGCTGTGGCGAGGCTTCGCGCGGCGGCGCGCCGGCGCCGGGTCGCGCGCTGCGTGCTCTGCTGCCGCCGTGCGTGCTGTGGCGCCATGGTGATAGGGGCGTCGCCGCGCGCGCAGGCGCCGTGACGCTGGGCGCGGCGCTGGCGCGGCATGCGGACCTGCTGGGCCCGGTGAACAAGGCGGCGCTGCAGGCGCTGGCCGCGTTTGCGGGCGGCGCGGAGGCGGCGCGCCTGCGGCGGCTGGTCTCGCCCGACGGCGCGGCCGAGTACAAGGCCTGGCACTGCCAGAGCCGCTGCCTGCTGGAGGTGCTGGAGGAGTTCCCGGGCGTGCGGCCGCCGCTGGGTGCGCCGCGCCTTCTTTCTCTCCATTCCCTTCCCCTTCCCCATCCCCTTGTGGCTGACGCGCCGCTGCTGCGCTGCTGCCTGGCGGTGCCTGCTCGGTGTGATGGAGCTGGAGGGGCGGGCGGAAGGGGTTTGGATGGCAAGCGCCTGACCCGCGCGTCTGCGACCGGCTTGCAAGCACGAGCCACCGGCTGCTGGTGATGGACAGTCAAGAGCGCAACTGCGCAGTGACGCAGCATCTAAGCTGCCTGGAACGCGCGCTCAGACGCGTGCGCATGCGCGTTGCCTCCTCCCTACGTGTTGCTTTCGAGCGCAAAGCGCCACTCCCGCACGTGGTCTCTGATGCACGGCGTGTTGCGGCACGGCGCCGGAGCCTCAGCGGGAATACGGCACTGCGCGCGCAGGCGCGTTCTTCGGTGCGATCTGCGGCAAGCTGCAGACGCGCTTCTACTCCATCTCGTCCTCGCCGCTGGCGCACCCGGCCGCGGTGCACATCACCTGCGCGGTGGTCGACGACGCGACGCCGACCGGCCGGCGCCACGCCGGCATCTGCTCGCACTTCTTCAAGCGCTGCGAGGTCGGCGCGCGCGTGCCGGTGCGGCCCAAGGTCCGTTGTAGTGCGGTGCGGCCGAAGCAGGATTTAGGTTTATGTCGTCGCGTGGGCGCCGCAGCGCCCTGACCGTAGGCATGTGGCTGTGCGCTGGGCTGCTGCCTCCCTGCCTGCCATGCTTCACAGTGCTGCGCTGTGAGCTGCGCTCGGCGCTCGGAACAGTGCGTGGAGGCCGCGGGCGCCGTGCGCTGCGGGGGCGCCGACGGGCGGCGCGGCCCGGGCGCGCGCAGATGTGGGTGCGGCGCAGCGCCTTCCGGCTGCCGCGGGAGCCAGGCGCGCCGCTGGTGATGGTTGGCCCCGGCACCGGCCTGGCGCCCTTCCGCGGCTTCCTGCAGGAGCGCGAGGCGCTGCGGCAACAGGGTGCGCGCCTGCGCCCTGCGCGCCCGGGCGGGCGCCCCGCCGGCAGCCAGTGCTGCGCTGGGCGCCGGTCATGCTTCCAGCATGGCCTGCTGGCTCTGCCGGCCGGGCGCATCGTGCGCAGTGCCTTATAGAGCGACCGTTAGCAAGCGACCACCCGTTACGGCGCACACGCGTACATGATGCGTGTCCTTTCATCAGGCGCACTATCTGTGGCCGTCTGTCACTCAGCAGAGGCGCCGCGTGCAGGCACGGCGCTGGGCCCGGCCACGCTGTTCTTCGGCTGCCGCGCGCGCGAGCAGGACTACATCTACGCGGCCGATCTGGCGGGCTTCCTGCGCAGCGGCGCGCTGTCCGCGCTGCACGTGGCCTTCAGTCGCGAGGGCGCTGATAAGGACTATGTGCAGCACCACATGGCGCGCGACGCGGCCGCGCTGGCGGACTTGCTGCAGGCGCGTCCCGGCCCGCCGGTCAACGCGGCGCCCGTGCGTGCTCACGGCCGGCAAGCGCCGGTCATTCACTTATTGTCTACGTGGCCGCATGGCTGGCTGTTGCTCGGCCGGACGGTGCCGCCCCGCGTGACCTTGCCCCCAAGCCTGGCCATGTGCGCGTGTGTGAGGCACCAGCTGCAGCCAGCGCGGCGCATGCGCTGCCGGCCGCGCAGCGCTGCTCGCGATGCGTCAGCCTGCGCTCATCTTGCGGTGTTGTGTGCCTGCAATAGGACTGTGCCAGGCCATGCTATGCTGCGCCTCTCTGCTGCCCGAGCGCACACGTCTCGCGTGCACCGCTCTGAGAGATGCCAGTGTGGTGCGCAGGAGCAGGGCGACGGCCACCTGTACGTCTGCGGCGACGCCAAGCACATGGCGAAGGACGTGCAGCGCGAGCTGGCCAGCATCGTCGCCAAGAAGCGCGGCCTGTCCGCGGGCGAGGCCGAGGCCGTGCTGTCGCGCTTGGCCGCCGCGGGGCGCATCCAGAAGGACATCTGGTGATGCGGGCGCGAGGCGCGCGCGCGGGTGTGCCACTCAGGCGCACCGGGCAGCCGTGCGCGGGCTGCGCCCAAGGGGTGACGGCGCGGGGGCGCAGATGCGATGGTGCTGCGCGGGGGCCAGGGTTTCCAGGGCCCACTGCTGAGACCTGAGTGCAGATCAGCCAAGGGGGGGTTGAGCCGCGCGCGGGGTGCTCGCCGGGCGATGTCATGGGCAGGACGCAGGCAAGGGTGAGGACACATTTGTGCATGGCTTGCGTCCGGCGGAGCTCGCGTATGGCCAGAAGGGCTGTCCATCTGGGCATGTGCGGGCAGGCGTGCTAGTTATCTGGCCCGCGCATCCGGGGCTTACTGTGACTTGGATGCTGGGTATGCCAGGGGCGGGCACACGTATAGAGGGCTGTACGCTTATTGCCAGCAGGCTCTGGCGGCACGCTGTAGCAAGTACCTGTAAGAAGGCACGCTGCAGGCCGATCAGGTCTTTATAACCCAGTCAGTGTCGGGCGCCGCACATGCGGCCTGACATTGGACAGGTAATTTATAGGCAGCTTTGCCGCACTGCAAGCTGTGATGCCGACTGGGGTGTGGCAGCGCGTTTAGCGGGGGTGGCAGGGGCCGTTGCCAGCGAGCTGTGCCCTTGCCCTGTGGACTCGGCTCGGGTCAGAGCCGGGTCCTGGATACTGTGGGAGACCACGGGCAAATCTCTATGTGTTCTATGTGCTGTGCTTTGCATGCCTGGTAGCCTGACGTAGCAAGGATGTGTTGGCCACAGTTGTGTGACTTGTGCTCGAAGTGCGCACCAAAGCCAAAGCGCGCAGCTGTGCCGCACGGGTTTAGGCCGTCTTGTTGCGAGTGCGACGGCACGCGCGCGGCAGGCTCGCAGGTGGCTCATTGATTGCCGGGATAACTCTCAGGCCGGTTTTGTGCTGGCGTGCGCGCCTTGGCCAAGCATTTCAGGTTGCGCTGTTGTGGGGTGTGCCAGCGTCTTGGCGCCCCAGGCCTCTTTTCTCCTTCTCCGGGCAAGATGCAGAGGCAGCGCACTATCTAGCTACGGCTGTAGGAATATCTGTGCTGCGGAAACGGCCGCACTGGCTTGCCCTGCTTATCAGGTCGTTGCTGCTGCAGCTGCTGTAATCTCCAGGAAGTATGCTCCAGTGTTGTACGGCGCGCTCACACACCCTTCTCTTTGCGTGAGTGGCCTGGGCATCATCCTGAAACTACGAAGCGGCCCATGCGTGTTGTATGCATGCACACATACGTCACTGTGTTGTGGACTCCTGGGGTCCAGCTAGGCTTTAGTCTAATTGCATCATGTGATGACCTGTGCATCATGTGATGACCTGTGCGTGAGCCACATCCGCATGCAGCGATGCACATGTGCAGCCGTTCACCTTCAAGCGCACTGGTAATCACGCGTATGGCAACACCGAACACGTGCATAAAGCACTACGCAACTTTTGTGCTTCATAGCCGTAATGTGCTATCTTTTATGCAGGCACTGTATGACATGCATGCGGCATGCTCCACGAAAGGAAGTTCGCTGCTACCGCATCATACAGACACCACATGAACATATGCATGCGGCTTGAAACTGGAGAGAACGCATGTTGTCCCTCTAAGTTCTAAGTCTCTCCAGCAACACAAGTGCTAATTGCGTCGCAGACGTGCTTCAAGGCGTGAAACTCTCTTCAGGAGATTCTTTCCTGATAACAAGTCCATCCTGATGTTGCTGGTGAAAGTCTGCAACTGATTGCTGCACGGTCACTGGGCCTGCCTTAGACCTCTATGTGCTGGGCTCAAGGTCTGGCGGATCCCCAACACTAGAGGCCGCCGTTGCTCCTGCAAGTATGGCCGCCGCCAGTACACTACCATATACGCTGTAGAGTTGCACCTGCATGCATGCATACGCTACATGCATGCATGTAGAATTCTCTCATAGAATGTACATATAGCAATCAGCAGCCTGCAGCCACCTTACCCCGGCCTGCAATCGTTTGAACATGGACAGCAAAAATAAACAGCAAAAATAAACTCATCGCTCGTCGGCGTAGCTGGGCTGCGCATTCAAGCCTACCTCAGTATTTGGCCGGGGAGTCTCAGCGGAGCTTACAACGAGCTGTGCCACGTGATAATGAGCTCGCTGGCAAGCCTGCCGGCCAGGGCCGCTGCGCGGGTCATGGCACTGAACGCTGGGGCTCCAGAGCTGGCAGCCGCCGCCACTGGCCCTCTGCACAAGGCCAACTTGCTGGACCCCAGTGCAGCAGCTTTGCTGTCCTCCCTGGCTATCCCTGACCTCTTGCACATTGATGCGTTGCAGAAGAGCCTGACGCTGCACGAGGCCAGGCTTGTTTACAAAGACACGACCGCTGTGGTCGCCACGCTGGCCAGTGTAATCAGGCGCATTGTATGGCGGGACATTTTCGCTGAGCCTGCGGTAAACGCCAAAGCGGATTGCGCCATAGTCGACCTACTTGGTACCGCGCTGCAGACGCTGTGTTTAATGCGAGCCCCGGCCTGCGCACCGCTGCCTCCTTGTGCCTTGTTTAAGATGTATGTTAAAAAAATAAACTGTGCTGGCGCGCTGTGCAAGGCAGGCTGACCTGTCCCTTCCTAGTGGCAGACGGGCCTGACCGCAAGGCGGCCGTCCGCGAAGCTGCCAAGAGGTGAGCCTGCACGAGCACAGGCACCCCCACCTGCAGCTCGTGCGCCTGCAGCTGCCTGAGCTGCCAGTGTTGGCCGCACTCCCGTCCCCAGCTCACGCGGCACGCCTGTCGCTTCCAGGTATGCCGCGTACGACGTGTATGGCTTCGTTGCTGGCGTGGCCACGTCGTGGGCAGTGCTGGCCGCAAGCAGCCCGGACACTTTGATAATCGCCTTGGTCTATGCCATGTTGGAGAGGGTGAGTCTCTCACCTGCACACCTTCGCAGCAGGCCACTCTGTCCAGGCTGCTCTTAACTAGGCTGCGCAACACGCTGGTGGTTCGGCTCTGGTGTGAGGTCGATGAGACGGACGCGTGGGGCAAGGCCGCCACGTCTGCTGTCCTGACAAAGTACTTCCCAGGCTTCTCAGCGGTGCTCCTGTGGCTCTCCAGCGCTCCAGCAGCCCTGCCGTCCAGCTTTGTCATGGCGGGGGGCCCAGCCGTTGCAGCGCATTTGAGCCACGTCCGTCTCGCATGCGCCGCCCAGGCGCGCTCTGCCGCGCGCCGCAGTCCCTGCTCTTGCAGCCAGCGACCTGGCTGACCCACTCCGGTCTGCCGCAGCACCTGTGGAGCTCGACGGAGCTGTACACTAGGCTGCGCCTGGCTGGCAAGGCACCACACGCCGCATACCTGAAGGGCTTCTGCAGCACCGCTGGGGGCGACCTCCTCATCAGCGTCATGCAGCAGGCGCTGCCCGAGAGCTGCGGCGCAAACGCGGCGCAGCTGACACACAGTGCGGCCCCTGCCTTGGCAGGGTCGGGGCGCACGCGCATGCGCGCGCCTGGCGCAAGCCTGGTTGCACGCCTGCAGGCGACCGCAGTGCAGACTGCCACGCGCTTTCGAAGGCCCTTTACCGCATAGAGTGCGCGTTCACGGCGTACAACGCGCTGCGCGAGCACGACCCGGGCGCGCTCAGCCCGCACACGGAGGAGCGGCTGCAGGCCCTGCTGGTAGACCGCGCAATGCCGCTGCTGCTGCCCTGCCTGCAGATGCGCAAGGGCGGTGCGCGTCGCACCATGCACACAGCATGTGACACCTGCTTGGCTGCATCACTGCTTGCGCTCCGGCGCTCATGCGCGGGCTTCCTGAGGAGGCCGGATGCCGCCCTGCTGGGGCGCTGGCTGCTTGGACCCTGCATGCCTTGTAGCTCGACGTGCCGCTTGTTGCAGCCAGCTGCTGCTGGTCATGGTGCCCACGGTCGCGCAGCCCGCCGCGTGTTTTGGCACTTGGGCATGCCCTTGCCAGCTGTTATGCCCAGGCGCAGGGGCTTTGTCGCGCAGGTTGAATGGGCGAGGTCCCAGCGGAGGCGTCGCATGCGGCAGCCTGCTGACCAGGCCCGCTGGCTGCAGGCCCGCGGCGGTGCTCGGCTGCCGACGCATGCTTCAGCAGCAGCGTGCTGACCAAGCTGCTGAGCTTCGAGGAGATGTGCAAGCGCATGCCGCAGAGGGACCTAAATTCGCAGCATGCGCTGCCTGTACACCATGCTGCTGTGGGCGTTGCAGCGCATTGCAGAGCTGGTGCGCGCACGCGAGCGCACCTCCCTTTGGCAGTGCAGGAGCAGGGGCCCGGTCTTGCCAGTCGCACCTGTGCCGATCGCCAGCCCGCGCTGCACCGCTGGCCAGCCGCCGCTGCATGCTGTGACCAGTCAGCGCATGCATCGCTGCGCCCTGTGCCTCAGATCATCTGTTGCTGGGATCGTGCGCCTCGATGCCAGTGTGCACGGCGGTGCTAGCAGCCATCAGGTAGATGAGTCATACAGGACCTCACTGAGGCCCATACAAGATCCAAGTATAAATGCAACACTTGTTCGGCGGCCGCGCTGGCAGCCTGTGCTCAAACTTTGTCGGCAGTGGCACATCTCATCGCAGCTCCCTGGTGCAGGACGCCGACCAGGACAGCGCAAGTGTAGACCCGTCGCTGGGTGCGCGCGACTAAAATCGAGGTGCTGCAGCACACCTGCAACGACATTGCCGCCTGCCGCGCGCCCTGGCTGATTCTGGTGCGACCTCGGTCGGCGCCCAATAGTACTGCATGCGCGTGGGGAGCGGGCGCCGCCGCCGCTGCTGACATGGCTGCAAGGTGTGTGTGTGGGGCACATCTGCATCCAGCGCTCCATGCCAGGCGCATGCAGCTTGAAGATGTGGCTCGCTGCTGTGCCGTGCTATGTAGCGGGTTTGTGGACCTCCATAAGCTCTTCATGACCTGCGCTTGCGGCAGCGCGCCACAGCCCCTTGCCCGTACAGGCCGCTGAGGAGGGCTCGCGCGAGGATGCCGTGCGACTCGAGGGCCTGCTCCCGCTGGCCCTGTCGGCGTTGGAGGCCGCATTGAGGCGCGGGCCAGAGGTTCTGGGCAGGACGATGCTGAGCGACGCCGACAGCGCTGTGGTGCAGGCGCGGTCACGAGTTCGCTCCAAGCGCCTTCAGTGCTCGGACGGCTGTGCAGGCGTTGCGCCCAGGCAGTCGCCAGGCAGCCGGTGCTCTGGCAGGGGGTTGTTGAGGGTGCGGCAGGTCTGCCCGGCGTGACCATCAGCCCTTGACGTGTGCCCAGCGTGCAGGCGGTCATGGCTGCGGCTGATGCGCTGCTGGCGGTGGGCTCCTGCGAGGACCTGCTGCCGGTCGCAAAGGCGCTGCTCGCCACGCTGGCCAAGCTGCTGGCACCGGCGCATTTGCCAGGCGCCGCCGTGCCGGCCGGGCTCTCGGTGAGCTGCAGCGGCCCCTGCCGCCACCACCTGCCGCCGCTGCAGCCGGGGGATGCGCAGCTCCCATGTGTCACACATCCCCTGTGCAAGCACGTGAGCGCACGCGCACGACCTGCTGCATGGGGCGCGCCAGGACGCGCTGATGGTCTCGGTCCCGGTCCTGCTGTACCCAAACCCGCACGAGCGGGGCGGCGCGCGCGCCCTGCCGGCCGCGCTGCTGCCGTACGCGGCGGCGCAGCTGCTGCCCCTCCTGCTCCTGCCGCCCGAGCACGTGCGCGCGCTGGACGCCGCGCAGGTCCGGCGCGTCCACGACCGCGCCGGCGGCGTGTCAATCTTCCTCTTGGGCAGGATGGTCCGCAGCCCCCCCGCTGACCACCCGCGCGAGCCCCGCGCACTGTACGCCGTGCTGCCGTGCGACGCCGGACTGAGCGCGGCAGCCTGACCCTGCGTGCGTGCAGGGCGTGGTCTGCGTCCTGGTGGACGGGTGCGCGGAGGGCAGGGCGGTCGCGCAGGCGTGCCCAGGCGTGGTGCCCTTCATCGTGGCGGCGCTGCACAAGATGGCCGACATCTGTGCGCGGCCCCCTGCTGCGCGTGGAGCATGACCTGCCAGGGTGTCCGACAGAGCTGTGTGACGCCTCCGCAGCAGCCCGGCGCTTCTGCACAGCAGTGCGTGGGGTGCATGCTTGAGCGGCTTGGCATAGCTCACACGACCTGCACGCCGCAGCAGTGCCTGCGAAACACGCGGCCCTGAGCCAGCGGGCTTCTCCCGCCCAGGTCCTGCGGGCGGGGGGCCGTGCCTGGCTCCCCCGACTTGCAGACCTTTCCCCCCATGCATGCTGTGCCGGTGACGTCAACCCCGCGCAACCTCGCAGATGCTGCCCGGCCGGGCGCGCTCACGAAGAGCCGCGGGAGGGCCAACAGCGCCGACGACACTGGCAGCGCCTGGGAGAACTGGGCCATGGACGCGGAGGTGGGCGCCATAGCTGGTGTGGCCAGCGCCGCAAGGATGTCTGACGCGTCGCGCGCCCTGGCCCTGGCGCTCGCGCGCGCCGGCGCGCTGGGCGCAGCCGCGCGCCTGGCGCAGCACTGGGTGGCCGCGTGCGAGGAGCCGCAGCGCGAGGTCAAGGCCC
>JAABUY010003418.1_pt1 | contig 17587 bp, 18 predicted proteins | sample 5560271 | NCBI WGS metagenome assembly JAABUY01 (sample SAMN10711886, study PRJNA513374) | rock metagenome | isolation source: Antarctica rocks | place: Antarctica: Victoria Land, University Valley
AATCCTGCTCCATTTAAGAATGCAGCAGTTGCATCAATTAATAATGCACCTGTAATGTTGTTTAAGTTTGCCATTGTTTAAGAAATTATGATTTGATTTTGTTGTGAAAATGAACTTTGATACTGTTTTAATAATGAAAACTTGATTGCGAATTTGGCAAATGAAATAGCATATTCACCATTAGGGTTATACAAAAGCGCATCAGACCATTTGTCTTTATCGGTTTCGTTTTTAGTATTTAAGAAATTATTGGTTCTTTCTGTTGCTTCATTGAACCAATAAAGGAAATCGGTTGTTTCCAATGAAATATCTTGAATCAATTTCAGGAATTTACCATAAGGTTGTCTGCCTGTTTCCTTATTTTCATACTTATCGAAATAATAGCTCTGGTAATTTCCTGAAAAGCTCATAAAGTTTGCAAACCATTTTTCCGTAGGGTTATTTAATAATAAATTGTTAGACGACTGTAAACTATCTATTTCTTTAAGCTCTTGCTTAGGTTGACTAAAAAATATGCGCAAAAGCTCATTTAACCCGTTTTTGACAATAAGGAAGTTTTCGTTATATAGAAAGTGCCTTATGGTTTTCAGATCCAAATCTCCTATATCGTAAGAACGAAGCAGCAATCCAGCATATCCTACAGAAATATAATCTTGAGTATTTGTTAAATCTTTTATTAACCTTGTTTTGTTTTCATCGTTTTGAATAAGCGCAATTATCCATTCAACAACAATTCTTGCATTCGAAGCTTGTTGTGAGAGAGCAGGAGTTTGAGTATTGGAAGCTTTCTTCTGATAATAGTAATGAATTAGTCTATAGAGGTTGTATGAATTATTTTTTGGAGGTATTTGACTATCATCATCAAGAATTTCAAATTGATGATTCAGATTCCATTCTTCATTTTTGGTAGCTTCAACTAAAACAGAATATAAGTCAATTCGATAACTTTTTTCATTCCATGCAGAAGTGTCTGTAAGATATTTTGCAAAACCTTTGCTTTTATACTTGTCTATTAAATAAGCTATGTATTTGGCATAATTAAGTTGTTTTGTATTATCTGTTTGTTCAAAATAAGCTTCTAAAAAAGCCACTGTAACGCCTTCATATACTACTTTCTTCTTTCCTTTCTTAAATACATTCGGATATAGTAAAGACCATTCCTTGCTATCCTCTAATGCACTTAAAAAATCAGATGAAAAGTCTTTATCTTTATTATTTAGTATACTATTAAGCTCTTGCCTTGTATCTGGTCTTTCATTTAAATGATTGAGCTTTTGAATAAGACTGTTTGGCACTCTATCTATTTCACAACTTGCGCCTGTTCCTGAATTAGAAAAACTCCATAAGTTCAAATCAGAATAGGTTTCTTCAAAGTCTTCTTTGCGCTTTAATAATTTTAAAGCCTTTAATAGATAGTGTCCTTTGGCGTATTTTACATTTTCTATTGGCTTAGTCGAAGGAGTAGCTTGAATTTGTTTTTCCAATTCTCTATGGTTGTCTGCAACAAAGTTTCTTGCAAAATCAAAATTTGAAGAATCAATAAGCAAAACTCCACCATTATAAATAAGAGAAGATAATGGCAGAAACTGAAGAATGGCTATACAGATTGGATGAATCTGTATAGTAAATTTTGCTTGTGGTAATGACTGGGCATCTGAACCTAAACCACCAATTAGTGGAAACCAGCTACGACTTAAATTAGTATCTTTTTTTTGAATTTCTTTTTCCGAAATTCCAATACTTTTTGAAGTTTTTTTAAAAACAGTGCTAAATGTACTATTGAATTTTAAACCAGAAATTTCGCATATTTTATCACCTTCATTTTCAAAGCTGCTAATTATCGTTTTAAATAATGCCTCATACGTTTTATCGCCATTGGCTTTATCATTATGTAAAGGACCGTTTTTGGTAAAAAGCATAGTGTAGCTTTTCAGTCGTTTATTAAGTTTTAACAACTCTTTATTGTTATATAACAGTAATAAAATATCAGGAGTTATCTCTGATACATTTTTCAAATTACCTAATGCTTCAATTGTCATTAAAGCATTATTTAGCATTGCGTTGCCTGTATAACTTTCAAATATTTTTTCCATTAACATCGTTATATACTATGATATATTTATGACATATCATATTAATAATAAACCCTTTTATAATTGATTAATCTTCATTTCTATAAGCCACACAAGCCAAAACATCTTCTTCATCTAATTCAGGGAAATCTTTAACAATTTCCTCAATTGTCATTCCCGAAGCCAAGTATCCAAGAATATCCGAAACTGATATGCGTAAGCCTCTGATGCAAGGTTTCCCGCTCCTTTTACCAGGTTCAATTGTGATCCTGCTTTTGTAATCCATTTTCCCGCTCATATTTCTCAATTGTTAGTTATAGAAACTTTATTTCATAATTATACTTTTTTATATTTGCATATACAAATTGCTTTAGTATCTAAAACTCGCTTCATGTGGGGGTTGCAATAAGCACGGGGCTAATGGAATTTGTATATTAAGTTCTGTTCCCCGTTCCCACACACCCAAACCCCACTCCATTCATCGCCCCCAAACCCGCATCCAGTGCCAATTGGATCACCCGGCCTGAAGCTTCCATTTCCAATTCAAACCCAAAATAACCGCGCACTTTGGTTTCGGCTGCCTGTCCGGCTTTGATGGTGTTCAACCGGGTTTTCACCCGGTTTAGCGGTCCTATATGGAAATCAAATACTTCTGCCGAAGCGGTTTCCTGTCCGTAAGCTACTGCTATTTTCTCCATCAGGTTATGTTTCAGCAGCGGGACAAAAGCTGTATCTTCCGGCGAAAGGTAATCGTCGTGGCCGCGTTCGTTCAATCTTCCAACCACCAATGGCGACAGCAGTTGCAATTTCACAGTATGCCTGTTTTCTTCCTCCACCGGAAAAAGCAGCGGCAAAGTTTCAATCTGCGAAATGGTAAATGCACTTTTGGCGCCACGGCCAGCCAGGGTAAACTGCTGGTTGGCAAAAATGCCTTGCACTAAATTGCCTGCAAACTCGGGCATGTGGCAGGCTAAAATCAGGGTAAGGTTTTGGCCCTGCAACTGCAATGCTTCTTTTACCACCTTAAATTTGCCTTGTAAATTGGAAAAGGTAAAGAATTTAAAATGCCGGGAATGTTCGTTTTGCGCGTAACCTTTTTCGTGCAAAAAACTGGCATATTGCTGGTCGGCATCCGCAATCTTTTTATAAATTACAGCAGACAGGGCATAAGGATAATCAAAAGGCACATAAGTTTCCTTTTGTAGGGAAGTAAGCGTTAATATAAATTGCATGCAGGTTTAGTTACAGACAAGATAATCATAACTTTCAGGAAAACAAGTTATTTAAAACCTAAATATTAAATAATTTGCTTTTTTTATTAAATACATATTCATAGCACAGTTAAAGGAATAACACTATGCTTAGTATTTATAGGAAATTATATTCCCTTTTTTTATGATGCTGTATATTTATAGAAACAGTTTGGCAATCGTTTCTATTGGGATGAACATTCTGCCGCTATCAGGCAGTCAATGAAACCGTATTTAAACAAAAGTTTCTGGCTTTCTCATCCAATGGATCAACTATTACCGCCATAGGGCCTATACTGCTTATGGCATTATCATAACTTCTTTTTAAGGCCTCTATTAACAGGAGTTCACCAAGCCCTTGTCCTTTATACTTGTTATCTACGGCCAGCCTTCCCAAAAGGGTAACCGGAAAACGGGAATATGCAGGTGGCAGTTTTTTTAAAATCGCTTCCGGGATTTCTTGCCTGTCAAGGCATCCCCTAATAAAGTATAGTAACCTTTTGTTTCTAAATTTTCACCGGGAAATATAAAGACGGCTGTCAGTTGTCGCTTTACGTCCTGCCCCGCCTGCCCGTGAAGATTATGGTCGAGTATTTCTGCACCGCAATTAAAATCCTGCTTTCTGTAAGTTTTATCTAAATAGTACAGTCAGATTTTAAAGCTTGCTGATAGCGGTTAAAAGCGGTCTTTAACTTCTCGTTGGGTTCAGTAGGATTGATGATACTGTTAAAAAATGTTTCCTGGTCTTTCTGTGAGGCAGGTATTTTATGGTACTGTTCCAAAATCGTGTTTACCTGGTACTGAGCGGAAGAAATTAAAAATTCAGTTAAAGTACGATAGCCTGCTAAATCAGCCGCCTTTTCAAAAAGCGCTTTTTGTGCTTCTGGAATGCGAGCATCAAACCTCGTTTTACGTTCTTTTATTTTTAATCGTTTTTCCATATACGAAATGTACGGAAATACTCCGTACAAATAAAACTTTATCAACTTCTATTGATGCTGATAATAAAGTAAATACATCAATTTTTACCGGTTCAGCAAGACCTAAAATTACGAGGAGCCAATAGATCTCGCAATAGGTCTCGATCAGATTGAGAAATATTGATCTAATTTGGCAGCTCTTAAAACAAAAAGAGCTTAAAACCATTGATTTTAAGCTCTTTTAATCTTGTTTGACAACTATCAGGCGGAGAGCTAGGGATTTGTAACCACCTTGTTTTTCCGCTCTAATTCGATATTTTGAAGGGTTTTAATTCTGTACTCACCGAATTACTCACCACATTGTATTACTATTGTATAGCTGCAAATGCTATGCTTCAAATATACAAAAAATGTATTTTCTGCAAGCTTTTTAAACGCTTTTTATTAAAAACATATTATTAAAGATTTGGAAGGTTTTACCTGTTTAGCTTTAGCAAAAGCTACTTATTGGACAATAAAACTTTTTTACATGTCATTTTTTATACCGGAACTTTGGGTTAGATCTGTTAATAGTTACATTCAAATACCTCTATTATGTTTGCCATGCCATCAACACCGGAAGATGAAAAAATCAAATGGGACGGCACAAAAGGAGATTTTATCACATTTGTCGAATTTTACCAAATAGCAGGTGGCCTTAAAGTTAATGGCCGTGAACCAACGACAAATGAAGTTGGCAATCTTTTCCTTAATGTAATTGATATTGACCTTTCACCTTTTCCGGATTTCAAAACCATGCGCATAGCACTGACACCACATAAAGATGCTTCGGAAACGGCAACCGAAGTTGCAGGCCATCCAGAACATCAATATCAGACAGATGATTTAATGGAAGAAATGAATATTGAGCCAAGCTAGAAAGAAAAGGTTAAAAGAATGTTTGGCTGAATGATGACAACCGATTTTGTACGCCGTTTAGAAAAATATGGGAAGTTTCACTGACACTTTTCAAAAGTTAACGGGAGTTAAAGCGCGGCAGCGACGCCCGTCTATTGCGGAGCAACAGCGGGCGACAAAGTTAATTGAGATCAACCACCAATCCCTCCTGACAGTCGGCGGCTTCTTTCTCCGCCTCTTGGCGGGTTTCAAAAATGAGATTGTTGCCATCATGGTCGGTTACAATAATGGCATATTCAGGACCTCCAAACATTTCTATTACGATGAAACTCATGTCTTTTTAGATTTATAAAGGACAATCCGTTAAGATTGCCCTGTGTGGTTAATTCAATGCTTCTATGCCATGCTTAGCGAACTGGTTACATAAATCGAATGCCGTTTGGCTTCGCTGTAACCCTGTACCATACATAATGGATTTAAACTTGCTTTCATCGTCCTTGTAATTGCGGACATTCTGAAAGTAGCCGGTAACGGAATTATAAGCCCCAAACAAAGTGCCTTTCGTGGTTACTTCCTGTTGTGTAGGGCTGGTTAAAGCGTATTCCATTACACTGCTCACCATATTGTTATAAGTGGCAGATAGTTCATCTAACTTGCCGTTTTTCAGGTTCTGCAATACTTCCTTATTGGGTGCCATAGCCACCTGTACCAATCGTTTAACCGCATTATCAGTGATGCGTATCCTTGACCAGTTGTTAAATGTTTCCTCTAATTCGTTTGCTAAAAGATTGGTAACGCCCAATAATTGGTGCGCCTGTTTTAAACGGTCAACTGCACTTGCAGTATGCCGTATTTTTACAGCATTGCTATGGTTACGCATCGCAGCATTAAGCGTATTCGCACACACTACTCTCACAGGCGTAAAAGCCGCGGTTATACTGCCATAGCCATCGTGCGAAGTCGTTAAAAAGATATACTGCTCGATCAGGTCATCTTTACCCACACGGATATAATCAGGTAGTTTGGCTGTAATAAATATGCGTTCGCCTTTACCCAATGCTCCTGCGGTTTCGTATAAAATGCCACCCTTTCCACCTACAATAGCATCAAAAAACTCAAAGGCGTTTACATTCTGTACGATTTCGTAATCCTTGCCGACTACGCCTAAAACCTGCTCCGTATCGGTGCGGATGGTAGCATAAAAATTGGGTACTTCAATTTCAGGGATGATAATATCTGTATCGGGATCGCCTGTATAATTTTCGGTATCATAAGTAAACAATGGGCGTTTTTCCACATGGTAGTTTAATCCTGCGTATTTAATTGCCTCTGCGCTGGTGGGATAATCGCTAATAACTTGTCCTAATCCGTGCCATGCTTTTTCTTTTGTACTAAAAAAACTGTGCTTTTGTGCCTGTTCGCTATAATTGATATGATGTGCCATGATGGTTTTAATTTAATTCGTTATCGTCCAATTGATCTGTATTTAACTTGATGATCTCTGTTTCCAGTACCTGCACGTTTTTTGTGCTTCCTATGGAATATTCTGTTTCTGTTTCCAGTTCCTTTATGGCATCCCTGATGCTGGTATGACTGGTTTGTATGGTTGCTTTGATTAATAAGAAAATGATGTCTTTCATCTGCTAATTATTATAGGAATTAAGAAAATCGGTAAACTCCATCTGAAAACCTATAGGGTTTTCGTTTGCTAACTGTTGTGCATAACCCTCCCAAAATATTTGGTTGGTCAGTTCGATAAATAATTCTAACATTGCCTTAGATTTTAAGATTAGTAGTGTCTTAAATAACGCCCCCTGTTAGTGTTTTGGGAACAGGGGGCGTTTCCATTTAATGGGCTTAGGCAGGAAGTATGATACCTGCTTCGATTTCTGACAGTTTATCTACACACATGGCGTTAACCTGTTGCGCTACTGTCCAAATAATGACCGGGTTTTTAGTAACAAATTTCCTGCGGTTATCGTCCTCTATGGTCAAAACGCAACCCTGATAAATATTGCCGTCTATTTCGTCGGCATCCTCTTTCAGTTCAATTTCAAAGGCATCCAGGTTGGTAATCGTTTCTAACAGCTTGTCACGTTGGATTTTCCTGCGGTTCAGTTCTGCCACTAACTTTAAAGTTTCCTCTAAATTTAAAGCAGGTTTAACAGGTTTAGGCTCGGGCTGTGGAGTAACTTTCGGTTCAGCTTTCGGTTGTTCTGCCTGTGGCGCTTCGGCTTTTGGTTGCTCTGCCTTTGGTTGTTCAGGCTGAACGTTTGCAGGTGTTTCCGCTTTTTTCGGTTCATCCTTTTTATCCTCGGTCTTAACAGGCAAGTTGTTATTTGCTATCTGCCCATTACCTGGATTCCCGGCTTTTTTGGCTGTGGCATTGTTATCAACTTTATTGTTATTTAAGCCTGTTGTTTTTACTTCTTCGGTTTTCATGATTTCTAATCTTTACTGGTTTTTTTAAATAATTCTTGTCGCTGTGATGGTTTGCGGTTTGTTTGCTGTCCGCTGTGGTGGTGCCCTTCCGTTTGCTTTGTTCATGGTGCTTATTTTTTAAATCAGTACCGTCGGCAGGGGCCTCCGGTGGCTTTTTGTAAGCACCCTCACCTGAACACACCGGACTGAACGGCAAGACTTTGCGAAAAAAAATACTACCCGGAGCGCAGCGCAGGGTGGAGATTTTTTTTCAGCAAACCCGCAGGGCCCGGTCTTGACGATCAGACCGGTGTTCAGAAATTTGCTTGCGAAAAAGCCAGTGGAGAAAATGAAAGGGGATATTAAAAAGATAAACAAGGGGAACAATTGAAATATGGGCTGAGGAACGAGGCCCATGTTTCATAAGGCAGTGTATTCTATGTTTTGTTATTATCCAAATTTTATTAAAAAAAAGATTTATTTTGTGAGTATAGCTAAATGAAAAAGCCCCTTACCATGATGGCAAAGGGCTTTGACTTTATAAATTTGAACTATAAAAGTTATTTCTTATCACATCTTCATACTACCCATCCCTGATTGTTTTTTACCCAACTGATCTAATGCAGCGCGGAAGCCTTTTGCCAGTTCCAAAGCAGGTCCGGTTCCTAAATAATGCAGGAAGATCATGTGCGGTTTGTCGTTTAGCATGTGGTTATGCACAGCTACCACTTCTATGTTGTTCACCCTTAAAGTTTTGATGACTGCGTTAACTTCAGTGTCAAGCATGGCAACATCACCAGCGATATGTGCTCTTTCCATCGACCCTGTAAAAGCTGCCCAGGTATTCAACCCGATATTCGTAGTCATTTCCGCGCCCATTGCAATTACATTAAGGTCAGCCCTGCCAATGGTATATTTAATAGTTGGCCCGTTAATGGCAGCTTCATATTTCATGATGCCGTTCAGTTGGGTAACATCAAAAATATCCTTACCTGTTTTGGCAGGTGGAGGCCCTGCGGGTGGTTGGTTCTTTGGTGATATTTTGGTTTCGGAAATTGCTTTCGCATACTTTTCGGCCAGTTCTTTTACCGAACCCATCCCGTGAATGTGCATATAGAATATGCGGGGTTCTTCGTAGAAAAAGTGGTTATGTATTGCACTGATTTCTAAACCTGCGTCTTGCGCAGCCGAAATCAATGGGTTTACCTCTTCCTGTAACAGCACATTATCGCTCATGATGACGGCTGATTTGCCGTCCATTGTTTTTTTGATGGACACCCAGCCGCCAAAACCGAACGGAATAGGTACAGGCTCACCTTTAAGCGTTACTTTTAAATCACTACGCGGGAGTGGTATAGTATAAGTAGCTTCAGCTTCTTTGTATGATCCTTTTTTGCCGATAGCAGTTTCAATAGCTGCAATTTCGGCGGCGGTTAATGCCGGGGTTTTGGCCAGCATTAACGATGTGGCATCCGCATTTTTTAAATTTAGTAAGGTTGTGCCCACAAGCAAAGCACCCGCTTTTATTGCGGTTCTGCGGGATAAAGCATTTTGGTTGTCTTTCATAGTATAGTATATTTTAGTATTGATATGTTTATAGAACAGGATTCCAGCCGTGCCTTTCATCCTGAACTTCAGAAGCCCAACTGTACAGTGCATCATAAATAATCATTCCTGCATTGAGCTGTTCTTGGTCGTTTTGTAAGTTAAATGATAATCCTGCTGAAATCGCCCACAAACCCGCAGCGCGAGGTCAAAACGATCTGTATCCGCGCCGCGAACAATTTGTGCGATCTGATACAATGCCGGATCATTCAATTGATGTTTCCTGATAATATAATCAAACGTACAATATTCTTCAATGTGGCTGTATTCAGCTCCCGTTTTATCGTACGGAATCGCATTTAATTCGGTTGCTTTGGCAAATACCTGTTCTTTGGGAACATAAATAAACTCCGCTTCGGTATCCACAAACTTTTTGATAAGCCATGGGCAGGCGATCCTGTCAATTTTTGGCCGTTCCCGTGTGATCCATTTCATAATTGCCGAAATATTATTGTTTGATTTTTAAAACCGAACCTTCTTTCATTTCTTCATTAGCCAATTTAACAAGCTGGTCTCCATCTTTCAGGTCACCAATAATTTCTACTTTTTCTTTCCCGGTGAATCCTGTCTTAACGTCAACCCACTTAGCTTTTCCATCCACCAGTTTCACCACAAATTTCCGTTCCTGCGTGGTTACCACAGATTTATAAGGCACCATAAAACCGGTATTCGGCCGATCTACGTTCAAAGTGATTTGTGCAAACATGCCGGGTTTAAGCACCCCTTTAGAATTCGCGAAACTGAACTCCCAGGTTTCACTACGGGTATCGGTACTTATGGCGTCCGATTTACGTGCTAACCCGGCTTTAAACGTCATTCCCGGTAAGGCAGAGACTGTAAAGGATGTCTGGTTGTCTGCTATTTTTGTGGCATTATAAATTTCGGGCACCGGAACCTGTATCCGCAACGATGAATTATCCTCGACTGTGAACAATAAAATTTTGCCGGAATTATCTACAAAATCCCCTTTAAAAATATTGCGGGTAGTAACCACGCTGTTGAACGGTGAACGAATGGTCAGGTAATCCTCTAACGCATGAGTCGCCTGATTGGCTGCCGTTGATGCCTGGTAAACCGCGCTGTCTGTTTTCATTTGGTTTCGGGCTACGTCCAATTCATTTTCAGAAATGGCACCGGGTGTTTGTGAGGCTTTTAATAAGCGCAGGTAAGTGCCTTTACTGGATTGGTATTTGGAAAGTGCACCCTGGCTGTTACTGTGGCTTTGCGCTTCGCCTGCCTTTAGTTCCGGGGCTTCAAGAATGCATAGGACCTGTCCTTTGCTGACCTTACTGCCGATGTCAACCTTAACGTCTTTTACATAACCCGCTGTACGGGCATAAATATTTGCTCTGTCGTTCGGTATGATCTCACCGGTCAGGGTAAGCTTAATGCTTACTTTTCCTGCTTGCAGGGTGATGAGTTCCACGGCTGGTTTGGCAGAGGCGGGTGCACTAACTGGTGCCTTAGTATCATTGTTACTGCATGATACTAGCAACAGGCTAATTATGATGGATGAATATAATGCTTTCATGCGTTTGGTTCAGTCATAGTGAAATATTTGCTTTCCTTGTCATCAGGGTCAAGGGAAATTTGTTTTATGGGACGGTTTCCTGCGAGTTTGTGGTAGATCAGCGGTAGTATGAGCAAACTTAACAAGAGGCCGAATAGTAAACCGCCTATGACGGCAATGCCCAAAGGCGCGGTTTGGTCACCGCCTTCGCCGAAGCCCCAGGCCATCGGTATCATGCCTGCAATCATGGCAAGGCCCGTCATCAGTATCGGCCTAACCCTGTCCCTGATCCCAGTCAGAAAAGGATCTTTCGTTTGGTGTTTGCGATATTTTTCGGCCTGTGTGATAAAAAGAATAGCATTAGCAACGGCTACGCCTATGGCCATGATACAACCCATATAGGACTGAATATTTAATGTTTTTCCTGTTAACCATAACAAAAGGAAACTTCCTGTCAATATTCCCGGTATGATCGCGACAACAATTAGCGACACGCGGAATGACTGGAAATTAACCGCCAGCAATAAAAAGATAACCACAATGGCCAGGAGGATACCGGTTTGCAGTTCGTTAAACGTTTGCAGGAACACTTCGGCCTGCCCCGGCTGCTGTATCTTCATGCCATCCGGTAGTTTACCTAATCCATTGATGATTTTATTAATATCATCGATGGCCTGACCTAACGATTTGCCGTGCAGGTTTGCGATTAACGTGATAAAGCGCTTTTGGTTCAGGCGGTCATACTCACCCTCTATCTTACCCATTTTCCAGGTAGCCACATCGCGCATAAATACCTGTTTGCCACCATTGGAGCCGAGCAGTACATTATCCACTTTGCCAGGATCGTTCATGATAAACTCCGGTACTTGTACCTGTACCTGGTAAGCGGTAGCATTGGCTTTATCGAGCCAATAATTGGGGGAAGTAAAGCGGCTGGAAGCGGTTGCCGCTATCAACGACTTGCTGGCATCAGCCACGGTTAATCCCAATTGCCCCAATCTTATCCTGTCAAATTCGACCTTCATAGCCGGATAGCTTTGCGGTGCACTGTAGGTAATATCACGCAGATATGGAAGTTTATGCAATTCATCTAAGATCCTTTTCGCGAAATCCCTGTCCTGTACCAAATTTTTACCTAAGATTTGAACTTGCACCGGCGTGTTAGTGCCTTGGCTTATAACTTGGTCTACGAGATCTGACGGTTCAAAAGAAATAGTTAATCCGGGTATTTTCTCTGCAATCTCTTTTCTTAGCAGTTCCTTGAAGTCTTCCAGGTGTATTCCCGAGCCTTTTACGAAATTAACTTTCAGAATGGCTTCCTGTGGCCCGCTCGTCCAGAGATGAATAGCATTAATCGGGTAAGTAGAAGGTTGATTACCCACAAACGCCGAAGTGATGGCTATTTTGTTGCCACCTGTCAAACTGTCGATTATCGCCAGCAATTGTTTGGTCTTGGTTTCCGTACGCTCAATGCGGGTTCCATCCGCCAGGCGTATCCTCATCTGGAATTGTCCTGCATCTACTTTAGGAAATAACTCTTTGCCCAGCGTGTTAAATAACAAACCCGCAGCAATTAAGGAAATTACTATGTACAGGCATAAGATCAATGTGGACACGGGTAACGCCTTTAACAGCCAGCGCTGATGCCGGTCTTTAAACCTGCGCATTTTTTTACCCTCTTTGGCCTTTTCATTCAATTGATCCTTAAAAAGCCAATTGGCAACTACCGGTACGAATGATTGTGAAAGCAGGAAAGATGCAATCATCGCCAGTCCCACAGCTAAGGATAGCGGTAAAAACATGGCTTTAGGGATACCCGACATGAAGAACGCAGGAAAAAACACAGCAAGGATACATAACAGGATAAGCAGTTTAGGCAAAGCGATCTCTTTACAGGCTTCCAGTATGGCCCTCCCTTTAGGTTCGCCTGTTTCCTGGTGGTGATGAATGTTTTCTATGGTTACCGTCGCCTCATCGACTAAAATTCCTACCGCCAGCGCAAGGCCACCTAAAGTCATGATATTAATGCTTTGTCCAAATAATTTAAGGCAGATAAGCGCCGATAATAATGCCAGCGGAATAGTAAGCACCACAATAAGAGAACCACGCCAATCACGTAAAAACAGCAATACCATTAACCCGGTCAGCAAAGCACCCAATATGCCTTCGGTTGTCAAACTCCTGATCGAATTAATAACATAACCCGACTGGTCAAACTCGTAGCTTACTTTAATATCCGGCGGTATGGCTGCCTGCATATTGGGCAAAGCTGCTTTCACTTTTTGAACTACATCCCAGGTAGAGGCATCGGCACGTTTGGTTACCGGAATGTAGATAGACCGTTTGCCATTGATCAGTGCATAGCCCGATGTTACATCCGCGCCGTTATCTACCGTTGCTACATCGTGTACATATACGGCGGCCCCGCTGCCTGGTTTAATAGGCAGGTCACCCAATTCTTGTATATTGTCAACGACCGTATTTTGCGGGGTAATGAGGGTTTGATCGCCCACGCGAATATTACCGGATGGCGTAATAACGTTTCCTTTGGCGATGGCAGTGACCAATTCCTGCGGAGTAACATTATAACTTCTTAACTTATCGGGATCGGCTTTGATAAGTACCGTCCGCTGGTTGCCGCCGAATGGAGGCGGGGCAGATACACCCGGCAACGTGGAGAACATGGGCCGCACTTTGAATAAAGCGAGGTCCGAAACCTCAGCTAACGAACGTGTGGTACTACTGAACACGAGTTGCCCGACAGCTACACTGCCACCGTCAAAGCGGGTCACGAATGGCGAAATAGTACCTGGGGGCATAAAAGCCCGGGCACGGTTAACCATGGCCACGACTTCGCCGGTAGCCTGACCCATATCCGTCCCTTCATTGAAATTTAGTTTGAGCAGTGTTACGCCCTGGATGGTTTTACTTTCAACCGATTTTACGCCGCTTACAAACAAAAAGTGGTATTCGTAATAAGACGTGATATACCCCTCTAATTGCTCGGCAGAAAGCCCGCCGTAAGTTTGTGCTACATAGATGGTTGGAGTACCCAGCTTAGGAAAAATATCCACGGGCATTGTGCGTATGGAGATCACTGAAAAAAAGACTATGGCTATAACGGCAACAATGATGGTTACCGGTTTTCGTAATGAGCCAACTAAAAACTGGATAATATTCATTTGTCGTACTGGTTTAAAAAAATATCGGTATCGCCCCCGTAAGCGGCTTTAGTTAACAATGATTTCCACGCACTCCAATAAGCGATCTTAACATTGGCCTCTGATTGGTAAAGCAGTTGAAGCGATTGGATAACATCATAATAGCTGACAAGCCCCGACTGGTAACGGGATTGTATGGCCTGGTAGGCGAACTTCGCGGCTTTTAACTGTTCGGGAGCTAAACGGGCAGTTTGGATAGCTTTAAGCAAAGCAATATCCGCAATTTCCCGTTGTGCGCTCAAATGCAATTCGGTTTGGTTCAATTGTTCACGGCTGGCCGCAATGTTGAGTTCCTGCTGTTTGAACAAGGGCTTTTGCCGGAAAACCTCGAATAAAGGGAAAGATATCTGCGCCCCCACGCCATAATTATATCGCTCGAAGCGCAGCCCATTGCTGTTGTTAACTGAACCGTCTGCTGCGACACCTGATCCACGGGCATAACCAACGCTCCAAATATTTAGTTTTGGCAGCAAGCTGGTTTTATAATTTTTTAGAATCAGTTCATTAGCCTGTACATTCGATTTTTGCAGCACGATCTCCGGGTGTTCGCTATTTTCTGAAGCTGATAGGAGCTCAGGTAAGTTTTTAAACAGCGATGAATCGGCAACAGGATTACCAGGCAATGTACTGCCCACCATTTCTTTTAAAACGATCAGGCAGGAATCGCGCTGTCGTTCGATGGTCAGCAATTGAATCTGGGATTTGACCAGTTCCGCATGAAAAGTAGAAGAATCCGTTCCCGGCCTTAAACCGCTTGATACAATAGCCTTGGATTGTTTTAGCTGATAGGCGTTCTGGTCTATATTGATCTGATAAACTTTGACAAGATCTGCCGTCAGCAGATAGTTTAGCCATGCGTTTATGACCAATACCTTTTGCTGAAAGATCGTCAGTGTTTCGTCGGCCTGGCCATTTTGCAGTTTTCCTTTGGCCAGTGCGATTGCCGCGCTACGCTCCCCGAAAGTGAATGGCTCCCAATTAAGGTTAAGTGCTATGGCACTGCCAGGTGTTCCACTATAATCATTCGATTTGCTGGGCGGCCCACTAATGGGGGTAATATATTGCGGGTAAGACATACCGGTAATATTATTGTAAGTGGCATAATCCAATTGGTAGGAAGCATTTAGCGAAGGAATGATCGTGTTTTGCTGTATTTTAACAGCGTATTGCAGTCCCTGTGTTTGAAGTCTTTTAACTTTAATGAGCGGATAATTCCGGGTTGCGGTAATCAGCAGGGAATCCAGGTAAATTTTGCTGCTCTGTCCAAAACTTCGTACTGAACCAAGACAACAAAGAAAAATGAATAGCCACTTAAAATGGCGTATTTGAATGGTTGCAACCGTTTTTTTGAAATGCACAGCAAGGTATTTTAACCCTGCAATATTAGCCAGGTAAATTCCGCGTATCTTGCAGATAATTTACTTTTTGTCTAAATTTTACTTTTTAACTAATTTTTTTTTGAATACTAAAGGTGTTTGACCAGTGTGTGATTTAAATATGTGTGAAAAGTGCGCCTGGTCAGAAAAACCGGTCAGGTAAGCAATTTCGACTAAGCTGTGATTGGTAGTTTCCATCAGGTTCTGTGCTTTCTCGATACGCATCTTGCGGATGTAATCCCCAAACGTCATATTTTCAAAATATTTAGAGAACTCCCTTGATAAATAAGCCGGGTTGATCTCCAGTTCTTCGGATGCCTGCTGCAAACTCAGGCTTATATTTGTATCTATCTGATCCTGGATCATTTCTTTTAGTTCCTTCGCCCAGGCGGGAGCTTTCTTGCCATCTTTGTTTTTGAGGTATTGGTGATAAACCTGTAACAATAGTTGTTCGATAGGGCCTTCCGTATGTTTCTTTTTATACAGGAACTGCGCCCAGCTATACAGGCCGTCATAAATAGTCATACCCAAAGCCAGCAATTCCTGGTCGTCTTTGATGTTATAGGCCAGACCGGAAAAGATCGCTTCCAAGCCTGCGGCCTGCGGCGCGAAATCGTGGCGGTCGGTATCCGCTCCACGGACAATAGCCGCCAACCTGTCCAAAGCCGGATCCTTTAACTGGTGCTTTTTCAGAAAGTAGTCAAAGGTGCAGTGGTCATCATGGTGGGTATATTCCACGCCTGGGATGTCAAATGGCGTGGCGCCCAGTGTTTCAGCTTTGGCTAATACTTCCTCGTAGGGTACATAGATGATCTCCGCATCAGGGTCAATAAAGCGTTTGATCAGCCAGGGGCAAGCAATACGGTCAATCTTCGGATGTTCGCGGGTGATCCACTTCATTTATCAAACAACATTAGTAATGCGAATTAAGGGTCAAAAAACGAGAGGAAAAGAGAAACAAACAACAGGAAATTATTGTATAATAGCCTGATAATCAGTATATTTATAGTGTATTCGACGCATTATAAAATCAACATGATCAATCAGGCCAAGGCATCAAAATTAATAAAAATATACCACTATGTATGTGATAAATACGAAAACGTGTTGCAATACCATTGCCAGAGGTTTACAAACAACAACAAACCTGAATTTACAGACCAGGAAGTCATGACCATCTATCTGTTTGCAGTGCAGGAAGAGCAACGGTCCAAAATAAAGGACATCCACAAATTTGCTTCCGGCTATTTATTGGATTGGTTCCCTAAGCTCACTTCTTATGTAGCTTTCAGTACACGCCTTAACCGCCTTTGCGGAGCATTGAGGGTATTGTGCCAATCCGTTGTTGAAGAATTCATCCCGGCAGGATGTTCAAGCGGATTTTCCCTTTTGGACTCAATGCCGATAATAACCTGTAGTGGCAAGAGAAAGGCAAAAGTGGCCCGGGAACTGACGGACAAAAGCTTTTGCCCCACTAAAAACCTATGGTATTTCGGACTGAAGTTACATGCGTTGAACAGCTACAACAAAGGAACCTTGCCTTATCCGGAAAGTATCGTCATCAGCAAGGCCTCAGAAAACGACCTGAACATATTCAAGGAAAACTGGTCCCAAATCGGCTCAAGGTCCTTTTTTGGAGACAAAATCTATTGCGATGGGCCATTTTTCAATACCCTATACATAGAAAAAGCATCCGTCATGTTCACCCCCGTCAAAGAGGCCAAAGGAAAAGCAGAAACCCTTAAACAAAGAGACCGTGCACACAAAGACCTGTTTTCTAAAGCAGTATCAACCATCAGGCAGCCAATCGAATCATTTTTCAATTGGATAAATGAAAAAACCCAAATTCAAAATGCAAGCAAGGTAAGGTCCACAAAAGGACTGCTGGTCCATGTATTTGGAAAGTTGACCGCCTGTTTTTTGAAACCTATTTTCAACCCTTAATTCGCATTATTAAGTTATTACTATGAACCTGTTTAAATTTATATCTGAATTTTATCTATGCAAGTAAACGAAAAAAAATCATGTGCTTCCGCAACAGGTTCAACGGATCCTCATTATTGGGTGAAGAGGTACGCAGACTACTTTCATGATTTTGCAATCCGCCGGATAAATCATGAAGATCAGGCCAAGGATTTGGTGCAGGATACCTTTTTAGCTGGTTTAGAAAACATAGGCAACTTTAAGGGCCTATGTACAGAAAAGACTTGGCTTACCGCTATTTTAAGAAATAAAATAATTGACGTTTATCGCAAAAGGTCATCCGGATCGATAACTTCAAAAGATATTATTAAGGCCGAATGGGAACATCAGGA
>JAABUY010003420.1_pt1 | contig 17582 bp, 13 predicted proteins | sample 5560271 | NCBI WGS metagenome assembly JAABUY01 (sample SAMN10711886, study PRJNA513374) | rock metagenome | isolation source: Antarctica rocks | place: Antarctica: Victoria Land, University Valley
TACGCAGTCTTCTGTGCTGTTCTGAAGTCGATTGATGACTTGTTCTTTTCGTGTGAGTTTGCTCTTCGATTTGTCAATCAAATTACTATCTGAATTGATGATTCTTTCTTCTGCGTTGATGAACTCTTGTTTCGCCGCCGATTTTGGTCTGCGTGAGCGCGAAAAATTTTAATTTTCGATTTTTGACTTGCGACGCAGTTATCTGTGAAGCTATTGAGTCGAATGAGAGCTTGTTTTGATCGTACAATTGTGCTCTATAACTTGTCAATCAATTTGATATATTATATGCTTCAATAAATCACTGTCGCCAATTGTCAAGATTCTTTAGTACATGAATACTCTTCTGCAGATTGACTGTTTCAGAGTTCAGTAATAGTTTCATTTGAATTTAAATTCATAGTTTGATTGTAATACTTAATCAGCATTATTTATTTCATCATTTTTAAACTCATCTGTAATCAATTTCATCAACATACTCTTTTAGTAAGATTGAAAGTTCACTCAATATTTATCAAGAATATTGAATATGAAAGAACATTTTTAATCATTTGTGTTAATTTAGAAAAATTCAAAGCATTGTTTTTTCAAAATTATCATGTTGAACATTTCTCATTTATAACATCAGTGCAAAGATATTGATCATCTTCATCTTAAAAAGAATGAACATGCTGAGATTACTGAAGCAATGATCTTCTAACAGTTGCAACAGACTACAAGATCATTAGTAAACAATCAAATGCATTATCATAATATATTATTTCATCAACATCACTTCTTACTCTTTGTGCTTCTGCTCTCAAATTAACAGCTAAATCTTTGTAGTAATGATGAAAATGTTCTTTGAATTTTATCTTGTACTTGATCTCATATTAAACAGATTCTTCATCATGATTTGTATCTTGATTGTCTTTATCATCTTAAGTCTTGTAAAGATTTAGCTTCATTGTAGAATTCAGAATATTTGCAAAATTATATATTATTTCATTGCTGTCTTCAATCTTGAAATAATACTTTGCAAGTTTAATTAAGACTTTTTTGCAAGTCTTTATTATAACAGCACTTGATGAATAAGTACTTCTTCTTATATTCTTTTCAATCTGCTCAAGATGATTGAAAAGTGTATTAAATATTCAAAATCTCAAGTGAATATCTGCATTAATTATTCATGATATTATTAAAGTGCATTTGTAGAAGAAATTTAATAAATTGTCAACAAGCAAAATCATGAATCACTCACTTTCATTAAGTTTGATCTTTGCAATCTTTGAATCTTTGCAGTATTTCTCTGTTCAAAGATCAATAAATTTATGTAGTTGATATATTTAATGAAGCATCAAGTACATAAAGTTTCAATGAATGTAAATATTTTGTATCAGTTTTCTAAATCTTTTGTCATTCTGCTCTTGAAAAGCTCTGAAGTGAAGTAATCATTGAGAAGAGTCGTTGATAACTATCATCAAAGCATGAATTTAATTTTATGATTAATAAATGCATTACTTTTTTGCATTATCATTCAAAGCAATATCTTTTTGATCACAATAAATAATTCTCTGCTTATTTCAATATTTTGCATTTGCTCATTCTTTAATTGAGTAATAATATTATCAACTATTGTTTTTAATTCAAGAATTTAAATAAAATCTTGAATCATAAGATTAATGATGTAAGTCAAGCAATTAATGAAATTCTGTGTTCTGTTTTATTAAAACTTATGATAATTCATGATCTTTTCAAGTTCATCTTTCAAGATACTATTATTACTTGCATTATTGATAATAATCTTGAAAAGCTTGTTTTTAATAACGTAGTTCTTCAGAATTTTCATTAGCTTCATCATCAATTGATGATCAATATTGAAAGATGTAAATTCAATAAAATGTTCATGAAACTGAAATTTAACATCGATTCAGTATATTAATACTTTCAAGTACATTACTCTCTAAGAACTAAATCATATGTTCAAAGCAATAAAGATACATCATGACTTTGTAAAATTTGATCTGATCTTATTATAAATCTTCTTATAGTGTGAGAGAATCATGATTATTATCTTTATGTAATGCACAATCTGCAGATCTGAACGAAGAATTTGTAGCAGCTTTCAAAATTGCTCATTATCAATGATTTAAAAGAATAGATTTAAGTTAACAAAGATCTTGCATAATTGATTTTTTCAATTTTCTTGATTGAAGACAAAGATTAACTTAATATGACTTTTCTTCTAATAGTTTATTAATTTTGCATTATCAATTTGCATTATCAGATATGATTTACTCATTCGAAAGTCAGTTCAATCTATGATTGCAAGTGTTCATATTTTCATTCTGTTACTGTGCAAAAGTTTGATTCAAGATGTTTTTTCATAGCAGACATGCTAAAGTTATCAAAAGCTGTTGAATGATTCATAATTTTATAACAGATTATGCATGAGATTTTGGACAATTCTTCAACAATTGAAGTTAACTGTATAAAGTGATTTTATATATTAAATTACTTATTGTCTTTGACTTTTTTGAATTAAAGCAAATTAATTATCTTTTTTTGAGTCTTGTTTTAAATATTCTTGACAACAAAGATTTAAGATCATCATCATAGAAAAGAGTCATTTGTATTCAAAGTTCATTGAACATACTTGCTATTCTTTCTTATTTTGAGCTGTGAAAAATTCTGATGAATTTTGTTCATCACTTCTTGTTTAATCTTCTTCTTTTTGAAATGATGTGAAAATTTCATAGATCTTTGAACTTAACTTGCAAAGTCTTTAAAATAAAGATTACTTGAAGAATCTGAAGAAAAATTATGTAAAACACTTTCGTTGAACAGATTGAAAGTTGTCAGCGAACTAAACATTCTGTCATATTGTAGAATGATTTGTATTTGCAACGTGACAGCAGTAGTGATGAATAGCTTGAAGATAATATATAAAACAATGAGTAATGCAAAAAGATAATGCAATTTATTGCAAGAAAACAACAAGCGAACATATTATTCTATGTTTTTATTCTTAACTCTCTTAACATTAAGCTCAAGTTCTTGACAAGTTGAGTTAAATTGACTTAACTGCTACTCAAGTTGCATCAAGTTAAATTGAAAATATGCTCAACTTAACTTAAATTAAGTTGAAAATGTGAGTAATTCAACTTTGAATCAAGTTGAATTTAAAATGTTAACTTGAAATCTGACTTAATGATCAGTTTAGTTTCACTTCATTTAATCATATAAATAAGTTCATTTTTACATCTTTTACACCATCTTTCAGCAGTTCTGTTAAAGACTCTGCTATCTAAAAGTAGTGATGTATAAAATGTTGATATAAATTGATGAATCTCAGAAAAACTTGTATTTTTCAATACATCTTTGATCTGAATTCTGTTTTGATGATTTATATTTTACTTAAGTTCATCAAAATGTTCTCTGTGAATATAATAAATTTTAGAAAGTTCACTTTAGTGATGAAGAATTCACACTTCTTTAAGCTAACATATAGCTTGAACTTTCTTAATCTCTCAAGAATCTGCTTTACATGATTTACATAATTAATCTTCTTTATTAAGAAGATTAGAATGTCATTTAAATAAATAACATAAAAGTCATTTAAAAGTTTTATCAATATCTTATTAATATAAATCTGAAAAATGACAGACGTGTTAATTAAATTAAATGACATAATCATATATTCAAAGTGATCATAATGAGTATGAAACATCATTTTTCACTCGTCTTCACATTGAATTCTGAGATGATGATATGCATTCTTCAAATTCAATTTAATAAACTGCTTGACTTGATTAAGTTTATTTAAAGTTTTATTAATTAAAGACAGTGAATGATGATTTTTGATAGTGATCTTATTCAGATCTTGATAGTTCATGTATAAATGAAAACTATCATTCTTTTTAAAAATGAATAAAATAGACACATCAGTTGAGCTGACAAAGTGCTTAATTCATTCTTTCGCTAAAACATCTTTTAAATACTGTTTCAGAGTCACTAACTTTATGTTCAACAGATTATACAATGATTGATACAATGACTTTGCAGTGATTTCAATTGCATAATTATAATCTTTATGCAAAGACAATTTGTCTGCACTCTTTATTAAGAATACATCTTTATATTCTTTCAATTCAATGAATAAAGTCTACGTTTTAAGCACATTTGTAATATGACTCATCATGTTATTCATTACTTTCACTTAATGTTCAATGATTGATTCTTCAACAACATTAATCATGATAAAAGCATATACAGTAAACTCATCTTGTAGAACTTTTGCAAACTCTTTTGTGATGAATAACTTGAATGCATGCTCATTCATGTTGAAACATTATGTTTATTCAAATATACTTGAATTGCATATTCAACATGCTTAAGATCAAGAAAGATTCTTTCTTGTTGATAATATAAAAGATACTTATATCTTTCTTTTCTATGTTTCAGCTGTCTATAAGTCGATAACACATCTTATAAATATCATAGTGATAAACACTTTAATCATTTATTCAGATAAATCTTAAAAGATCAACGTTCAGCAATGATATACTCTGCTTAATGATAAAATGTTGACTAATCATGTTCATCTTGATGTTGATATTCATGTAAATTTTCATTTCTATCTTCTGATTTCTTTGAATTACATGCTCTTTATATATAAGAATCTTTACAAAGAAAACTTCTTGTTTTTCTCTCAATGATTTGAAGCATTCATCAAGAACTTGTCTTTTTTTGAAATCTTAAGACAATTCATATGCAACATTGAATTGATGAATACTTAATTTACATCAGATTCTTTTGATTTATTCTTGATCTTTATATCTTTACAATCAATAATGTAGTGATCTTTTCAATTGCATGTTCAGCACATTATATTGAACAAATCTTTGCTATAACATAACAAAGCATGTAAGCTTGACTTTAATGATGAGTCAAGTTTAATTGATTTATGAAACTTCTTTTACTTTAAATAAATCTTCTTATTAATTTTAGTTTAATCATACAAGTCTTTGTCTTGAAGTTGTTTCAATGACAAGATATGTTTTTTTTGCAGATTGATTTTCAATTAAATGACAAGATTGATTAATACATCTTGCATGATAGAAATCAACTGTACATTGATAATAATCATATGCAGTTCAAATATTAACTTAATGAATAAATGAATTCACTTATGCTCATTATTATACAATAAAAGTTGATGTTTCAGAATGCTCAGATAAACTGCAAATGTTCATATCATCTGATTCAAGCATTGTGATGCATTTGCATATTACTGAGTCATGTTTATATCTTGATTTATCAAGTTCTTAATTAAATTGAGAAAAAAATCAGTAAAATTGAAACACATCTGCTGAGCTGCAGACATAATCTCTTTATGATTGAATCAAAGCTTCTTTAATTCACTCTTGAGATAAATCATGCAGTATAAAATCTTTTTCTCATTTCTTTCAAAATATTAAGAAATATTTTGAAATAAGATTTTAATGTCATGAATTCACTCTTTATGTTTTTTTATGATTTTATCATGATACTTTTTCAAGAGCATTAAGAATCTTCACTTCTATAAAATGATTTCATGATGACTTCATTTCACTTTCATTGACATTATGAAGATAATGTGTAAATCATTCAAGTTTTCAATGAAGACTTAAATGAAAGTTGAATGACTTTTCTTCATCATTTCAATAACTTGCAAAGTTTCAATCTTTGATTGAATGATTGTTAATTTCTGTTTCTTTTACAGTTCATTACATTAAAGCATTGCTTAAGTCAGCTGTTCATTAATATCAAGAGAGAATTCATTTTCTGTTTCTTCACTTTCTGATTTTATTATATGATGTTCATTTTCTGATATGATGTTTTGCAAGATTAAAACATCATCATTGCAACTTTGTTACAATTGCATTGCTGTTATCATGCTTGAATATTAAATCATCATTTTTAAAAAGAGTTTAAAATAATAATAATAATAATAATAAATTCATACATTCTTGTGACATCGATTAGATCGACTCATGAGAAACTCTATGCTATGTGTGTTGAGTGAACAAAACTCTCTGAGGTAGAAAATCACTCGCTATTCATACGACTGCTTCACGCAGTTGAAACGACAAGATTAAGACTATGTATCAAATTTGTTCGCGTTGATTGCATGTTAAAGAATGAGTGTTCTAGTCACTCTAAATTGCTTCAGAAGCTTCGTTTTCATCATCATTCTTGCTGCTACTCTGAGATCTTTCGTGATCACGACGATTATTTGATAGTTTGAGAAGTTGACATCACGTAGCATTCTTGATCGTAGATGCGTTCAGTTCAAGCAGTGCATGAGTACATGCTTCGCTGTCTGATGACTTCGTTCACAGTTGCATCGCAAGCTATTCATGTTCGAAACGTTTCTTGAGTGCAAATAGACGTTAAGATCTATGCATTCAATTCTGATGTAAGTTGCAAGAATGCTTTCAGTCTTCTAAAGATCATCATGCATCTTTATCATCTTGTTGAATAAATGAGATCTTTGTGCTGAGATTGCATTAACATCTGCGATGCGTTTCTTGTATTTTTCTCATCATTGCTCTCATTGATCTTTGTGATATAACGCTATTGCAATGCTATCACTTATTGAGATCATCATAGAAGAATCAAATCATCTGTGTCTAGACTGCATTCTTGCATCTTCTTGAATAGATGTGTTCAGAAGCACTATTTTCTTGATGACAGAAAAGTGAGAAGTGAGACGACTAATTCTCGTCAGTTGAGCGCATATGAGTTTGCATGCTCATTTAGTCTCTTGCATTCTGTCGTCGACTTGACTGCGTAATGTGACTTTATTCTGCAGCATGTTCAGATGAACATGCAGCGAACTTGTGTATGTTTCGATCTTTAGCGTTTCAATGCTTACTCTTTTGAACACTTCTGCAACGTGATGTAGAGTCTGATTCTACAAAGTTTCTAGTTTGCATTTCTTGTCTGACAGTTTTCTCTCTTTATCACGCTGATGTCAAACTGATGCTTTGAATGCGATTTCTGATCTCACTACAGTTGAGTACACTTGTCTCGCTTTTGCGAAGATTGTCTCTCATGTGAAGACTTCTAGATGACTAAGCATAAACATTCTTGTGACGTGACTCACTTCTATCTGTCAAAGATGCGCGTCTCATCACAGTTTCATGTTCAGTTAAACTTCTAGAACTCGCACGTCTGACTTCAACTTAATCATTGAGCTTTCTATTTGTATGCTAGTCATCATGTTGAATTTTCTCGATTTTCTAGTGAAATGTGTGAGCTCGTATTTTTCTGATGCGAACATTGCATCATGAGTTCGAGCTCACTTCGCACAGACGTCATGTGTCTTGCTCAGTGTTTTGCAAATTTCTTCAATGAATCTGTCATAGACTAGAATGTTGATGTCATTTATGAAGTCAAGCACTTCAATTTTGATTCTCAGTGCGTTGCATTTTTCAATTAAACTTGCGTTGAAAAATAGAAAGAGAATCGATGAAATGAAAGATTCTTGAGATGTGTCTGCGTTTATCTCGCGCATAGTGCTCATTTGCTCATCAAATATCAGCGATGTCTCTCTGTTCTTTAGAAAGTTGCGTGCTCATTTGACTATATAGCTCGACATTCTTCTCATTTTCAGCATGTGCAGCAGTCTGATGTGTGAGACTCAATCAAACACTTCGACAACATCTAAACTTAGCATGAAGATCACATACTTGATCTTGCAGTCTCACATGATGTGAACTTGATCAACTAGTAGATTTAACATCAAAATCATGAATCACTTACGTCTTGTTCTCATTTGAGCATTCAAAAGCATGTGATGAGTCTCAGCTATGTCACTCAGTCTTTTGATCATAATTGACTCTAAAGCTTTGCTCATGATATCAAGCAGAGCAATGAGTTGATATGTCTTCAAGTTGATGTAATTACTTTTCTTTGATTTATGTAACACTATTGTTTGAGTCTTTTTGAACTGCTTCGAGTGATATTTGTGTATCACGCATGCGTTGAATAGACTCGTCAGCACTGAGATCAATTCTGTGAGATCTGCTTAAAGTGCTCTGTTTGAGATTTCAGAGACGTCTGACGCTTTGTTCGCTTTTACTCGTCTGATTGCTCGCTTCATCTCATTCTCTGAAATGCGTGAATTTGATGATACTGTCAAAGATATGAATGAATCTGAAATGTCATTGACGTCTGCTTGTAAGAATGAAGAAAAGAATTTCTCTTGCAGCATCTTGATTTTTTCTTCAAATGTTGTTGTCATGTGATCAGTATCATCTTGTTTCAGCGATGAAAACTGAGAAAGCTTTTTAGATAGTTGACTTTCAATTCTAGCTCATTTTGCAAAGCATCATATCAATTTCAATGCATCGCTTAGCTCATGCATCTGTGATCTGAAGTGTGCGCATTTTGTTTGTCTGATGATCTTGTTTTTATGATTATTATGTTTCAGATATTCATTTCATGTCTTTAATGTGTCTTGCATTTTTCATATGATTTGCAGTCATCTTGATTTCATTACTACTTTAAAGCAGCTTTGATTTCAGAAGTTTCTTGCTCAATTTAATGATTTTGCTCAGAGAGTAGACTTCTCAATGATCTCTTGTAGTACTCTAATGATCTCTGTTGCTCTGTCATTCATTTCAGCTTTGCTGTTCAGAGAGTGATCTGATAAAAGATGTATTCGCAGATAAGCACTCAATGCTTCTGTGTTCATTTTTTTTCAAAGTCAACAAGTTGAAAGCTGTACTAAGATTGTTTGTAGATTTAACTCTGTAACAATTGAAAGACGATCTGATTTCTGATGTAGATCAATTCGTACTTTGCACTTGCATATCATAAACTGTATTTTCTCGCTGCTAAAGACTAAATCTATCATCGTAAACTGATTGTGAATCTTGCAAGTGATTGTGTCTGATTTCAGCAATAGTCTCAATCTTGCATTTGTAATGACGTTTAGTAGAATATCAATCATCATATGTCGAGTGAAGCATCTTCGCTTTTCTCAGTGTGAATGATGTAAATTGAAGTCTTCTACAACTAGTTGTTTGCAGTCATTCTTGAGTAGTTCATTCAAGCAAGAGATAGTTGAGAGTTTCTCTGTGAATGTGATGAATAGTGAGCTTGAATTGTAGACGTTTAAAAGTCTTAGCATCTGCGTTTTGTCATCTGTGTTGCGAGTTAATATTCTGATATTTGTTTCTGTAGATTTCTGATGTCTGTTTCATCTGCTGTCATTATTTGAGACAGATGCGTCTTCAGAGTTCGTGATTTTCATTGCAGTTGACACAACATCTTTTATTTGAAAACATCACGCACTTTTTGATGTGATGTTTATCTGTGCATTTAGCGCAGCGTTGTTTCTTCTTGCAGAATCTGATCATATGATCAAATTTAAAGCATCTGTAGCACTGAGTGATGTGACAGTTTTTTTCAAACAGCTTGCATGAGCATTCTTGATACAAGTTTAGCATGTTCTCGTTCATTAATCAATTTGTCATCGCTTTGATTGCGATCTCTATGATGAGCGACAAGTGAGTCTTTTCACTTTTGATTACTTTCTTGAGTCAGACTATTCTTAGAATCTTTAGATTTTCATGAAGTCTTACGTTATCTTTTATCAATCTTTTAATGATCACTTTCTGATTGCTTGTGTTTATTGTGATGTGTATCTCATGTGCTAGTACAGCGAAGATTTGACGCACTATATACGTCAAGTTCGCAATTTCTTTTACTCATGTCTGAAATCTTTTCAGATTTGCTTGAGCTTCTGAGCTCACTGCGTGAAGTGTGATGTCTTCGCTTTCAAGCTTGCAAAGAAACATGATTAGATTTCTTTGAGCTGTCGACATGTTTGTAATTTCTTGAAGAATCTGTTCAATAAATTTCTTTTGTATCTTTTTTATTTTCTTTCTTTCTGCTATCTTCATCATGATTTCTCGTTTCTTGCGAAGCGATGACAATTCATCTTTGAAGCGTTGCTTCTTTGTTGTTACTTCTTCTCTTGTCACGTTCGCTCATGACGTGATTTTCGATGAGAAGCGTATGCTATTTTATGTTTGCATACTATCTTGTGTTTGTAGCTGCTTGCTAAGCAGTTGTACGAATGTCTTCAGTTTCTGTAAATTCTTCGCAATGAACGCGTTCTGATTCTTGTTGTTTTTTTCTTCTGAATCATTTCAAAGACGTCACATCAGCTTCACTGCTACTTCTTTTCATGAATGATCTTTGCTCTTCTCTTTCTCTAACGTTGATGTCTGTATTAGAAGATCAATAATGTTAACAACATACTTCTCATCATTGCATAAGCTTTTCGATCTCATGTTGCTGTTTCTTCGTGACAAGTCAACGTCGCTCACAATCATCTCTGAATCAGTATTGCTGCAGTTCATGCAATTTATCGTCGTTTATTCATCTTCTAGATTCATTCTGTCTTGATTGTATTGCTCTTTTCAAAAATTTGCTTTGCGCGCGTTGTAATTGTTTTTTTGAGTTTAAAATAATAATAATAATAATAATAATAATAAATTCATACACTTTTGTGACATCGATTAGATCGACTCATGAGAGACTCTATGCTATTTGTATCGAGTGAACAAAACTCTCTGAGATAGAAAATCACTCACAGTCTATACGACTGCTTCACGCAGTTGAAACAGTAAGTTTTGAGACTATGTATCAAATTTGTTGACGTTGATTGCACGTTAAAAAACGAATGTTCTAGTTACTCTAAATTGCTTCAAGAGCTTCATTTTCATCATCATCTTCGCTACTGCTCTGAGATTCTTTGTGATGACAACGATTATTCAATAGTTCAAGAAGTCAACATCTTGTAGCATTCTTGATTGCAGATGCGATCAGTTCAAGCAATGCATGAGTACATGCTTCGTCATCTGATGACTTTATTCGCAGTTGCATCGCGAACTATTCATGTCTGAAACGTTTCTAGAGTGCAGATAAGCATTCAGATCTATGCGTTCAATTCTGATGTGCATTGCGAGAATGCTTTCTGCTTTCTGAAAATCATCACGCATTTTTATCATCTTATTGCTCAGATGCAATCTTTGTGCTGAGATTGTGTTGATGTCTGCAACGCGTTCTCTGTACTTTTCTCATCGTTGATTTCATTGATCTTTGTGATACTGCATTATTGCGATGCTATCGCTTGTTGAAATCATTGTGAAGAAAAGAGTGCATCGTCTGCATCTTGACTGTATCTTCGCATCTTCTTGAATGAAGACATTCAGAAGTATTATTTTCTTGATGATGAGTGAGCGAGAAATGACGTGATTAACTTTCGTCAAACGAGCGTGTATTAGTTTGCATGCTTGTTTGATCTCTTATGTTCAATCATTGACTTAACTGTGTAGCGTGATCTTGTCTTGTAGCATGTTCAAATGAACATGTAGCGAACTCATGTATGTTTCTGTCTCTAGAGTTTCAATGTTTACTCTTTTGAACACTTTTGCTACGTGATGCAGAGTCTGATTCTGAAGTGTTTCTAGTCTGCATTCTTTGTTTGACAGTTCATCTTTCTTGTCACGCTGATGTCAGACTGATGCTTCGAATGCGATTTCTGATCTCACTACTGCTGAGTAAACTTGTCTCGCTTTTGTGAAGATAGCTTCTAATGTGAAGACTTCAAGATGACTAAGTGTCAGCATTCTTATGATGTAATTCATCTTTATTTGTCGAAGATGTGCATTTTATTGCAGTTTCATGTTCAGTTGCACTTCTAGAACTCATACGTCTGATTTCAATTTGATAATTGAGCTTTCTATTCATATGCTAGTCATCATGTTGAATCTCTTCGATTTTCTAGTGAAATGTGTAAGCTCATACTTTTCTGATGTGAACGTTGCGTCATGAGTGCAAACTCATTTCGCGCAGACGTCGTGTGTTTTGCTCAGTGTTCTGCAGATTTCTTCAGTGAATTTGTTGTAGACTAGAATGTTAATATCATTTACAAAGTCAAGCACTTCGATTTTAATTTTCAGTGCTTCGCATTTTTCAATTAGACTTGCGTTGAAGAATAGAAAGAAAATTGATAAAATGAAAAATCTCTGTGATATGTCTGCATTTATCTCGCGCATGTCACTCGTTTGTTCATCGAATATTAGCAACGTCTCTCGATTCTCTAGAAAGCTGCATGTTCATTTGATTATGTAGCTTGATGTTCTTTTCATTTTTAGCGTATGCAGAAGTCTGATGTGTGAGACTTGATTGAACGCTTCAACGACATTTAAGCTTAGCATAAAGATCACATATTTGATTTCACAGTCTCACATTGTGTGAACTTGATCTATTAGTAGATCTAACGTCAAGATCATGAATTACTTGCGTCTCGCTCTCATTTGAACATTTGATAGCATGTAATGAGTCTCGACTATGTCACTCAGTCTTTTGATCATGATCAACTTCAGTGCTTTGCTCATGATATTGAGCAAAGCAATGAATCAATACATCTTTGAATCAATATAGTCGCTTTTCTTTGATTTGCATAGTACTATTGTCTGAGTCTTTTTGAACTGCTTTGAATGATACTTGTGTGTTATGCATGCGTTGAATAAACTCGTCAGTACTGAGATCAGTTCTGCAAGACTCGCTTGAAGCGCTCTGTTTGAAATATCTGAAGCACTCAATGCTTTGTCTGCTTTTACTCATTTGATTGTCTGCTTCACTTCATCTTCTGTGATGCGTGAATTGAATGAGACTGTCAGAGATATGAATGATTCTGCGATGTCGCTGACATTCGCTTGAGAAAATAAGGGAAAGAACTTTTCTCGCAGTATCTTGATTTTTTTCTTGAACGTCGTTGCTCTATTGAAAATATGTTGCATACATTGCATGCAACATACATAAGACACGATCTTTATGCTGATTTTTCCCTTAACGAGAGATAGTTTCTCGCAGCAGATTCACAGTTCAAGATGAGCAAAATCTCTCACTGCTCAGATTTCAACAGTTTACTTCTTAAGCATGAGTTGCAGATGTTTCGTCAGCGATACACATGTGTATCGCAGTCAATTTCTTCTTTAATCACATCGACATGCGTTACTGTTCTTTCAAGCTATACAGATGATGTCTTTGACTAGAGATTGATTCTATCATCAAGACATTCAAGAGTCAGAACTCAGTGAAGAGATGAGATTCTCAAGATCAACAGTCATCATCATTGTATATCATGTTTCGCAGACGCTCGCTTCGCTTGTAAGACGTGCGACTCATCTGTTTCGTGTTATCTGTAGAGATTTCTCTCATGCAGATTGATCATGTCTTGCAGAAATGTTCATATGCTACACTTTTAATCAGACAGCGTAGTTCAATCATTTTTTATTAACTCGCTTGTGTCTCTCTTCTCTTAACAAAGTCTTCTCATCAGCGTATCGCTCATGTATAGAATGTCTGTGTCTGAACGTCTGTTAAACGATATTAACGAGACTCTTGAGTTTGCTCGTGTCGAACTTAATGAGTCTCGTGAGTTTTTCATGTTGTAGTAACAGACACGCAGTCTTAACAAGATCTATACGTAGTTAGCACATAGATTTAAAGAGTGTTCGTGATTTAAGTTCTTTCTGCTAATCATTCTCAACAGATCAAACACAAGAGTGTTCTGTCTCAGTTCTTGTCATCACGATGACAAGATGCTGAATCGAATGATTTTCATAAGCGATTTCCCTCGTAGTTCTGCGTTTTATTTGACTTTCTCATCTGCGTGCAGATTGCTTGTAGCATGCGCATTGAGATTATTGAAGTCTGCGCGATCGCGAAAACTCTGCACGCGATCAATGCACAGCGCTTCATCATCACGCAGCGTCTCGATGTCATTCAAACTTTTGATAATCTCTAAACTCTACTGTAGCTAGACAGTAAATTCATAATCAGCATCGCATACAAATGAGTTTCATCGCTGATCGAGTTTAAAATAATTAAAACTGTAATAATTGAATTTACTAAATGAATAAATGAAATTTATAAGAATGATATGACAATGTGATATTTTAAACAGACACAGAATGAATATATATTATGATAGAGTTAATTATTAAGAAGTTCTCAATAACTTGAGAAAATCAATTGACTATAAAGAATTTATTAAGCATTGTCAAGTTAAACATGATATAACTCATAATATATTAAGTTGAAGATAAAATGTGATTTAAATAATATCTTGACAAAGTCACAGAGTTTTAAAGCTAACTCAGATCTGATCTTTAACTTAGTCTTTGACTTTAATCTCTGATTTAATCTTTATGTATCAATTCATCATGATACAAACTTTCATTATTATATGCAAATAAACTTCAAAACTTTTGTTTTCAATCAATTTATAATATTTTTGAGTCAAATCTTAAACATTGAAAAAAACTTTTCAATAAGATTAAAGTCAAAAAAGTAGAATAATAAATATAGTAAAATTACATTAATTTAATAATATAAAATTTTAACTTTTTTATTAATAGTTAACAAAGTTCAGCTTAATATTAACATCAATGTCATTCATTTAAACTAATCATGTCAAGTTAAGTTATCAAGATTAAGTTGAATTCTCAACTTATTAAAACTTGATTTAAGTCAGAATTTTAAAATCAAGTATTTAAGTTAAGTCAGAATGTTGATATTAAGTATTTAAGTTAAATCATGATGTTGATATTAAATATTAACTCAAATTTTTGACTTGATTCATCAAGATATGATTTATTACTACTAATATTTATTTAATAATGCAATAAAGTAATGCAATTGATTTGATCACATCTTCATGATTCATAAAAATACTGACTATTATTGATAAAGATTTTCTCATGAGTATTGATCAGAACTCATGAAGATATTAACTACTATTGATATGTGTTTCTTCAGTCTAGTAATTACTATGTAGTCAAGCATAAGCTTTAATAAATTGCATTACTCTGTTGCATTATTTTGTTGCATTATCAATAGTATCATGAATTCTGCTTAAGAAATTTTTATTAGTAGTAATTAATATTTTCATGAGTCATAAGTTCTGAAGATGTTGATTAATAGTATCATGAATTCTGCTCAGAAAACTTTTATCAATAGTTGAATTCTGAATTTTTGATTACTTAATGAGTTGAGTTGAGAACTTAAATTCTGACTCAACTTGAAATTAATATTGAGTCAAGTCATAAAATTAATATTGAGTATTCAAGTTAAGTCATGACATTGATATTAAGTACTTGAGTGAGTCAGAAAGTAGGTATGAAAACTTGATTTAATAATTAATCTACATTCATTTGAGTATGATGTATAAAAGCATTATCAAGAATCAACATTAATTTAAACTTTGAAAAGTAACTGCATTTTAAAAGTATCTTGTTGATCAAAAATCATTCAAAGTGAGTTTCAGAAATATCTTTCTGATGTATATGTTTAATTAAAATGTTATCAAAGCAGTAGATTAATAAAATGCTTCATTTTTCACTTCATTTTTCACTTCATTTGACTGATTGAATTATACATGATGATATGTTATAAAGAGTTCAATTATGTTTATGATGCATTATATGTTCATTGACTGCACTTTCATTTAAAATCATAAGCATTTCATAAGTGAATTGATTAATGTTTAAAAAGTATAAATTTTGACACTTTTGCAAGCGCTTTAAAGTCTCTCATTTAAGATATTTTCAATTGATTTTCATGATTTTTAAAGCATTGAATAGAATGAAAAGAGCAATGATGATGCTTCAGTCGTTGAAGAGATAGTATAGCATTTCATTCTGATATAATCATGACTGATTTTCTAGAAAATGTTGAAGATTAATTCTGACAGCAGAATGAATCAAGAACATCTGTCTCATAGCACTCATTTTAGAAAATGAGTGCTGATTGTATGTTTTTAATCTATCTCTGATCTTTCTGACAGTTTTATCAATGATCTCTTCAACGTCGACAATGATCTTAAATGATAGTCTCTGCTGTAGATGCACTGCTATTCGATTCTTCTGAGTGAAGGCAAGAGAGAGAGACATAGAGCTCTGAAATCGCGCTGAAATTGATTCTGCAACACGTCAGATTTACATGAAGAAGTCATCTTTGTATAATCTCATATTACATATCAAATGAAAGAAGTTAAAGGTCTGTGAGATGATGATTAAACTTCTTCAGCGAATTGGTTGGTTGCAGTGCAAAATTTGCAGAGGGTGAACTCTTGATTTTGAAAATTCTAAAATTTGAAACAGTCAATGTGAAATAGAAGTACCGCTGCATATCTTCTTCATTATTCTCATCTCTTTCTTCTTTATATTCTTCAACATGCTCTTGATCTTGACGTCGTGAATCAACACTCTCGCGCGCTCGTGACGCAGTACTGTCATCGTAGACATGTCTTTGATTTAGAAGTCATTCAATTTCAAAATTCTTTTGTTGTTCTCATCATTGATTCTGAAAATTATCATTTTCTTGAATCATCTGATTCTCTGTATATTCTTTCGTGTCTTCAGCGTGTCGACTGTGTCTGATTCGCGTGTCAGTGCTACTATCTTCGCTGCGCTCATCTTATGCACTCTTTTCGTCTTCTGATTCTCTTTGATTCACGTCACTATTTCCATCTCTCTGCTTGACTTGCGCTCTGACGACGTCTGCTCGATGACTTCTCTTCTCACCTTCTGCGAAATAACTGCGAGACCTCTTGCTATTTTGGCTCAGGTGTCTGCTCCTTGAGCGTGTTTCCCCTCTCTATTTATTTTTTCCAGCCTATCAGCTGATTTCTTCAGCCTCTTCACCAGTGTGCTGATGTCGCTGCGCTTCGTCGTCGCGGTAGCTTCGCTGGTCCGCCGCGTCAACTTCTCTATCAGGATGAGCAATTTGCTCAATTTCGTCATTGAAACCATTCCGGACGCGTTTTTCTCCTTCGATTCATAGAGTTCGCTTATTCTTTGCCTCTTCATCGTCATATCCGCTGCGTGCGATTTGGGTTGTGCCACGTTTGGGCGTACTGAGTGCGCCCCTTCCACTCGTCGGCGTCGCGCCGACTGCGCCCACCTGACCATGACGGTCGAGATGGATCACAGGCATCATTGCCAGCGGTGTTTTCTCTCGTCTCTCTTGTTTCTTATTGATTTTATTAATTTGGTTCGTTTTTTCTCGTCTTCCCATGAGAGACAACTCGAGAGTGTAAATATTGGTTTTCAAAAAATCTTTCTTTATATGAAATGTCTATCGTTCAAAAGAAGCGTTTGTTTGATTGTATTTGTATTATGAGAACGGGTTATCATATAATGCTAAGGTAATTCAAACCATCAGTGGCCGTCGTTATAGCCTAAGGTATGCATGAACAACAACAGATTAGATTGTCTTCATTAACTGATCTGGTCACTAGACGATATATAATCGAAGCCTCGGCCTGCATCTTCTTGGCTACTGCTTCTTCACTCATGAGCATCATAATTCGGAGCTATCGACTGCTTTTTCTTCCTTTTCGGTTTCCTTACCTGAACCACTTTTGCGCCAATTGGGCTGTCAACGCCAGTCCCATCTTCCGGGCCCACCCCAGATTCCGAAACCATTACTTCTTCCGGAACTCCGTCCTTCCTTCTCTTCCTTCTTTTCTTTTT
>JAABUY010003421.1_pt1 | contig 17577 bp, 20 predicted proteins | sample 5560271 | NCBI WGS metagenome assembly JAABUY01 (sample SAMN10711886, study PRJNA513374) | rock metagenome | isolation source: Antarctica rocks | place: Antarctica: Victoria Land, University Valley
AGCGATTGTTCAAGGTCGCAAAAGAGGTAGTACGAGAGAAGAATGAGAAGGGTTACGATGATGAGGAAGATGCAGGATGGATGAAGGAGAGCAATAAAAGCAGCAAAGATTCCAACGAAGACAATAAGACGTTGTTTGGGAAAGCCGAGCCGATCCTGAGTGCAAATGGCGCGAAACGTCGGATGATCTATTTCTATCGTTGCCAACTCTTCATTCTGCAAGATGTGTTCAGCTGCTTAAGCAGTGCAAGAGGATCAAATCCTTGGATATATTGTTCGATATGAGTAAAACATCCCTTAACGCTTTCAAATCCGACCCAGATATCCGTGAGCTTTGCTCTGTTCGAGGGATTAAACATGTAGAATTCTAATATTTGAACGGTGGACGAGAAGAAAGTTGGCAAGCAATTTTGTAATCAATGAGCTGGACAAAATTGAGCAAGGTGCTTGGATCGCTTGCCTCCGTTACTAAATCCCTCTGGCCGCGGTCACCCCAACCTTGACCGCTGGCAAGCGATTGTGGATCTTTCAAATCTGGTAGAGCTGACCATCGGAAGAGGGAAACGATGCGAAGGCATTGAGGTTCCCCCAAAACGGAATCGGATCAAGTGTGAATGAGCGGGCACGGAGAACGATGGAAAGGTTTGGAGGAGATGACGAGTGGTAAATTCTGACCTGTCTCAATTTGCATTTGGTGGCCCTCAATCGGATTCATTTTCAGCGGTGTCTGTTAGTAGCTCAGCATGCTTGACACTGTGTTTTGGTTTTCAGCTTCTATGACTTGCAATGTCATTCGACGTGTGATTTCCAACGCGCTTTTGTTGTGCTGCTTCCAAAAATTCGAGATGTGGCTGCGAAGCCGTTTCCCTTGCTAACTTCCGATTCACGGTTCCAGCATTCCCGATAACTAATAAGAGATGAAGTTTTCTCCGTCAACTGAACACTTGTTCAGTACGTGCCGCATATCGGTGCTGTACCGCCCATAGCATGACCGACATCAATGCTTGTCGCATTCCTTACAGAAGAAGCTGACTCTGGTGTTGTCTCGACAGGTCCAACAGATAATTATATAGTTGGGTCGGAACTCAAGGTTGTGTCTCCAAGAATGCTCTCTAAGCTTCCATTCGGCGGTTGGACTTAGGTTTGGATGCATGTCCCAGCTGATATCAGATAATTCATAATGAGAAGATGTTCTTAGCTTATAAGATTATGGGGGGCATCGCGATTATAAGGACTGGCTTGATCTTCATATCACATGCCGTTTTAGTAGAGGAGACTGCTCAAAAAAACAAGAATCACTAGTGGATAGCTATCACTGCCGTTACTACCAAAGGCGTACCCAGCTTAACGACGCGCTTGCAAAGCGCTCAGCGTTCCTCATCAGAACCTAAATGAGCCTTATTCCAAAATCGCGATAATGACGACTAGTGGCCCGCAATTTCATACTAACTTGAAAACTTGTGCCGACTGCAATTGACCGTCACGAGAATCCGCTCGGCGAGCATACCGCTTGTCTGCGTAGACGAACTGAGCCGGGAAGGGCCCCTCAACATTTCCCATACATTTTCCTTTTCGACGTCGAACACTCGTACAAGTGTGTACTGATCGACGTGTAAGCCCGGTGGCGGCGCTAGATGGCTTTTGTCTCTCGAAGAGTATTCTGCGACAATACGAAAGGGTGTTATGTCTTCTTCAATAATTTCAGTCGCGGTGGATACTTCGGTTTCTATGAGTGATATCAATTTCGAAGGGATTGTGGTCTTGAGGCTGTTCCATGAAACTTCTGTATAGGTCAGTACAAACAAGCAGGAAGCTTCAATACAGCAGCCGCGTACTCTGTCTTCAAAGCTGGCAATATACGGTCACTGCATAGCCTTTGCGAATGATTCTGACTGTGGAGCTCCTCCTTTGGGTGCTCCACCATGACCCAGTCGTTGTCGTTGTCTTGTCTCAGCTCTGACGCCTTGAACTCCACTTTTACGATCTCATGAGGCGACCCGTTGATTCGCAAATATTGATCGGAGAATCTGTCAGAGACATATAATGAAGGAGGCTCTCGGTAAAGTACAGTCTCGAGGAAGGTAACGAGATCCTCAAACTGGTGCGTGAAGGAACGGAGTACCCATACTAACGCGAAGGCTATTTGTTCCCCAACATTTCCACTGTTTCCAAGTAAATGGTCTTTTAGGAGAGCATTGATAGACTGATCGGAATCTTCCGAGAAATCGGGAAGGAGTCGTCGATGGCTCATCTAGGCCGCCATGGTGAATGTGAACTGTTCCGCGTCCTGAAGATTTTGAACATCTCTAGCCAACTGCTTGTATAGATTCCAACCGTCTTCCGAGTTTGCCCACTCGCTGAGCACTTCTACCTGATGATCGGAAACCATTGTGCCCCAGGTAAGAAGTACTAATGAATTGTTCTCTGGCCTTTGAAGTTTCGGAATGGCACGGTATGTATGCGTACTGCTTCCCGTTATTATCATTTCTCCACAAGCGTGTAGCGGAGAGTTACAGATAAGCATGAAAGCTATCCACCTGACCAAAGCCGAATCCGCTTAACACCTGCGATGAAAGACCCTGGTCATGTTAGCAACCAAATATTTCGCCCTCTAGAATATTGTACCAGATATCCCTTTCGAAAGCCAACACGAAGGGATTCCATCATCTTCGTAGTCCATTTTTCCACATCTTGTACACTGATTGTGATCCCAGAGAACACCAGCGACTTCGAGAGCGTATTGCGCATTTCCTCTAAATCGGAATCTCCGAACTGTTCTGTTCTTGTGATACCGAGAAGCGAAGCGAAGAGGTCAGCGTTATCACTGACGGTATACTCTTCGGCAAATCCATGTTGCAGAAGATCCACATTGATGCCGGATAATTTCAGTAGAGCCCACGAAAGTGAGTTTAATTGAGCCTCGTCACGCTTCGTTCTTTTGAATGGTTCTGGGATTGGTAAAGAAAGCTGGAAACTTTCAACCATGTTGTCCTGATCGCTTGCAAGGTAGTCGTAGACATCGACAGAAGTGTGATCTCTCACTAGGCTCAAAGCCAAGATCACAAGTTTTCGTGCCAACTCTGTTCGAACGTCAGGGGTAGACGCCTGTGAAAAATACTGATTAGATTACTAGAGAGCTCAAAGGAGTGAGCTTTACCGATATAACATAACATAGAATTGCTCTGGCAAGCTCTTCGTGTAAGCCATTTGATCGGACAAGATGGCGATAAGCTTGCGCAGCCTCTGGCTGGTGCACAGAGCAGATCACATCTGCCGCTTGTTGAAGCCACTGGTCACGAGCTACCCTGGTTGCATCGTTGCCATAGATAGCTTTTTGTGTCTCTCCGGGTTGTATCGGATTATAGTCGATTTTCCATTGGAAACTGCAGGAATCTGAGCCCTGGAGGGTAAGGTGCATCAACGGCAACTTCGTAGGCATCTCTATGTTTTCTTATGACGCAAATTCCCGGCTTCAATTTTTCCTGGGACCATGGGGAGGTATCAGAATCGATTTCGCTTGCTGGTACGCTGATAAGTGCTGGCCCGTCCCAATTATTGCCAAGGATCTAAGAAGCCATGAAGTGTGAATTGTGATTCTTGAGAAAGTATGCATCAGAGCCTCTTACTTTCGTGATGGTGGCCTCTTGACATGTAATACACCCAGATTCGGAAACAGGTGTTGAGGGCGGCGTCGAGGGCTCCATAATTGCGAAAAGTGCAAAATAAGGCAAGAGAAGGCAAACAAAGGTGCACAGTGTTCATGTGATGTGGTCTCTCGCGGTTGGTTGGGCCGTGCATAAGCCAGTACAAGGTACAGTAGTGACGTAGTGGGATCTGCGCGTGGGCCATATCCTACCTTAGCACCCTAGTCACCGGACGAAGGATGGTGTGACACTAGATCCTTGCAGGGGAGGAGATTGTTTTGACCTCCGCAAAAAGCCACGACGTTGGATAGCATGAGTATTCAACTCAAATTCAGTCACACTGAGATACGGTCTTTTCTTGCAGTGTCGGATGCAAGATATGACAGTCAATGGCGGGACTTCAGGGTGAGTCGGTGGTCCAGCCTCGGGTATATCGTCCTTCTCAATATTAATAATATTAGCTGCAATTGGACTCGGCACTGACGTGGGGTTTACTGTCAAATCAGATCAAGGAGGACGCTCTGCGTCGTCTTGAGAGTCTGTGTGAGGAGAAAGGGTTTCGTTCGGGTAGTGATGAGCCACACAAGGCTATGTTGATCAGGAAACCGAGCAAGTGTGGGTGTCTTATCTCCACTCATCCCCTGACGTGATGTGCTAGCTTACAGGGTAGTAGCAGCCACAGTGACTTCGACTGGTTTCTCAAGCTCGTCAAGTGCCTTGACTCCTGCGGCCTCTAAGTAATCTAAAATACGATCCGGTGAGGGATGCTTGACTAGCGGATAAATGGCTGGATATTTCACCTTCTCCAGCACCATAGAAAACAGATCCCTTGCAAACGAGCCTCCATCTTTAACAAAGAAGAGACCCCGGCCCCCCCCCCCGCCTGCTGCATTTTTGGCAGTCTGCAGTAAAGTACTCCATGGGTTCTTGCCACGTAGAATTTCGCGTGGATTTTAATGAAGAGGTCGCAGAGAAAGCACGCGCTCTTGCTGGAGCAGACCACTCTTGGCCGCCTGATATTAGGGTGCATTTCGTAGTAAAAAAGGATCTGTATCTCAGCGTGAATCTTGTATATATTGGGAGATGCGGACAAGTGCCTGCGAAATTTAGCTTCCGCTGAAGCAAGAGTGATACCTTGCTTCGCCTTGAGTGATTTGGCCCATCCTTGTGCCGATTTCTTCGTACGTGGCTGAAGAATTCGACGCAAGGCGCCGGAGAAGGAAGGTTTAGATCGAGTGGTCGACGATGGCGGTAGAGCTGGCAACGGCATGTCCACGCTCTCCACTCGGATGGATCTGAAAATCGACAATCTTCACGCAGCGACTATGAGAAAGTCACAAGTGCGAGCAAAGCTATACACAAACGACGGAAAGAGAAAGATAGATGAGGATACAACCATCTAAAGGAAGAAGCGCAGAATATATTCAATCGTAATCAGAATCGTTCTTCCAATAAAGATCGCGTCTCCTCCTGTAATATTCCTCCTCCCATTCCTCTTCTCTCCTCTTTTCGGCATAGTCGTCTTCTGCATAGTCGTCGTATTCATCAAAAAGTCCAACGCCGTCCGATTCTTCCAGTTCTGTAACCTTGATTATCCATCCGCAGCCGCGGATCTTCTTCCTCAGATCATCACTAGGGGTTTCATCGTACACGTTGACAATGACCTCTTTCAGCGACGAGATAGCCTTGAAGCGCGCATTTACCAGCACCAGCGCCTCGGCGGCGGTCCGTGGACTGTCGAGCGCATCAATGGCGAACTCCATTGCAGTAGTGGTCTGTAGCGACATCTCGAGTGTGGCAATATTCGTGCAGTTATTTCGGACAAGTTCCAGGGTGCGTATGCTGTCTTCTTGGAGCGTGACGCTTCCGAGGTCGTACTCGTCGAAGGCCGGGAAGGCCATGCAGATGTGGCGGAGAAAGCTTGCGTTCTGGCGCCCGATGTGGTCGAGAAATGAGGTGAGAATCGCACCTTGGGTTTCGTCCACCAATCCTGGGTCCTGTAGTCTGAAGCGATTTCTGGAGTAAAGCAGTGGGCTGGCTTCGCTGTGTGCCCTTTTGTTCGCGAGGAGAATCGCTGGACAAAGGCGTAATAATCCAGAGGTACACGGATCAGTAGTCGGTAAAACCCTATAGAGGTCACACGAAGGGTCCGTGGCCATTTCTAATATAATGGGTTCCGAGAATACGAGGAGCTTCTCATAGATCTTATTCCGGACCTCGCCGGGGAAGCTGAAGAAATTGATCGGCATCGCGGTGCTGTGGACGGCTACCGGAAATTGTCCCATCCCTGGTATCATTGTAATTCACAGCTTTCCCCAGACCCTTTCCGACAATCGGATGCCTCAATCACTTCTCTCCCCAGTCAGCCCCTCTCCCGTTCCCTTCCCACGGTGATCTGTTCCTTCCATCATCCTGTATCAGTCTCAGGGTGCGGATTTGAGCACAACAAGCAGTCGTGGTGCTTTTTATACTCCTAGAAAACGAAGGATACCCTCGAGACCTTGTAGATCGCCCTTCATACTGTTCGCTAACTCTGGGTGGACCCAATGTTCTGTCCAGCCTCCTACGAAGTCAATTACCCAAGTATCGTCACTCCTGTCGATGAGGATATTGTCCGCCTTCGCATCACCCATATTACTCCAATATCATGAAGTTTCTCGACGACCTCTTCGATTTGGCTGGCCCATTTCTTCCTCCGAGAGAGTGCGACGGTGCTGATGTCAATCAGACCAAGTCTCGGAATTTCTGGATTCGGCGTGATGTTGGTTATAAGAATCCCAATGGCAGTATCATTCCCTGACTCGATAACTCCACAGAGCCTTGGTATTCGCAATGGGGGGTCGAGCCCGGCAGTTGATACTCGTTGGAGGCAGTGAAACTCTCGATCGATAGAGGGGTGAGTCCGGTCATCCGCCACCTTACAGCACATCACTTGGCCGCGTGCTGAAACCTTCAAGACACTTTTTCCCATATACTTTTCTAATACCTTGATATGCTTCGGAGAGAACTTTGGCAGATTGAGGTCGGCAAGACATTTGTCAGTTATGAAGTTGTATGAGCTGAAGGCTAGCCTTATCAAAGACGAAGATCTTGGTCAATTGCAGATTAAACCTTTCCTAAAGACCGAGAATTACAATTGGAAGTAAGCCGTGATAGCATAGAAGGAGACCACCGCCGATGGTACACGCTCGTCTATAGAAGAGTTCACCCCTCAACCATCCACGTCATGTGGAGAATACTTGTCAATGAGAGCCCTAGGGCCACCCCGGAGCCGTCCCTGGGAGATCCCCTTACGAGCGCCTAAAACCACTCTTAGGGGACCTTTAGGGGCTAGCTTAGGGGCTAGTTTAAGGGGCCCCTCTATTGACAAGTATTTTTATGTAACATGACGTGCCATCCACCCCTATAAGGCTAAATTCAGGATTCGAACATCACATTTTAAAAACGTCTTACGTAGAAATTTTGTAGATAAAACTTATTCGAATTGTGATTCGGAGTAACTCTAATATGTGGTTCTTCTTATCATCTCGCGTGGTTGCTGAGATACGTGGGGGTTGGACGGTTGAGGGGTGAACTCTTCTATCAGCGGTGGCGCCTTTGACACCAACTTGGCTCGATGGACTCGCGAGGTTCATCCAGATCTTCGGGATACCATGTTTTACATCTAAATCTCCAAGAAGGAACGGTACCGACGCAATCCTCCATATCATCCATTTGGCCTACTAGATACGATGTTGGTGTCACTGCACTTGCTTTTCAAGACAACAGGTTTTGTGGCTACAGCGCTAGTAATCACAATGTCCACAATTCCCACAGTCCTCTGAACTGCATGCGGTGAAGTCCTTGTCAGACTCATCGTGCCGATCATCATAGTCCTGGTCACCTTCAAAGTCGTTGTCTTCGCGAAAATCCCTCGCAGGGTTACCCTGTCCAATGTGCTTCCATCCGTCATTCTCATCCTCGAGGCCCTTATCCTCCCTCAACTTGAGGCACAGGTCGTCAGGTAGGGCGTTTTGATGACTGATATCAAGCTCCCATATCTCCAGTTTTCCGCTGTCGCTTCGCCTGACACGGCATTTCATGGTGATGGTATTCCGGACAGTGTCGATAATCCGTCGTATGACTGTATCCAGTTTTCGCAGATTTACCGAATTTTGCTCCTCCCAGCCTCCAATGTCTTTGCGCACGTCAAGGATTTGCACATCATTGAATCGGCCACCTTTGTGATAAGCAGCAATCAAATTTGGTGTCTGGGATATCCAAAGTCGAGGCAACACGATATCCATGTCCAGGACTTTATGAACAGCACGGGTTTTGATCTCGACCACGGCTGCTTGATCGACCTCACTACCTCCGGTACGGATGACAAGTCCATGGCCTGTGGTAGGCCGTCTTTCACCGATGGTCATGATCTTACCGGAGCTCAGTAAAGTCGTGGTATCGATGAGATCGGCCTTGCCTCCTTGTCGTGCTGGAGGAGCTTTTTGGACACTCGCAGCCTTCTCCACAAGATAGCCGTCGCTCTCGAACCGAAGGAGATACTGTAAACCAGCGAATTCGTATTCGGCGACTCGGTGATGGGAACTGGACCCTTTGACCTCACTGCCCCATCTTGTATACTCCTCTGGGAACGTGTGCCCGAATCCTCGAAATCCGTCGATGAACTCCGTGGCCTTCCTTTCCTTCCTGATGAATACGGCTTTGTCTCCGATAATATCCACATCAATCTCAAAATTCTTTGAGTTCATGGTGACGAAATCAAAGAGTTTGGCCATGGTATTTCTGCAAATGACAACATCGACGTCCTCCAGATCGATCTCGGGATGCACCTCGTATATGGCACGAAACATCGGCTCCAACGGGAAGGATCTGTAACGTGCAGCATTTTGATCGATGAACACTTCGCCTTTGTCTGGTTCAAGCCTTCGAAGATGAGCTGGAGGAGACCAAATCGCAGGAGAACCTTTGCAGTTTGGAAGGTTAGCAGTCGATTTTCAGTCCGCATGGAGAGTCAACAAGAGATGGACTTGCCTGGGACAAGAATAGTAGGCTCGCTGCTGTCGAGCCAATTGTAGGACGCGATGCATTGAAAATTTGATATCTGAGGGGCGCCATCTGACGGCGAAATATCGGCAGCATTGAGTCCAACGAGCAGGTCGCCTAGTGGCAACTCATCACCATCAGGAGAAGCCGAAGCGCCCCTCCATTTGCTTGTGAGAGACGCTCGGGACGTTCCACCGCGTCCATGGTTAGACCGATAATAAGCAGAGCCTCGGGTAGACATCGATTCAGGACGTACACATGGAACAACTTTTGACCTCTGCAACAACAAAGCTGCAAATACAAACGAGCGCCGTCCAAATTTGGGAACAAGGGTGAGGGTTGAACAGCAGATCCTCCGTCGATATGTTGCGAAGGTTTCAAACGGGGTCGAGGGATGATGGTGGGGGCAACCCAGTGGTGCCACGACAAGCCCGCAAATCTTGGCCGAAAAGAGTATGGTGGAGGCACGGGGATCCCCGATGGTGTCCGAGTCCCAAGGTCTTGGCGGGGTTGTGAATCACTTCCTGGAGTCAAGTCAAGTCATTGCTGCAACGACCTCATGATAGCAGCTCGTACATGATTTTCGCAAATGTCCGCATCTCTATCACATCCTGAGAGTCCTAGAGGTGCTCTACTCGCCAATTATTACCGAGGCGTCCTGTCCGGAAAGCACATCTTGCAAACCTCTCAGAATGGCAACCTGTTCATTGAGGCCATCTGCGCCCAGGCTGATCCACCAACTTGTGTCCACGAGATAATATCTAGCCACAATGGTCTGCCGCCTGTGCAGGCTTGTATGCGCTTTAGCATCTCCCCCATTTTCATCAATGGTCGTGCTACGGAGCTTCTCCGGTATCTCCAAGCTCCGGCTCTGAAGACTATCTGTGGAGGAGACCTTCTGCGTGAGGTCGTCCTGCGTATCGTGAAGCCACCGATCTTTTGGAATGTGTTCGTCAAGGAATACAGAGACGGCAGCTTGCAAGAGGGCGCTACGCAGTCCTTTGCTTGGCTCCTTGTGGAGCTCCTCTCGCTTCCCCTGGAGAAATCCTTGGAATATCATGACTTGGCGCAAGACCTCACCGCACGAGAGCTTCTGCTCAGCTCTCCTCACTTCGAGATTCGGACAATGGGTCAAAAGATCAAACATATCCTCTCGACCCTCAATTCGGCGGCCCCGGTCGACGGCGAATGTGGTCCCGGAGGCCGGCACGACAATGATTTCGTGGACTTTCGACAAATCTCCATCCTTCCCACGGCTGACGAGCTCACTTCTGCAGAGCCGCCTTTCCTTCTTGTTGCCGAAGCAGTCGAAGATCCCGACAGGGAATGTTCTCGTCTGGCAGTCCATCTTGACAATCAATTTCGCCTTCTCCGCGAGGACATGCTTGGAGAAATACGTGAGGAGCTCCAGATCGTGCTTGGAAAGAAAAAGGGATATCGCAGAGGTTTGGTCATCGATTCCTTAATGCCACTCGACATTGATTGCGGTGTACCCAACCGGCGCCAGGCGTGGGGTATGCAGTTCCTGTGCAAGTCCGACATTCCTCGATTATTCAAGGGCAAACCCAAGGACCGGAAAGCCTATCTCAAGGACAACCGCAATCTTTTCAAGCACCAGTCTGTGGCATGCCTTCTAGCCGACGGAGCGGTCGTTGCCTTCCCAACTATTAACAGAAACATAGATTTGCTGGCAGAAGAGCCCCCAATCGTCACCTTGCAATTTGCAAGCGAGGCCGGCACCACCAATGCGCTTCTCAGAGTGAAAACGGCGAAGCGGATTACATTGGTGCAGATAGACACGGCTGTCTTTGCGTTCGCACCGGTCCTGAGGCGACTCCAGTAAGCGAACGACCTACCGCTGCTAGATGAGCTGCTCTCTTTGAGTTCACCAAGTTCCACACTGGAATCATCTTCTCAGCCATTAGACATCATCCGCAAGATCAAGGCCAACCCGGTGGGAGATCTAAAATCCATCCTGAAAACCGCAAGCTCAGTTCGGCTGGATGTGTCGCAGATTGCGTCTCTCCTCTCAGGGTTAACGCAAAGCGTCAGCTTGATCCAAGGCCCGCCAGGTAAGAATCAATCTCTCTCATCTAAATGGACTCCCATTCTTATCCGGACCTCTCACAGGTACCGGCAAGTCTTTTATCGGTGCACTGATCGCTAAGATCCTCCACGATTCGACCGACAAGACGATCCTCGTCGTGTGCTATACCAACCACGCCCTCGACCAATTCCTCGAAGACTTGCTTGATATAGGTATCCAGCCAGAAAGTTTGGTGCGGCTTGGAGGGAAGTCGACTCTGCGTACAAAACCTTTGGGCATCTTGGAACAGTCGACCAACTTCAAACACAGTAAGGCGGCTTGGAGAGTAATCGAAGGACTCAGATCAGAGCTCGATCATCTCGAAGACCGCTTGCGAGACGCTTTTACTAGGTATCAATCGGCCACTGTTAAGAAGGAGCATCTGATGCAGTACCTCGAATTCCCCCCCGAGGATCCGGCTTTTTACGCGGCGCTGACCGTACCCGAAGCCTCGGATGGCATGACACACATTGGGAGGCGGGGTAAAGCAGTCAATCGATTCTACTTGCTCGATCGATGGAGTCAAGGTATGGATGCCGGAATTTTCAAAAATCATATCCCAAAGGCATCCCATCGGATTTGGCGCTTGGATATGCCTGCGAGGCACGTCAAGCTCGCTGGCTGGAGGCTGGAGATACTCAAAGAACGAGCTTCGGACTTTCACCTGATTATTCAGGAGTACAATAATTGCTTGAGCCGGCTCGACGGCATGTTTAACGAGAAAAACGCTCACATCATAAAGAGCAAACGCATCGTGGGCTGCACGACGACTGCGGCTGCAATGTATGTGAAGGAACTCCAGGCAACGTCCCCGGACGTGCTCCTTGTGGAAGAAGCGGGCGAAATCCTTGAAAGTCACATCATCACCGCCCTCGGCTGTCGAACCAAGCAGTTGATCCTTATAGGAGATCACAAACAGCTGCGACCAAAAGTCAACAATCACCGTCTCAGCGTAGAAAAAGGTGAAGGGTACGATCTCAACAGATCTTTGTTCGAGCGGCTCGTCGTAAAGGGCTTCCCGCATCAGACTCTTACAGAGCAACACCGCATGCGTCCAGAGATCTCGTCGCTTATCCGTCAGCTGACATATCCTGACCTTGTCGATGCACGCAAGACACTAAGTCGGCCTAACCTCCGTGGTTTTCGAGATAACATCCTTTTCGTCAATCACACCTACCCTGAGGACAATATGCCTCAGGTCTCGGACCGGAGAGACATGAGCTCATCTTCCAAGCGAAACACCTTTGAGGGAGACATGGTTCTGAAGTGTGTTCGCTATCTCGGACAGCAAGGATATGGTCAGAACAAAATTGTGGTGTTGACTCCCTACCTTGCCCAATTACATCTGCTGCGAGAGTTGTTCAGCAAGGAGAATGACCCAATCCTCAATGATCTCGATTCCTACGATTTGGTACGTGCTGGCCTTTTGCCGGCTGCGAGTGCGCGTCTATCGAGGCGTCCGATTCGAATCGCAACTATTGGTAGGCATGAATTCCCTGCATGGTTTTGTATACACTTCGCTCCACACCCCCCTACTTGACAGTCGAAAAAGGCCACATTATTGCACATGCCGCTGACAGTTCCCATCGTACGTAGACAACTATCAAGGGGAAGAGAGCGAAATAGTCCTCGTCACATTGACCAGAAGCAATGTCTCTCGCGACATTGGATTCATGGCCCATCCGGAGCGACTGAACGTTCTCCTGTCGCGGGCTCGTGACGCTCTTCTTATGATTGGGGACGCCGAGACTTTCTTGAATGCCCGCAAAGGCAAAGAGATCTGGATTCAATTCTTCGACCTGCTCAGGCAGCGGGGAAACATCTACGACGGGTTTCCTGTCAAGTGCGAGAGACACCCAGATAGAACGTCCATCTTACGACGGGCTGAAGATTTTGAAGAGGAATGTCCAGATGGGGGATGCAAGGAGCCATGGTGAGCAACACTGAACGGACCGCCTTTTCTGCTCTAATAATCGATTTCAGTAAGACCATCCTCAGTTGCGGCATACACGCATGCCCACAGCGATGTCACCAGCTACATGACCATTCAAAAATGCCATGCGATCATTTACTGTACTCGCAATGTCCCAAGGGTCATCCACAGTCATGGATGTGCCAGACGAAACGCCCTCCCTCGTGTCACAAATGCGACCACGAGGCCCGAGCCGTCGAGCGCAAGCAGAAAAAGGCCTTTGAACTGCAGCAAAAGCGCGATGCCGAACAACGAGAGCATGCGAGACAGATGGCAGAATTGGAGGAGAAGATAGACCTGGAGGTGCTGGCGCTGAAGGACGGTCAGATATCGAAAGAGAGGGCAGACGCCATTCAACAGAAAAAGGCTGACCTAACTGCCATGACGGCATTGGCTTCCCGCACGACATCCTCGCCACCCCATTCGAAAGATTCCTCCAAACTTCAGAAACAGGCGCCTCCCGACGAATCCAAATCAGAAGTCAATGAGTCAGCTATGCCCAGTCAGCAGCCAATGCCTGCGGAGCATCGATCGACTCCTCATCAAAAGTCTCCTTCAGAGGAGGAATGGCAGCGTCAGAAAGATACGGAAAATGTCAGCAAACCCGCCATCGACTCCTGGAAGACGTCAAGTCCCAGGTTCTCCGAATCAAGGCAAAGATCGATACCACCACACGCCAGAATTCGACCTTAAAGAATGAACGATTTAACATTTCGTTGTTAGGGAACCCGGGAACAGGTATGCTCTTTTCCTTTCAACGTCGCTGTCATTAGTTGACCGATTGATTCCACCTTTAGGGAAAACCACCGTTGCTCGCCTCTACGCCAAATTTTTGACGCTTGTTGGGGTTTTACCTGGAAGTTCGTTCATAGAAACAACAGGCTCGCGTCTTGCCAACGATGGCGTTTCCATGGTCAGAAAACACATCGAGGAGATTCAAAATGCTGGTGGAGGTGCTCTTTTCGTGGATGAGGCCTATCAGTTGACAGCTCAACACAATTATGGTGGTAATGCGGTCCTCGATTTTCTGCTCGCAGAAATCGAAAACAACGTTGGCAAGATAGTCTTCATCTTCGCCGGCTACAACAAGGAGATGGAGAAGTTTTTCCAACACAATCCGGGTCTCGGTCGTCGGATCCCTTACTCGCTCCAGTTTGCGGACTACGAAGATGACGAATTTCTACAGATGATGGACCAATTCATCAATAAAAAGTATAGCGGCAAAATGAAGGTCGAGGATGGCATGAGTGGTCTATACGCTCGCATAGTCGTCCGCCGCCTTGGGAGAGGTCGAGGCCGCGACGGTTTTGGCAACGCCGGGGCGCTGCAGAACACATTCTTCAAGATCTCAGAACGTCAAGGTGAGCGGCTCAACCGAGAGCGTAAAGACGGGTTAAGACCCGACGATTTTCTCTTAACAAAGGAAGATCTCATTGGCCCGGATCCATCTAAAGCCATCATCCAGAGCACAGCCTGGAAAAAGCTTCAGAACCTGATAGGGCTGGATTCCGTCAAAGAGTCAGTTCGCGCCATGTTCGGCTTTATCGAGACGAATTATCATCGGGAACTGAAGGACATGCCGCCCATTGAGTTTTCTCTCAATCGGGTCTTCCTTGGATCGCCTGGCACTGGCAAGACCTCGGTTGCCAAGCTGTACGGTCGGATTTTAACCGATCTAGGCGTCCTCAGTAATGGCGAAGGTCTGTCTTTTCCCTGTGCTGCGGGTACGTCTTAGTTGCTGATTGTGATTTCAACAGTCGTCACCAAGAACCCGGCAGACTTTATTGGCGGCGCTCTGGGGCAGTCTGAGAGTAACACAAAGGCAATCTTGGCGACAACAGTCGGCAAGGTATTGATTATCGACGAGGCCTATATGCTATACACCGGCACCGGTGCGACGGGGAACCAAAGCGATCCGTATAAAACCGCAGTGATCGATACGCTTGTTGCGGAGGTACAAAGTGTCCCAGGGGAGGATCGATGTGTGCTTCTTCTCGGCTATGAAGATCAAATTCTAGAGATGTTCCAGAATGTCAATCCTGGTCTCTCTCGGAGATCCCCAATAGCCGACGCGTTTCGTTTCCAAGACTTTTCAGACTCGGAAATGCGACAGATCCTTGAGCTCAAGCTCAAAGACCAAGGCCTTCATGCAACGGAAAGGGCGAAGTCAGTAGCCATTGAGGTTCTCGGTCGAGCTCGCAACCGGCCCCATTTTGGCAATGCTGGCGAGGTTGAAAATTTGCTTGGCAAGGCAAAGGCCAGCTACCAGACTAGGCAGTCGTTGAAACCGCTCGGAGAGCGGTCATTTGATGCCATCTTTGAAGCACAGGACTTTGACGCAGCCTTTGACCGAGAGGTGGATGCGGCCACGAATCTCGGAAAGCTGTTCGAGGATACTGTAGGCTGCGAGGCCGTCGTTTCCAAGCTCGAGGGATATCAGCAGGTCGTCCGTGGAATGAAAGCTCGAGGACTCGATCCTCGCGACAAAATCCCGACAAACTTTGTCTTCAAGGGTCCACCGGGTAAGTCCCCTCGTCCTGATCCATAACTCTTCTCTGACCCGTCCTAGGCACCGGGAAAACTACGACGGCTCGGAAAATGGGGAAAGTATTCTACGATATGGGCTTTCTCTCCTTCTTTGAGGTCATTGAGTGCTCTGCCTCTGATCTCGTCGCACAGTATGTCGGACAGACGGGGCCCAAAACCCGAAATATGCTCGAGAGAGCTCTGGGAAAGGTGCTCTTCGTGGATGAGGCATATCGCCTTGGAGAAGGTCATTTCGCGTCGGAGGCCATCGATGAGCTAGTGGATGTCATTACCAAGCCCAAGTTTTTTGGCAAAGTCGTTGTCATACTTGCAGGCTACGACAGTGACATGAACAGGCTTATGGCGGTGAATCCGGGATTGTCAAGTCGCTTTTCAGAGGAGATCATATTCCGTGATATGACGCCTGACCACTGTTTACAGTTGCTAGACCGCCACCTCAAGGAGAAGGAGATTAGCGTTGCGGCTCTACAGGAAAGTCTCTCTGCCCCATACAGAAAAATGGCTGGTATACTTAAGGAGCTTTCCTGCCTATCATTTTGGGGAAACGCTAGAGACGTGCAGACTCTGGCCAAGGGCATGATTAGCTCCGCCTTCAGAGCTATGAGAAGCCCAACGTCTCCCTTGACACTCTCTTCGAAGGAAGCTGAGGATTGCCTGTCGCTCCTGCTGGCTGAGCGACGAGACAGATGAGCCAATCTTCCGCCAAGGAGACGTCCGCATTCCCTGGAGGATTTGGCTCAGGTTCACGACGCCATACCTCCGGTCTCAACTGCCACGAGCACATCGCAGGACATTGAAAAAGCTCTTGATGCTCATAAGGAGAAAGAATCCGTGCCTCCACAGACAACAAGTGATCGAGATCCAGAAGTTTCAGATGAAGTTTGGAACCAGCTGCAATCCGACAAGCAGGCCGCAGATCTCGCTTTGAAGTTTTCGCGGGAGGAAACTTTGGACCGTGAACGGAAGCTGGAACAGGCCCGAGAAGCTGAGCAGGCCCAGGCAGCACAAGTGGAGGTGTTAGCGCAGATCAAAGCAAAGAATGATGCCGAGATCGAGGAGATAAAACGCAAACGAGAAAAGGCCAGGCTGGAAGAGCAAATGGCACGACGAGCCCGTGAAAATGCTCTGGCGGAACTAGAGAGGGCGCGCCTCGAGGAGGAGGAAAGGAGACGTCAGGAAGCTCGGGCTCAAGCTAGCTTACGGCAAATGGGAGTGTGTTGCCAGGGTTTTCAATGGATCAAGCAGCCTTCAGGGTACAGGTGTGCCGGAGGGGGTCACTTCGTTTCCAACGAGAGGCTCGGACTATGAACAACGACACACCTTCCCGCGAACGTCATTTTTGTCACGGCAGGGCTGAAAACGCAACCCTACTAGCGGTGAGCGGGGAAATGGGTCATTAGAGATTAGAGTAGGCAATTTCCTGGTCGAAAATTGGTGTTTCAATTTGACTTCTATCTTCTAAGTGATCTACCTTGCTCTGTTAGATTTTGATAAGATTTACAAATGTTGTCTCTCTGCTTGTCCTTCTTGGAGCGCTCAATTCCAGTGTGTTGTTCAAGTCTCCAACACCTGGAAACGATCTCAGGCTTGCCATCCGACTTGGAACGCATTTACCTGGGATCTTTTTCGAGTCGTTCTCTCTACTTCACCGAAGTGGTCAGTCACTGAGTCAAATCACAGTGAATTTTCAATTACTTCTAGTCAAAGCTGGCTCATTTATAGGATATATTGTCAGACGCTCAAAAGACCATGTAAAGTTGAGTAATTGATTATTCTTTCATCTTTCTCATGTCCTGTTCAGACCTTGGTGTAGTATACGTAAATTTTCACATCAGCCGTCTTCGAGCTCTTGGACTGGGAAGTGCTTGATCAACTTTGGCTTCATATTGGCATAGAACAGTGGCGAAATCGTCCGTGCTCCGCCAATGCTACCAATGCTCCACGCTTTTATGAAGCTCAGTTCCTTACCCGCCATCCGCCAAGTGAATGCCTCTTCGGGATATTCGAAGTGTGTAACAGACGCTTTGAGTAGATCCTATGCCGTAGGTGAAGGACTTATAAATATCTCTATCTCTTGATGCAGATTCCACAAGGCCGTCGTATTCAGACTTACCCTCGTTCCTAGGAGAAATCTCCTGGGAGAATTGCCTGAACAGGCAAGTAAGGTTTGATCCCGTTCGATCCAAAACCAGCTCCCAAACCTACCCTCATTCCTAATTCTCCTAGGAGAACTTGCTTAGGAGGGCCCGGAGCGTTCAGGTCGGTCGAGGCTGCTGCCTGAAATAA
>JAABUY010003424.1_pt1 | contig 17569 bp, 27 predicted proteins | sample 5560271 | NCBI WGS metagenome assembly JAABUY01 (sample SAMN10711886, study PRJNA513374) | rock metagenome | isolation source: Antarctica rocks | place: Antarctica: Victoria Land, University Valley
TGAATAGAAGCGCACGATACGAATCGCGTCTCCCGAGTCGCACGACTGTATCAGCCGCTTGGCCCGCTTCTCAGCCACAAACGCCTTCAACGACAGACATGGCAACGTCTCAGACTGTGAAATGTTCTGAGACCATTCCGTTTCTGCTCGTGGATGGTTTTCTTGGTGTTATCGAAATAGGTTTGGACCCTGGCTGCCCGCGTAATCGACTCTCTCTCGGAAGTTCAGAACGAGTTTCATCGATACTTCCGACGACTAACCCTATAAATTTCCCGTGTTCCTGTCCTGCGGCAATGTAAGTCGCCTATGTAGTTCGATTTCCTTTTTGCGGAATTTAGGAGAGATTTTGGTTCTGTAGAAGAATAGTTCAGGTCCTTGATATGTCGCGCTGATGTTTGCGAGTTACCTTGCTGTCTATCGTCGATTCAACATCTCATTTTGAAGTTTACCTTCATTCTAGATTCCTCTCCAGTCACGCATCAGGAAGACATCGCCTCTTTTTTCCCCACAATTCCTTAGATCACAAATCACCACCAAAATGCAACTCCCCTCCTCTCTCCCCCTCCTCTCCCTCATCCTCGCCCTGCACACCACCGCAACACCCACCCACTTCCGCCGCGACGGCCGCAGCCCCGACGCCTGCGGTCCCACTCAGCAAAACCCTTGGAGTCCCAAAGACACCTGCAGCGCGCCCCTTGCCTTCACCGCCAGCACCACCGCCAGAAAACCAAGCACCTTCTCCAACGTCTGCGTCCTCAACCCCAACCTCGGTCAATACGGCTACAACATCTTCACATATTGCCCCGCCCTAATCCCCCAAATCTGCAATTCCCTCTCCGTCGCCGCCCCCCTTCGAGACCAGTGGGTCTGGGCCGACAGCACGGACTGCGCCATGGGGTTCTGGATGCCAGGCATAGCTACCAGCGCTTTGGTGCCGCAGCAGCCACAGTGTGTGTCGATTTTCACGGCTATGCTTACCCAGTGTGCGCCCCCGCTACAGAAGGCTCAGGGATCGAGCGTGAATCTGCAGGTATTGCCTATCATACCGTCGATCCAGACGGGCGCGGGGTACGGGCAGAACGCATCGGGGACGGGGATGGCGGTGGAGCCGCTGTATCCGAGTTATGTCATGTATTCGAAAAGGACCGGGGGCACTTAGGTGAGTTCCAGTGTACGGGAGCGGGGGGGTCGGGTCTTCCGCGTTGCTTGAGATCTTGACCGTTGTTGCTGGATTGAGGATCCTGCAGTAGATATTATTTGAAGACATCGTGATAGAATCATTGACCTGCCGTCAAGCGAAAATTTCCCTAATTCAACTGTTGAGCGTCATTGTCGTTCATCTAACGATACACGCACATGAAGAGTGTCCAGTCCGACCAAACGTGAAGAATGATCGTGTATACAGCTCCATCGAGTAGACATTCTGGTCCCAAAATTGACGAGACCAAACTTGTCGTCATATATAAACAACCTTGATCTTCACAGATTTAAATCTTTTCACAGCCTTCTCGATCTCACCATTCCGAACTTCAATCCCTGTTCTTATCTAAATTAGCTTCGACTCTTGAAGATAATGCACTCTTTCGGTCAAACCAAACCTACGGGGATGAGGAGAATGCAGTAGCGTTGATATAGTTTTCGAGACGCAGCGGGGGCTCAGTGAAACACAGGTGACGCCCAAGGACAACTACTATCTCTCTAGTTGCTTTTCGCCTTCAAAACGGATGGAAGATCTGATGATAATGCACGCGGCAAGCGCTGTTTGTGTAAAGGAGCTGAGCGAGAGTGAGTGGAAGCCCGCGCGATAAGCAACGTTTGTTGATACATGAAAAAACCAAGGACGCCACGCTCATACTTCAGCGGCAAACGACGCTGCCCTTTTCAACAAGGAAAAGAACAGTCCATGTTGTTGACCGCATTGTGGTTCCCGGCTCTCCGCCCACAAATCGGTCCGTTCCTCGCGTCCCATTACTGCACGTCGCTGGACCCTTCGTATCCCGACTCGTCCACTGCAAACTCCCGTATGCGAACTGCACGTAATCTTTTTGGTGCTCGCGGGTAATCGTCAACGTGTTGGGAAGCTTGGAGGGGAACTGGTATGGATTGGAGACGATGATGGACTCGCCAACGGGGAAGGTATCGCTGACGGTTTTATGGCCGATGTCGGCCTTGTTGTTGTCGTCGACGAGCTTGATGATGGCGAAGAGATTCTTGTCGTCGCTGGTGCAGGTTTGCATCTCGGTCAGGTGGAAGGAGCATGTGCCGGGGGCATAAGCGGGCGTCGGCGCAGGAGGAGGCGAAGCAGCGCTTGTTGGCGTAGGCATGGGAATCGTCTCCGTGTAGTCGGCGGCGCCTGTTGGGCCGGCAGGCTGAAACCCGCCATCTGGAGCGCATTCAGAGTCTGCGTAGAAGTCCTGGTCGTCGAGGATGGCGCCTCCGTTGACGGTCATTGTGGAGCCGTCGTCGCCCAACGGGTCGGAGTCATCTGGCTAGTGTGCATCTGCCGAGAGCCTAGGCCATCCGTATTTGGGTTTCAAGGGAACAATGTCCATACGTTGTACATGTACCATGATACGGCATAGAAGACGTAGTTATCGACGTTGATGCATATAGCGGAAGGGCCTCCGAGTTCTATGCGGGCTAATTGCTTCGCACGGCTGGGGCCGTATGCTTTTCCAGGGTAGCCGCTGACGGTCAGGTCTTGGCCTAAAACATATTCAGTCTGATCATTGCTTTGAGTGTATTAGAGGGAGAAGAACGAAGTCCAGGTAATGTGCTTCTGGTTGTAGGGTGAGGATATAGGGATTTAAAGGGAGACGGGAGCAGCTTACACCGTGGCGAAGAGACATCGGATGCCGTCCCACTCGTATGAAGCATCTCATGTAAGAAAGCCGTCCCTGGAAATCAGTTAACCAGCTGCCTCCAAATTTGCAAATTTTGGTGCAGTAACAACGCATGGCGGTCAAGCTCTTACCTTGGCTAACAAGAGTCCGAACATCATCTTTATAGAACCCAAAGTCTTTATTATCTACATGTTTGACTCTTTCGGCCAGCGATTTCATCTACCAGAACGCGGAACCGAAGTTGATGAGCGGGTATTTCCCATCGTCTACCCTGTTTGTCGGTTCAACCTCGTCCCCGGGGCTTGCTTCTTTCTTGCAGCTGTGACCGTTCTTGTCACCAGGATCATCACAAGCGATATCAAAATGTCGGTCCTTCCACCAATCACCGATTTTCCAATGATCATTCGGGGCCTGCGCCCTTAAGAAAATTACCTGCTCGGTTATCAGTGGGGAAAGCCAAACCGTCGGTCAATGGCTTACTGGTTATTTAATCCTTTATATCCTGGGTGTACTTTGATTTGGCTTCGAAATGGTCTCAAGGTGGTATGGGATTTGGAATGATTGGATCAGGTTCAAACATCCATTGAGGGCCCCTGTTGCCGCCGACGGTGCTAACGATGTTCAAATGGTCAAAACAGCTATTGCAACGACACACAGGGTTGCCCATGGGAACGAACGGCCAGGCATAGTGAGGTGTGAAGCAAGACAGAACGAATTTCACACAGTAAATGTGACTGCCTTAGATGCTTGATGAAACTCAACGTACTTAGCAGGAAGCCAAATACATAGGGGAGATCGATCGGAAACATAAACACACGAGTCCGAAGCAGGTTCTAATTTCAAGCACTTTAATGGCACAGCAGCCGAGTAGGAGGATAAAAAGTATATCAGAAAAGCGGACAGGTACGTAAGTTGAAATAAAATTATCAAGAACTTCAATGGCCCGATGCAGTCGTACAACAGACACGATATGCAGGTAAGATCTTAGATTCAGAGAGTATGCATTGATTACTCGTTGTGCCGCCGAGAATTGTTTGAAATACCTAGCAGACATCATACGGCCGCTAAATTAGGCAAGATTTAGGAATCACGAATCAAAATCTTCTACAAAACTCAATCAGTGTTGATGGCACGATGTACTTGACGTGTATACTCGACACCAATACCTCCCCCCACCCCTCTATCCTCCTATTTCATTCCACCCTCTCAATTTTCTTCATCTCCAACACCGTTTCCGGATCCGCATATAAAAACTCATCTGCGTTCAGATTCTCCGGCCTTCCTTTTCCTTCGGGATACCTAAACTCGTAATTCAACAACAGCTCCGCTAGCACCATCTTCAACTCGTAGCTGGCGAAGAAGCGGCCAGGACAGGCGTGCTTGCCGTACCCGAAATGGAGGTGGTTGCGGTCCGTCATGGCGAATTGGTGCTTGTTAGCTTCGCCAGGGGAGGAGCGGCGCTTTTCGAAGTAGCGGAAGCCATGGAAGGAGGTGGGGCGGTCGGGAAAGTTGGCGGGGTCGGTGGCGGCAGCGGCGGAGGCAACGCAGAGGTGGGTTCCTGGAGGGAGATGGGTACCGTCTGAGAGTGTGAGGGGGATTTGGACGATGCGATGGAAGCCGACTGAATGGGTGGTGCATAGTAAGTAAGCGGTGGAGTGGAAGGTTTTAGGGGAGTGCTAGGAATACGTACGTAAGCTTGCGGGACTTATTCTTTGGGATTCCTTGAGGAAGCTATCGAGCTTGAGCATCTTGCTGATGGTGTTTTTCTGCCAGCCGGCTTCGTGCTTGAGGACGTCAAGGATCTCGGCTCGGAGAGACGCGAAGTATTCCGGTATGGCACACATATCGTACATTGCATGTGAAGCAGCCATTGTTGTTGTGTGTACTGAACCCAAGACGAGTATCATTAGCCGGTGAGCTAGCTTGTCGGGTGGGTGCTCGGTTATATCGGCGGCATCCATCATCCATTGGAGAACGTCGGTTGGCTTCTGATAGCCAGGTTGATTCTGTTCTGCCTCCTGTCGTGCATTGATAATCGGGGTAAGAAACTTTTTCGCGTTTCGAAGGTTGGACTGAACTTTCCACGCCGAGGGGAGGAACATAGCAACTAGAGGGTGCAGCATCGGTGGAAAGCAGCGTAGAATCATGACAGTCAAAGTAACGCTATCCGAATATCCTAGTCCCATCTTGATCCACTCTTCATTGCGGCAGACGGGCTCGCTAACGAAAACGCGATTAGAGATACGAGCAATAACCTTCAGTATAACCTGATAGATTTGGACTGGGGTCCAATCTTTGAAAGTAAGTTTAGTTACGCATATGACCATACCGATGAGCAGTGGAACACACCTTCACACTCCGGAAAGTCCGTCTTGAAAGAATAGTCAAGTTCATCTTTCATTGCATCAGTAAAATCGGCCAAGTTTGGCGTTAGCTTCGTTTGCAGGATCCTAGTGGGTAAGTTGCTTTCGAGCATAATGGTGGATGCTGAGTATTTCCCTACGATGTTCTGATCCGTCATCCCAATATATTAATTCATCTTCTGATATATCTTTACGGGGCGGAACATAATTGATCGTTCAACGAACCGCGATAAGCGCTTGAATTGAGCTGAGCTTCTCGTTCGGAAGAGTCCGTAACTCATCAACGTATTTATTGGCAATGACTAGGAGGTCTCTGTCGTTTCGGGAGACCTTGAACATGGAATTCTTGAACTGTTGAATACCAGTGAGAACGCCCGGCTACGCTTGATATATGGATTGGCCCATACCTTCTGATAACCTTCGTTGATCATGGGCCGAGCGCCATGAGAGAAGCGTAAGCGTACTAGCCAGGCAGGTTCAAAAACTGAACGATAGCCAACATAAGGTGTCTTAACTCCATCAAATATTTGGAAATAAACCCTGAAAGTCAGAATCAAAACCAACCCTAAGGCAATAGCGCAGCCCAAGGCTATTTGATGATGATTTTCCTCGGCGCCAATCGGTAAGAAGGTTCTGTTGCTGCTAAGATCTATGTAATCATCGGCGGTAGAATTTGCCATGATCAGAGATGGGACTCAGAAGAACGGTACAAGAGCAAGCGTATGCGCAGAACAAGTAGAGACCTTAACGCTTGGCTAGCACAAGATGGTCTACCAGGAAGGAAAGAAGTAAAGGAAAGAGAGACAGAGTAACAGAATAACAAAGCAGGGTCAGCTTCTAAACATCCATCATCAAGTCTCGTTTCCTGGTCTTGAGCCATGACTATGACTACCTACCTATCCTCGCTCTTTGCAAACCGTATTAACTATACTTGTGCCGGATACCTTACCGCAGTGTCCACCAATTTTTAGTGCTTAGTCCACTGCCCTTGAAGTCCCATGATTAAAATTCTGTACCGTAAAGTAATTATTGCCATCTGTTAAATTACTGCAAGTTACTAGGACCCTTTATCAAGTGATCTTCTTAATGTAGTCACTATTGAAAAACGTTGAGCCAATAAGCGGATTGCTTGCTGTCTATGCTCTGCAGATATTCTAAAGGATTTCGAACCAGTTTAGCTTACACTGTGCAAGACTGCAAACGCCTCTCAATCTGGTGTATCTTCAACATGGACTTCCATCATTCTCGTTCTCGCGCAATGGCTGTACCAAGCCGTTCCTTGAAGTTTTTAGAGTAGCCGGAATCGATAAACTCGACAATCTCGTCCACCAAATCCCCTCCTTTATCCATCGTCAGAGTAAAGATGTATTCGTTCTTGTAGTCGCCAGCCGCCGTTGTGGCAGAACAACTCACATGCATCACTACCTTTCCCGTTTCGACATCGACGACAGTCTTATCATCATCAATGACCCTGAAGCGTACTTCACTGAAACTGGATAGCTGCAACTCAATGAATTTGGTGTATTCGGCGTTCGAGCGCGAAGGAACGCCGAGGGAGACGGGAAGTGTGTGATGAACACAAGAAGGGCTGCGGAGGGAGAGAATGGATGGAACGCTCCAATCGTCGTATGTTACTAGAAAAGCCGAAGCGGTTTGAAGGAGACGCTCTCGGGTCGGCTTGCTAGATGACATATTGAATCGAGTCTGCATGGGTAGAGCTAGTATCAGAATTTGTTCGATAGGTCCGGAGATAGAAGAGGCTTGCCGAGGGCTCAGATTCTGCTTTGGGTAGATGCAAAACTTAGGACAGTAGATGTAGTAATTTATACGGAGTAAAGTCATCCTGATTGTGCGGTCGACACAAGATTGGGCTGGGTAAAACTGTAATTGGTTCCTCCCCTTACCAACTGGGATAAGATCAAGTTTACAGGTCCTTTCTGCAGCGGGCTGAACATTGCTTAAGCGTTGCCGAGCTTGTTCAGGTATAGCTGGCTTACGTCCTCATAAAAATAATCCTTGTTAAGAGGCCTTTTTGCTAATGCAATGTTCAGCCCGCTGCAGGAAGGATCTGTACGCAAGCCTTGTGCGCTAGAAATGCAGGCATTATTTTATTCTCCGTAATCTAGAATAAAAGAAATGCAGGCATTATTTTAATCTCCGTAATCTAAAGAAATGCAGGGCATCGTGTCCACACCACCATCGTTTTTGACCGGTGAGACCGACAACACACGCAGCGACACGGGTATGAGGCTGCCTTGCAGTACAGAGTACTGTCCGTGCGGTCGTCGAAGATTACCCACGGATTTTAGGTACTCCTATCCCCGTTAACTCCCAGGAATGTGGAATGTATCTATTCTCTTCTCAATGGGCTGCCCTGCCCGCCTCAAGCTGGCTTGGTGTGTCATCCATAGCCATCGAACTAAGGTACTCAGGAACTGCTGTCTTGATAGTTCCTCTATCCAGTCGTGAATTTAAGCTCAGCTCTTTACGTAGTGACAACACCACGAACACCACGAACACCACGAACACTAAACTACCAACCTAGCCGCGAAACACATCTAGTGCTAAGAGAACTTCGTCAAAAAAGGCGCACTTTGCTAGAGATGTTAGTGACTGCCTTGGTTTGAAGCTGCCACCTACTGACCTGTACTCCCTTTCTCAGCCGAAAGTATGGCCGACGAAATGCCCAGGCCCGAGGCCTTCGAAGCGACACACGATGATACGTCTTCGACTGTCAATCCACCCTCAGAGGCCAGTCACGATATTGAAAAGGGCTGTGAACCCCCTAGTGCAGGATCAAATGACGAGACAGAGAAAGCGATTGTTCAACCGCCAGAGCAGTCGGACTTGGTCGACTGGGATGGGGAGGATGACCCACAGAATCCCATGAACTGGTCAAATACCCGGAAATATCTAATCATTGCCCTGGTGTCTACCATTACCTTTGTGACGTACGGTTTGCAGATACAAATATTCCCATTACTTCTCGAAGCTAACCTATCCGTGAAGATCTTTCGCATCTACCATCTTCGCACCGGGAGTTCCTTTGTTGATGAAAGAATTTGGCTCTACGAACAATGCGCTTTCTTCATTTGTCGTATCCGTATACATTGTGGGCTTCTGCGTGGGGCCTTTGGTACTTTCGCCTCTCAGCGAGCATTACGGACGCAATCCCGTCTACCATGTATCCAATGTCTTTTTTCTCATCTTCTCCATAGCTTGTGCGGTTAGCAGCGACCTCCCCATGTTCATAGTTTTCCGACTCTTGATGGGCATTTCCGGCTGCCCACCTCTGACGCTTGGCGGAGGCACAATTGCGGACATCATGCCAGCTGCCAGGCGTGGGAAAGCTCTAAGTATCTGGACGATGGGACCGTTATTGGTAAGTCTTTTCTCCTCTCGCCCGTTAATAAACCTCACTCGGGTATGAGAAGTATGATATCTGTATCTCCTAGCTTATTCAAATGATCGATAGGGCCCTGTAATAGGTACGGATCGGAAACGTTCTTCGTAGGATCGACGAGATGCTAATTAAATCGAACAGGTCCCGTTGTAGGAGGTTTTATGGCCCAAGCATTAGGATGGAGGTGGACATTCTGGCTTGTCGCCATCCTTGTGAGTAAACCGTCCCTAACTTCAGGTCATGCATGGCTTACAAACATGTAGACAGGATTCCTGATCCTTTGTTCTTTCGCGTTCCTCCGTGAGACGTACGCTCCAACTCTCCTAGAAAAGAAAGCTGCGCACCTACGCAAACAAACTGGAAACCTCAACCTCAAATCCAAATTTGACAAAGGCCAGACTGCAAAAATACGTTTCTTGCTAGCGATTGTTCGCCCTGCAAAAATGCTATGTTTCTCTCCGATTGTATTTATCCTCGCCCTTGATATGTCGATTATATACAGCTATCTCTACTTCATGTTCACCACCTTCACCTCTGTGTTCGAGGGACAGTACGGTTTCAATACTGGCGAAGCTGGCCTTGCTTACCTTGGTCTTGGCATTGGCTTCGTGATCGGACTTTTCAGCGTCGGAGCCTCCTCCGATAAATATGTGAAGAAGAAGACCGCGCAGGGCATCATGAAACCAGAGTACCGCCTTCCTCCACTCATCATTGGTGCCTTTCTTATACCTGCTGGCCTATTCTGGTATGGCTGGACGGCTTATTATCGTGTTCACTGGATTGTACCTATCATCGGAACGACTTTCATTGGCATTGGGACCATGTGTGCCTTCTTGCCAATTCAGATGTACTTGATTGATGCCTTTACCATCTATGCAGCTAGTGCCTTGGCTACAAATACGGTCATGCGATCCTTGTTCGGTGCGGTATTGCCACTGGCCGGACAGAGTCTGTATGCGAAATTGGGTCTGGGCTGGGGCAACAGCTTATTAGCATTTATTGCACTTGCGTTGTCGCCGGTGCCGTTTGTGCTGATCAGTTATGGTGAACGGATCAGGACGAATCCGAAGTTCCAACTGAAATTGTAGTGCGGCTTTGGCTGTGGCTTGCATCGTCGGGCATTTGTGAAGGATGGTTGCGAAGTAATTGGGCAGATAGCGATGCCTACATTTCTCGCGAGTCACGAAAGGGAGTTTAGTAATACTGTTCGTCTATGACGGTAGAAGTTTTCTTTCTAGATAGAGATACGGTTACAACCAATATATTATCTCTCTATTCGAGCCTTCATTCCTCAGCTCCAGAGATACACCCCGGAGCATTTACATCAAGAGTGCTGCCAATATGTTCAAGACGATTACTGGGTACGAGGAATACTACTCGCCTCGTATTTATCAGTCTCTCGCCGGTTAATCGGGTTCCGTTGTCCAAAAAAACAGATCTGGGCCATTGAGGTCATGTACTATTGGAGCACAAATTCAATCCATTGAATACCTATGCTCATTATCTACTTCCGAACTGGAACCTACAAGTCAATTACACAAACGACCTTTCCTTTCGTCTCATTGGTCTCTAACAGCTCATGTGCTTTCCTTATGTCTCCCCACTCGAAAACTTTCTCAATCACATGTTTGAAGTTCCCCTCGATTAGCCCCGGCAGGACCTTCTCTTCGAACATTTTCAGCAAACGGGCCTGGTACTCTAGGTCTCGCGATCGCAGTGTGCTACCTTCCAACCTCAGTCGCTTCATGAGAATGGTACTTATGTTCACGGCCTGGGGTGCCATGGGACCACCCAAGAGACCCAGGAACACCGCCCGTCCATCTAGCGCAAGAACTTCAAGGTTTGATTGGAACATTGGTCCGCCGACGAAGTCAATGACAAGATCGATACCTTTGCCGTCGTTGAGCTTCTTGATTTCGCCGACCCATCCGTCTTCGGGGAAGGACGTGGTGTTAACGGCGCCGTTGCAACCGAGCTCTGTCACACAAAAGTCGCGTTTGTCGTTGCGGCGGGTGGTAGCAAAGACCTTTGGTGGTGGATAAGTGCTATAGAGATTGGCAGATCGAGAAAGTTGAATGCCAGCCATCGACACGGCTGAGGTACCGGCGTGCCATAGAATGGAACGGGTAGTTTCCGCATTGTAGGAGCCAACTAGGTGGAGGGTTTGCAGAGCTGTGAGCCATACCTACTTGGGCGGATCCAGTGCTATTAGCTTTATGGAGAGCAAAGTACTTTCAGCAGTATCATCGGCGTATATGAAATAGACGGGTAAAGTGCGGTTGACAAGAGGCCGACATACCTCGCAGAGACCTCCACAACATTCCCAACTCAGCTCTTTCGGCTTTGTGAGCAGCATTGTCTTACTCGCAACGAGATATTCAGCGTAAGCGCCTCCATATACCAGTCCAAACACTTCATCGCCCATCTTCCACTCATGCCTCTCTTCGGCCTCTTCATTCCGCCCAACGCCAGCAACAACCCCGCTGAATTCTAAGCCCAGTTCCTTGGGCGTACCCGGAGGCATTGGATACTTGCCTTCTCGCTGAATGAGATCACCACGATTCAGTCCGAAGGCCTTCACACGGACGAGGCATTCACTAGGCGCGGGAATTGGCTTGGGAGTTTCGGGGTTGATGAAAAAGGCCGAAGGAGGCCCGGCGCCTCCTTTGATATCTGTAGTAAGTGTAAGTGCAAGTGGAGGGAACGTCTCTTAGCAATTGTTTGCAGCAGCATAGGAGGGAGCCCCACCCGGGAGCTTCCTAGGTAAGGGAGCTGTACGAGTGTAAGGCAGAGGTACATACCAACTGCATGCATTGTTTCTGCCATGAATGCGGAAGAAGAAGAAGAAGAAGGAGGAGAAGAAATGTCCAAGTCTCTTTGCCTTGCAAATGAGGCAACTTTGGCAACCTTGTTTCCACAGAGATATTGGAGTGGATGGGACGGAGGATAGGGACCATAAAAATTCTACGTTATGCGCTGTAAGCAACTACGTCTGGAGACAGTTAGTCATGCCACTGGCCTTAAATCAGAAGATACACGGCTATTACACTGGGATAGGATCTTTGCATATGGGCCTAAAACGCTTCCACGCTGACCCCTCGGACGTGAGACTGAGCTGTTAATATACTGTAAGCACTGGCTTGATTCCTTTAGTACTTAATAAATAATGGAATTCCAGCGGTTGATTGCCTTGCGGTTGATTGCTTTCTAGGGGTTTGAAAGTCTTATACTAGGAGACTCAGTCCTGCCGATACTACTGGGTTGTTTAGGCGGAAAAGAGGGCCCTTCTTCCTTTTATCTTTGTTGCTAATAATGGTTCAGGTGCCACTGCAGCAGAGTCTACGATAATAAAAAACACCTAGAAGGTACGATGAAAAGGAGATTCAACAAGTAGTATATCCAGTAAGACCATACTGTAATCCTGTTTCACTCTTTGCAGCACACCCATTGACTTTAGGCTCACAACCCAGGACCGGATTTCGTAGCATATCCATTGACCTCAGTCTGTGGTCCTGTGTTGTTTTTTGCAGCGTACCCGTTGGCTTCACGCTGCAATCCTAGGCGAAGTCTTGCAGCCTCCCCACCATAACGTGCGGAAACCATGCAGTAAAAGGTGTTGCCTGCGGCCGACAAGAAGCATGCTTCCAGAAACAACCATTCCTCGTCAGTGAGATGCTCAAACACTGATAGATGCTCTAGTTCCTGCATTATCCACACCTCTACCTGCAACAGATACGCGTACGATGTTGCTTTGGCCGCATCATCGCTCGGGAGCGACATTAAACGTTTGATGACTGCAACAATGTTGATCATGTCACTTGTTTCTCCGCACCTAAGGGCTCTGAGTTCTTTATCATAAGAATGAATGTCGTTGACTAGTCCCAGGTGATCGCCAATCAAGGTAAGGTATCGCGTGAATCTTGGGTCCGAGACACTAACGCTGGAGCCAATCGAGAACTTAGCAGTCGCAATAACAAATCTGTTTACACGTCAGTATTGCGTTGAGTAATGCGGCTGGATGGTTCAACTCTTACGCTGCGCCAACATTTAGGTGGCGGAAATCTTGATAGTGGCTAATCGATGGGAAATCCTTCTCTGGATGGACACAGCGAAAACCGGCGCGCAATGTATCGAGCATTTCGATTCCTCCATTGCCAGCGATACGATCTTCTTCCTCAACGCTTCTGACTACGCCATGCATGTAGCGTTTAAGATCGCTTGCCGTGGAATCAAGAGGATCCCGGCTATCCAAGTGATAGAGGAAATCAGTTTTGACAGAAAGCAACTAGTAATTGTAAGTTCCGTATCCATTCATATTTGCTCGCAGATCATACAGTACTGTCCGAGGTCTCTTCTATCTTGTCTGCAAGTCTAAGTTAGCGTTTTTCGAGCTCGAACAATTACTCGATGACTGCAGAGTCTTACCATCGAAAATGAAGTAATAAACCATCGCAGCAGCTATCAGTTCGATTTTCCGCTTGTTGGCACTTGGAAACATGTACGAAGTCGCGAGGATTATCCTATTCTCAATACCAGGCCGAAGCTCCTTTTTCGCAAGTTTAGCTATTGTAATACCATGATCGACCTCAACATCGGCGGCCGACTTGTCTGCTGCGAGCAGTTCGAGCAGCTTTACCGAAGCATGGAAGTTTGCTTCCCAGGCTCTGGCCCCGTGGGGGACACCAAAGCTTGAACGGTACGGAAGCCCAGCCTCATGAGGATATAGTGACACTGTATTAAGGCGGATGGCATCGTTGTTCTTGGTGTGACGAATGGGAAATATCATTGGCGATGTGCAGAGATAGGGAGGCACGTTTGGTACTGGATCGTAGGCATAATTGACTGTGGGGGGTATTCCAATGTCCTGAGGTGCCACCAGCTCCTCCAAGTCTAAAGGCTTTGGGAAAGGCCTTGGACTAAGCTTTGTCACGATTCGTGCCATCTTGTGGGATAAAACTGGGTGAAGAGGCGTCTGGATTCAAGTTTGGTATCGATGTTCCCCCTTTAATTGAGAGAAGTCGGATATGGATGTCTTTCAGCGAGACGTTCCCTAATCTAACCGTGTCCTTACTCCCAATCAGCAGACTACGTCCATGAGTCCTCTTGTCGGGCATCCCAAACGATAAGCAAATGGCCGATTGTGACCTTTGCCACGAATGCAGAACCGCCTGCGTGCTTCGTAAGAGCTGGGTGCTATCGACTGGTGCCTCACTATCTGAGCCATACGGGGCATTCGGTACTATCGACGCTTTGCATGAATGCTGACCGTGTTCTGGAGTCTCGAATGAAGTCATCAATTGCATACTTCATAGCTTGCCGTGTAATTTATTCAAGGCCTTGAGGAGATTATCGGAACACAGAAGTGCCATGGGCCGCCTGAACCTCTTTCATGGGTCTGATGATTGAATTCGTCGAAGGGTGTCGATCTGATATCAGGGGTGCAACCACACCCTCCCTCAGGCAAACCACATTACACCGCTCCAAGTACCCATCTGCACGCAATCGACACAAAACCACCCTTGACCGTGAGATGTGGGATGTGGGCGGTGGACCGTGAGCTGCCACCGTCACATCTCCGTCTTCCATACCCACAAGACCACAACGCCAGTTGACCATGCACAGTACTATCGGTATCAGCCGTTAACCCTGAAGCCACAGTCAGGGGTTTTCTGTGCTGACCAACCAATTCCCCTTGATTTTGACGATCCGGGCGATCCGCGCACACTGGGTTTCCGCGCACGCTAACTATGACTGATTATCTTAGTGCCCTTTTCAGCACGCTAAGCCCGATAGAATACTACCTGCACTCTAACCTTTCTAGGTTAGAGTGCGCGGCAACCCCCGTGCATACTAAAACAACTACCTACTGCTTTACAAAACAATACCTCGGTGTTATAGAACACCGCCCCCACATTTTCTGCAGTTGGGGTATACGCCCCGGAATCCGGATGCAGGTTGGGCTTGGCCTGGTCATGCATCCCTTGAAGGCGAGAGATAGCTGCATAGCTGACAAGACGGGTCCCGAGCTTGGGCTTTTTCGAGGATGTGCCGTTTGTTTGGGTATGTGCGTCTGTGCGTGTGTGTGTGTGTGTGTGTGTGTGTGTGTGAGTGAGTGTGTGTTGGCGTGCCGTTATGCGGGACTGGCTTGGCTGAGAGTCAGTCGGTTGGAGGACTCGCGGACGTTGCCTAGCCTTGGGGCTTGCCGGGGAGATGGACGGGACGAGTTTGGGGGGGATTTTCAATCTTTGGATCGGATGAGGGGATGGAAGGGGAGGAGAGACGGATATGATGGTGGATGATGTTTGGATTGGTGGGCTGCGGTTAGTGTTTACGAGGCGCGAATGAACGATGGATTGCAGACGGACTGAGCTTCTCAAAAAAAAAAAACGAGTTGATAGGGCATTCATTTGCTCAAGTAGATAATTATCCAAGAGGGAGGTACGACATCTAAATGACACTTCCTGCGGCCATATGCAGTCTACTTTGACCCTCAGCTGGATCGATCAGCAGAAACGTAGCCTTCCCCGGTACCTCTTCCGACCTATTTCGCCCTCGTCAAACCACGCTCAAGTCCTCCGCTTGAACAAAAACTCCACGGACGAATCCGCTTGTGTGAGAACGCCGACGGTCCCAGATAGAGGATTCTTCCCGGGCTTGTTCTTGAGCTTGAAATCGTACGTGAGCAGGGTGCGTGCGAGCACGACCTTGGCCTCATGGATGGCGAAGTGGCGCCCAGGGCAGGCTTGTGGGCCATACCCGAAGACGAGGTGGTCAGGACCTGTTGTGACGGCCTTGGAATACATGTTAATCAATGAGAAAGGGGGGGGGGGGGTGGGAATGGGACTCGTGGAGCGGAGTGGTTACCTGGAACTTGTTTTCGTTGCCGGGAAGGGCACGGAGCCGTTCGAACCTGGGACCTAGTCAGTCTGGCGGGTACTAGACTTGTGAAAATGCAATGATCGGTCGGTAACGTACCGGAAGCCATCAAACACCTCTGGATTAGGGAGGGTTGAATGGTTGAAGACGGCATTCTGAGTGTCGACAGCAAGGAGAGTACCGACAGGAAACGCTAAGCCATCTGAAAATTTAACAGGCTTGACGACCTTACGGATGGTGCCGACTGGGAGAAAGATTAGCCAAGTCGCTTGTATGGGCCAGATAGTTCTGATGGTGGATAGAAGTATTGGTCCGGGGATAGATACGCACTAAGCATAAATTTGCTCCATCTTTGGCATTCTCGGATGAAAGAATCCATCTTCACAAGCTTGGCGACATTGATTCTGTTGAATGGAATGTCACCTAGCGCCAGTACTTCTTGCCTTATCGGCTCAATGTACTCGGGGTGAATCGTAAGGTCGTAAAGGAGATGGAATACGGTTATTCCTGTCGTGAACAACGCTGCACGTCCTGTCCCTATCTGTGCATTTAGCTGATAGTCTACAGAGCGACCTTTGCCATTCTCGGTGCCATCAATGACAACTTGGATCAAATCTGGCGGTGGCTTAAAGGCTGGATCTTCCATAGCCTTAAGACGTTTTTGAACGACAGGTTCGAGGAGCCTGGCTCATGGAGAATGGTCAACTTTTGACAAAACATCCACAAACCTTTGATTAAAACCTACTTTCGAGCGTCGGCTCTATGTTTGCGGATTGCATATAGACCAGGAAGACGCCACGCCACTAGAGGTCTTGTGATCCAATTGTATTGCCAAAGCGTTGTGATACTTCCGAAAGCTCCGGATGTGCAATCCGCAATGGTTCGTAACTGTAGTCTGTCAGCAACGTACGGTCTAAACGTTGAGATGCACTAGCCCATCTCTCATCTCTGCATAATTCCTCTCCAGCAAAAACTCGTTGAGAGATTTTGATGATAACTCGCACCATCTCAGGAAGCAGGAGAACTGTGGTCCAATCTTAAGAGGGTCAATAAGTGGCATTAGTTTTCAGTAGAGTTCAATGCTTCAAGAGCTACGCACCTTCACAAGGTCCTATCTGGTTCTTGATGGCTTTCAACGCCTCATCATCAACAACAGTATACACGCGGTCAAGTAGCCGACCAACATCTCTTCGGATCAAGTTTGCCATGGCTAGATCATGACCTGTGATCCCAGTGTGCATGCCAACCAGCATATCATATGATCCTTGCTGGAAACTCAACTTGGATTCTGGGCTACTTTTGATCTCCTCGACGTATTTGTTGGGAAGTATAACGATCTCACCAGGAAAGTGAGGGATCTTATAAGGGGTTTCTGGGTACTTTGATGAATGTTAGACTGCCAAACCAGCCAGGTACAAAGAACGTAACACACCATTTGGGAGCCCCGTGCCAACAGTTCCCGATAGTCGCCGCCATCAAGAGGTTCAACCAATGGTACGTGGACCTTGGGCTTTCGGATTAGGTCCAATACTCTCTCACGTACAAAGTGCTCTGGCCTTTTCAGAAAAGCTTGAGCAAAATCATGCAACAGTGAGTAGACGAATGCAAGTGCAACAGATACGACGGTGAGCCCAACCGCTAGGGAGGGGCGTGCGACGGCTTCCCCAGCGTAATGCTTGAAACCGTTAAGTAGGAATAGAGACATGTTCGATAGCAACCTGCTTGAAATTTAGACCTTTCGAGTGACTGAGTTCGTCAAGTAAATAAATAAGTATAGTCGTGGGGGATTCTCCATGATAGCAGGTGCTAGTTTTGCAGCCTGACGTTCAAAGCACTCACACGAACTCGACCTCCAACAGTTCATTTGTTGGAGACATAGACCAAGCAGACATGCTTACCAGACGAACCAGTAGTCCCGGATAACAAGCCCTTAGCCGGCACTGGGCATATCTCTTCGACTGTAAGCAGATGCGCTAAGAGACACATCTTTCCACCGTTCATGCCATGCCACGCGTCCGTTAACATGCAGCATCATTCACCGACTCGAAAGTGCAATCAAAGTTACATTTTGCCCAGCCCGATAA
>JAABUY010003425.1_pt1 | contig 17568 bp, 16 predicted proteins | sample 5560271 | NCBI WGS metagenome assembly JAABUY01 (sample SAMN10711886, study PRJNA513374) | rock metagenome | isolation source: Antarctica rocks | place: Antarctica: Victoria Land, University Valley
TACAGTCAATTTCTTATGACTTTCGATGATGAGATTGAGTAGAATTTTATGAGTGATGATCTTCTTAGATATCTTTTCATCATAATCTCTTATTAGCTTCTCTTTTGTCAGTGATATAGATTGAATTTTCAGTTTCTCGCATACTTTATCAACTAGATTAGAATGTATGATCGTGTAGACGACTGAATCACTGTTTATTAGAGAACAAAGACTGAAAGATTGATTCTGAAAGATGAGATGAACATCAATTAGAAACGACTTTTTAAAGTAATTTTCTTTCGATAGAATTTCGTCTAGTTTGCACAAAGATATAATCTCTATTTCTTTGATGACTTTTGAAGAGATGACTAGTTTTTTGAATCGAAATTCGAATCGAAATCAAAGCGATCATATTCATTGTTCACTGCATTAATTCTAGTAGATTGATCGAAGCACTCTTTAGAGCTATGATCTGATTTATGACATATGAAACAGCTTTCGACTAGAATGTCTGCTTCTTTGACGCTAGTTAAAATCGCGTCGCGCGACTTTAGCTGATCAGACTTCGAGTGATCGACTGACTGAGTGACAACAGTCGCTCTATGAAAGATAGTCTTAGAAAGATTGTCGACGCGTTTGATCTTGTTCTTGATCTCTCGAATGACTCGCTGATCATTATTCAAATGAATCAGATAGAAACGAATTTCTTTTAGAGAATCAGATTGAACTAGTTGATCTATTCAAACGAATCGAAGACGAGAATGTATTTTATCTTTCAGATCAGCGATCAGTTGCTTCTCGTGATAGTCTAGATAGAAAGATAGACGTTGAAACTAAGTATAGAATTCACTGAATTTCTTGAATTCTTGAACCAAGTTGTAGTATTCTCTACGAAAGTTGACTTTCTTATTCGAATCATCGAACAACTGAGCTAGCTCTTTCAAAAGATCATCGACGATCTTATAGAGATTGACACAGTCACGTTCGCGTCTAGCTTGAGTGATCTCAGCTGCGTCATCGAATAATCTAGAATGTATATAGCTCAATTTGGCTCGTTCATTAGGAAAGAGATCGACGTTGATCTCTAGTTTATTCTGAATTTTTTCGTATCAGTTCTTTCAAGTAGAGTTCTTTTTATCAGTAAACAGCGAAGAATCAGGTATTTTTTGAGATCTAGAACGCTCAGAGTAGGTGAAATCAGAAGAAGTGTTTTCTTTAGCTTGAAGTCTAGTCTTCAACTCTTTGATTTCGTCTTCTTATTGTTTATCTAACTCGTAGAGTCGATCTGTTTCTTCATCAAGAACTAGGCTTCGAGCCTTTCAGATTTCGTAGAACACGAGAGATATTATCGTTTCAGCGAATGATTCGTCATCTTCATGAATGAATGATGCAGCACTTGATGATTTCATTCGTGATTTCGATGAATCAGCATCAGAGGTTTGAAAGAAACGATTTCGAAATTCTTCGAAACGCTCTTCAGTAGACGAATGACTAGACATGATGAGATTTGTTTGAAAGAGAGTCGAACGAATGACGATGTTCGACGATTTGAAAAAGAAAGACGTATAGAATGATGTTTAATCTTCAACAAAGAAAATGAGATTTGTTTGTTGATTGATTTGATTGATTCTCTAACAAACAATGAAGGTTCTTTATCGTTGAATCTATCAATCGATTTGATTCTTGAGCAATTCACGAAGATTCTTTATCGTGATTCTCGTAATCGAGTGAACTTTGCGTACTTAATGAGCGATAAGTAGTCTAGCAATTCAAACAGTCTCGTCGTTGATTCTATTCAACTCTCTAGTGTTGTTCTATCTTTCGATTATCGTCGATCATCAGATAAATGAATTTCTTTAGACTCGTTCTGTCTAGACGAGTATGTTGAATGAGTAATGAGATCAGTATCGTGTGATTAACGAATTCTTAATATAATGTCAGAATCGTGCCTAAATGATACAATCAATAAAGATCAGAGTTGATAATGCTTGATCTTTAGAGATAGCTATAACTGAATATTAAGAATACAGAAGAAGATTGATACAAAAGCTTCTATTTATGTAATGTTCAGAAACTGCGCTAGGTCTGAAAGAAATGTGTTTGTGACACGAGAAGAATGTGATGTAGATGAACAAGATGTTGATGAAAAAAAAGAATGTTGAGAAAGAAAAAGAGTGTTGAGTCATATCTGAGTCATATCTGAGTCATATCTGAGTCAAACCTGATGCGAATTGATTAGAGCTTCAGCCTTGTTCAGTCTTAATACGCTCGTAACAATAGTTTTCATAAACTTCATGTCTTTATTTTTAAATGATGATGCATTTGACATGAATCATCATCAAATTAATGTTTGCATAAAGCAAAATGTCAATGAAAATTTTACAATAAAAGTGATAATGCAAAAAAGTAATGTACTTACTTTTCATGAATGAAATTATAAAGACTTCAATGACTTCTTGTAAAGTATTTAAAACAAAGCATTGAATGTAATAATCATAGAATAGCATATTTTTTCAAGCATAATCATGCATAATCTTTTTCATAAGTTTTTTGAAAATCATTTTAAGAATGAGATTTTTCAAGAACTTCTGATATTTTCAAATTTTGCACAATGCTATCATTTTTGATTTATAGCATCTTTTAGTTTTCTATTGCAAAGCATTAGTATGTTAATAAATAATGCATTACTTATGTGCATTATTTTTTTAATAAATTCAAAGATTGAAGTTGTTTCTTTGATAGCATAATTATTAATTGAATTCATTAAGTTCTTAAATCTCTTACATGTTGATGCATATGTTAAAAATAAACTTGTCAGCAATCAACAAGTCATATTGCATTATCAATATGCATTATCAATAACATTTTTGCTGCATGTCATAGTTTATGATTTTTATAAAGAATAATTATTTTAATTTATTAATTCTTGATTTTTAATAATATTATTTCTTGAAGTGTTAATTATTAAAATGATTCAAGAAATACTATGAAAAAAGTAAATGAAAAATTGAAAAAGAAATTGCAAGAAATATTAAATAAGTGTTAAGAATAATAATTAAATTTTTCTTATTACACTTAAATTCATCTCACTTGATGAGTTATTGAGATTATGTTTAAATGATTCAAGCAATGAAGTATATGAATGATGATGCTTGATTCTTTAAAATAATCATAATTGAATATTAAGAATATAAAAGAAGAAAAATACAAGAACTTTTATTTATATAATGTTCAAAAACTGCGTTAAACTTAATAATAATAATATTAAATTCATACACTCTTGTGACATCGATTAGATCGACTCATGAGAAACTCTATGCTATTTGTATTGAGTGAACAAACCTCTCTGAGATAGAAAATCACTCGCAGTCTATACGACTGCTTCACGCAGTCGAAACAGTGAGTTTTGAAACTATGTATCAAATTTGTTCGCGTTGATCACACGTTAAAGAACGAGTGTTCTAGTCACTTTAAATTGCTTCAAAAGCTTCGTTTTCATCATCATCTTCGCTACTGCTCTGAGACTCTTTGTGATGACGACGATTATTCAATAGTTCAAGAAGTCAGCATCTTGTAACATTCTTGATCGCAGATGCGATCAGTTCGAGCAGTGCATGAGTACATGCTTCGTCGTCTGATGACTTCATTCGCAGTCGCATCGCGAACTATTCATGTCTGAAATGTTTCTAGAGTGCAGATAAGTGTTCAGATCTATGCGTTCAATTTTGATATGCATTGCGAGAATGCTTTCTGCTTTCTGAAGATCATCACGCATCTTTATCATCTTATTGCTCAGATGCAATCTTTGTGCTGAAATTGTGTTGACATCTGCAACGTGTTCTCTGTACTTTTTTCATCATTGATTTCATTGATCTTTGTGATACTGCGTTATTGCGATGCTATCGCTTGTTGAAATCATTGTGAAGAAGAGAATGCATAATCTGCATCTCAACTGTATCTTCGCATCTTCTTGAATGAAGACATTCAGAAGTACTATTTTCTTAATGACGAGTGAGCGAAAAATGACGCGATTAACTCTCGTCAAACGAACGCGTATTAGTTTGCATTCTTATCTGATCTCTTGCGTTCGATCGTTGATTCAACTGTGTAGCGTGATTTTGTCTTGTAGCATGTTCAAATGAACATGTAGCAAACTCATGTATGTTTCTATCTTTAGAATTTCGATGTTTACTCTTTTGAATGCTTTTGCTACATGATGCAGAGTCTGATTCTGAAGTGTTTCTAATTTGCATTCTTTGCTCGACAGTTCATCTTTCTTGTCACGCTGATGTCAGACTGACACTTCGAATGCGATTTTTGATCTCACTACTGCTGAGTAGACTTGTCTCGCTTTTGTGAAGATAGCTTTTCATGTAAAGACTTCAATATGACTAAGTGTCAGCATTCTTGTGACGTGATTCATCTTTATTTGTCGAAGATGCGCGTCTCATCACAGTTTAATGTTCAGTTGCATCTCTAGAACTCGTACATCTGATTTCGATTTGATAACTGAGCTTTCTATTTGTATGCTAGTCATCATGTTGAATCTCTTCAATTTTCTAGTGAAATGCGTGAGCTCATACTTTTCTGATGCGAATGTTGCGTCATGAGTGCAAGCTCATTTCACGCAAACGTCGTGTGTTTTGCTCAGTGTTCTGCAGATTTCTTCAATGAATCTGTCGTAGACTAGAATGTTAATATCATTTATGAAGTCAAGCACTTCGATTTTAATTTTCAATGCTTCGCATTTTTTAATTAAACTTGCGTTGAAGAATAGAAAGAGAATCAATAAAATGAGAAATTTCTGCAATATGTCTGCATTTATCTCGCGCATGTCACTCATTTATTCATTGAATATTAGCGACGTCTTTCGATTCTTTAGAAAGCTGCGTGTTCATTCGATTATATAGCTTGACGTTGTTTTCATTTTTAGCGTGTGCAGAAGTCTGACGTGTGAGACTCAATTGAATGCTTCGACGACGTCTGAGCTTAGCATGAAGATCACATATTTGATTTCACAGTCTCACACTGTGTGAACTTGATCTATTAGCAAATCTAACGTCGAGATCACAAATCACTTGCGTCTCACTCTCATTTGAGCATTTGATAGCATGCAATGAGTCTCGACTATGTCACTCAGTCTTTTGATCATGATTGACTTCAGGGCTTTGCTCATGATATCAAGCAAAGCAATGAGTCGATACGTCTTTGAATCAATATAGTCGCTTTTCTTCGATTTGCATAATACTATTGTCTGAGTCTTTTTGAACTGCTTCAAATGATACTTGTGTGTTACACATGCATTGAATAAACTCGTCAGTACTGAGATCAGTTCTGCAAGACTCACTTGAAGCGCTCTGTTTGAAATATCTGAAGCGCTTGATGCTTTGTCTGCTTTTACTCATTTAATTGTCTGCTTCACTTCATCTTCTGTGATGCGTGAATTGAATGAGACTGTCAGAGATATGAATGATTCTGCGATGTCGCTGACATTCGCTTGAGAAGATAAAGAAAAGAACTTTTCTTGCAGTATCTCGATTTTTTTCTTGAACGTCGTTGTCATATGATCGATGTCGCTTCACTTCAGTGACAAAAACTGAGAAAGCTTTTTAAGTAGCTGACTTTCGATTCTAGCTCATTTTGCAAAGCATCATGTCGATTTGAGTGCTTCGCTCAGCTCATGCATTTGTGATCTGAAGTGTGTGCATTTCATTTGTTAAATAATCTTGTTTTTATGATCGTTGTGCTTCAGATATTCATTTCACGCTTCTAATGTGTCTTGCATTTTTCATATAATTCGCAGTCGTCTTGATTTCATTACTACTTCAAAGCAGCTTTGATTTCAAAAGTCTCTTACTCAATTTAATGACTTTGTCAAAAGAATAAATTTCTTGATGATCTTCTGTAACACTCTGATAATCTTGCACACTCTGTCATTCATCATAGTCTTATCGTCTAAAGAGTGTTTCAAAGATAAATGTATTTGCAGATAAGCACTCAATGCTTCTGTATTCATTTTCTTTCAAAGTCATCAAGTCGAGAGTTGCACTGAGATTGTTTGTAAACATAACTCTGTGATGATCGAAAGATGATTCGATCTCTGATGCAAATCAATTTGTATCTCGCACTTGCGTGTCATGAACTGTATTTTCTCGCTGCTAAAGACTAGATCAATCGTCGTAAATTGATTGTGAGCTTCGCAAGTAATAATGTCTGATTTCAGTAATAATTTCAGTCTTGCGTTTGTAATGATGTATAGTAGAATATCAGTCATCATATGACGAGTGAAGCATCTTCATTCTTTTCAATGAGAATGATGTAGATTGAAATCTTCTACAATCAATTGTTTGCAGTCATTCTTGAGTAGTTCATTCAAATGAGAAATGATTGAAAATCTCTCTGTAAATGTAGTAAACAATGAGCATGAGTTGTAGACATTTAGAAGTCTTAGCGCTTGCGTTTTGTCATCTGTGTTGCGAGTTAATATTTTGATTGAGCAAATGTCTAACTCAGCTGTTTCTACTATTCATTGATTGAGTCTTAAATGTTTGTTAATGTATATGCATGTTCTTGATTGAGATGACGAGTTTTTCACTAGATGAAAGAAGTTGTGTGTTGAGCTAAATAACTGTGAATTATTGTTGTTGCAATCTTGCTTCTGTATAGCTACTATGTTGAATTCACGAACTTCTTTGTCAATTAGAAATAATTCTTGAATTCTTAATGATTTTCTGATGTTGTACTGTAGAATTCGTAGAAAAGACTGTTTTATCATAAAGTTATTCATAGCTGTTGTTGACTTTGCGATGAGAAGACTCTTTGTATGCTTTCGATCATTAATGATCTTTCTCGCTTTCTGATTGAACGTTTCTGAATCTGCTCAGATGTCGTCTCGTCTGAGTCACTATTCACGTAAGAGAAAAGATCAACTCGTCTCTTCTTGATCTTTACTATCTGTCAAGCTGATTCATCAGCGATTCAACTGCGTGTTTTCAGCATGACTGTTGCTGAGCTTGAGAAATTCGTTGAATCGAAAGAATTTATTGAATCTGAAGAGTTCATTGAATTTAAAGAGTTCAGAAACAGCGAGAAGAATGTGTGATTGTATTTAGATGTCTCAGAATATCTGAATGATCTGTTTCTATAGATTTCGAACGTTTGTTTCATCTGCTGTCATCACTTGAGACAGATGCATCTTTAAAGTTCGTGATTTTCATTGCAGTTGATGCAACGTCTTCTATTCAAAGACATTACACACTTCTCTATGTGATGCTTGTCTGCGCACTTTTCGCAGCGCTGATTCTTTTTGCAGAACTTAGTCATGTGTTCAAATTCATGACATCTGAAGCATTGTATGATGCAACAGTTCTTTTCAAATAGCTTGCATGCACATTCTTGATACAAGTTCAGCATGCTCATGTTCATTAATTGATTTGTCATCGCTTTGATCATGATCTCTACGATGAGCGACGAATGAATCTTCTCACTTTCTGCTATTTTCTTGAGTCAGACTATTCTTAGAACTTTCAGATTTTCATGAAGTCTTGCATTATTTTTTATCAGTCTTTCAATGATCTTTTTCTAATTGCTCATGTCTATTGTAGTGCATACTTCATGTGTCAGCACTGCAAAGATTCAACGTGCTACACGTGTCAAACTCGCGATTTCTTTTGCTCATGTCTGAGTCTTTTTCAGATTTGCTTGAGCATCTGAGCTAATTGCGTGAAGAAAAATGTCATTGCTGCTCAGCTTGCAAAGTGACACAATTAGATTTCTTTGATCTGTCAACACGTCTGCGATTCTCTGTAGAATCTGTTCAATCGACTTTTTCTGTATCTTTTCTATTTCTCTTCTGTTCATTATCTTAATCATGACTTTTCATCTCTTGTCACGTTCGCTCATGACGTGATTTTCATTGAAAGACGCGTGCTTTTCTGTGTATGCAACTGCTTGTTAAGCAGTTGAACTGATGTCTTCAGTTTCTGTACATTCTTCGCGATGAACGCGTTCTGATTCGTGTGATGTTTTTCTTCTGAATCGAGTCGAAGATGTCAAATCAGCTTCAATGCTATCTCTTTTCATGAATGATCTTTGCTCTTTTCTTTCTCTAACATTGATATCTTTATTAGTAGATCAATAATGTTAGCAACGTTCTCTTCATCATTGCGTGAGCGTTTCAACTCTGCATCTCTGTTTTCTTGCAACGAATCAACGTCGCTTGCAATCGTCTTCGAATCAGCATTGCTGCAATTCGTGCAATTCATTGTCATTCAATCATCTTCTAAATTCACTCTGTCTTGTTTGTAGTGCTTTTTTTCAAAATTTGTGATGCGTGCGTAGTGATTGTTTATCTAGTTTGATAAGATATGAACTTGTAAAGAAATTTGTAAAGTAAAAATTCTAAGAGAAAATTCATTAAGTGAAATGAATTGATTTTTGATGAAGAATTTATTTTTGAATCATTGAACAGAGTGAAAATTATCTGTTGAAGTCAGCATTGTTCTATTGATGATGCATTTAAGTAATGCAACAGTATTGATGAAATTTAAATAGTTTGATAAAATATGAACTTGTAAAGAATTTTGTAAAGTAATGAGAAATTTACAAAGTGAGATAAATTGATTTTTAATGAAGAATTTATTTCTGAATCATTGAACAAAGTGAAAATTATTTATTGAAGTCAACATTGTTCTTTTGATAATGCATTTGAATAATGCAACAGTAATAATAATAATAATAATAAATTCATACATTCTTGTGACATTGATTAGATCGACTCATGAAAAACTTTATGCTATGTGTGTCAAGTGAACAAAACTCTCTGAGATAGAAAATCACTCGCTATCTATACGACTGCTTCATGCAGTCGAAACAACAAGATTAAGACTATGTATCAAATTTGTTCGCGTTGATTGCACGTTAGAGAATGAATGTTCTAGTCACTCTAAATTGCTTCAGAAGCTTCGTTTTCATCATCATTCTCGCTGCTGCTCTGAGATCTTTCGTGATCGCGACGATTATTCGATAGTTCAAGAAGTTAACATCACGTAGCATTTTTAATCGTAGATGCGTTCAGTTCAAGCAGTGCATGAGTACATGCTTCGCTGTCTGATGATTTCGTTTGCAGTCGCATCGCGAGCTATTCATGCTCGAAACGTTTCTCGAGTGCAAATAGATGTTAAGATTTATGCATTTGATTCTGATGTAAATTGCAAGAATGCTTTCAGTCTTCTGAAGATCATCATGCATCTTTATCATCTTGTTAAATAGATGAGATCTTTGTGCTGAAGTTGCGTTGATGTCTGTGATGCATTTCTTGTATTTTTCTCATCATTGCTCTCATTGATCTTTGTGATATAACGTTATTGTGATGCTATCACTTATTGAAATCGTCGTAGAGAGATTGAATCATCTGCATCTAGACTGCATTCTTGCGTCTTCTTGAATAAATGTGTTCAGAAGCATTATTTTCTTGATGACAGAGAAGCGAGAAGTGAGATGACTAATTTTCGTCAGTCAAGCGCGTATGAGTTCACATGCTCGTCTAGTCTCTTGCGTTCTGTCGTCAACTCGACTGCATAATGTGACTTTATTCTGCAGCATGTTCAGATGAACATGCAGCAAACTTGTGTACATTTCGATCTCTAGTGTTTCAATGCTTACTCTTTTGAATACTTCTGCAACATGATGTAGAGTCTGATTCTGCAAAGTTTCTAGTCTGCATTTCTTGTCTGACAGTTCTTTCTCTTTGTCACGCTGATATCAGATTGATGCTTCGAATGCAATTTCTGATCTCATTACAGCTGAGTACACTTGTCTCGCTTTTGCGAAGATTGCTTCTCATGTGAAGACTTCTAAATGACTAAGCGCAAGCATTCTTGTGACGTGACTCACTTCTATCTATCGAAGATGCGCACTTCATTGCAGTTTCGTGTTCAGTTGAATCTTTAGAACTCGCACGTCTGACTTCAACTTAATCACTGAGCTTTCTATTTGTATGCTAGTCATCATGTTGAATTTTCTCGATTTTCTAGTGAAATGTGTGAACTCATATTTCTCTGATGCAAACGTTGTGTCATGAGTTCAAGCTTACTTCGCGCAGATGTCGTGTATTTTGCTTAGTGTTTTGCAAATTTCTTCAATGAATCTGTCATAGATTAGAATGTTGATGTCATTTACGAAGTTGAGTACTTCAATTTTGATTCTCAATGCTTTGCATTTTTCAATTAAACTTGCGTTGAAAAATAGAAAGAGAATCAATGAAATGAAAGACTCTTGAAATATGTCTGCATTTATCTTGTGTATAATGCTCATTTGCTCATCAAATATCAGCGACGTCTCTCTGTTTTTTAGAAAGCTGCGTGCTCATTCAACTATATAGCTTGATGTTCTTCTCATTTTCAGCGTGTGCAGCAGTCTGATGTGCAAGACTCGATCAAACGCTTCAATGATATCTAAACTTAGCATGAAGATCACGTACTTAATCTTGCAGTCTCACATGATGTGAACTTGATCAACTAGTAGATTTAACGTTGAGATCATGAATCGCTTGCATCTCGCTCTCATTTGAGCATTCGAAAGTATGTGATGAGTTTCAGCTATGTCACTCAGTTTTTTGATCATAATTGACTCTAGAGCTTTGCTCATGATATCAAGCAAAGCAATGAGTCAATATGTTTTCAAGTCAATGTAGTCGCTTTTCTTTGATTTATGTAGCATTATTGTTTGAGTCTTTTTGAACTGCTTCGAATGATATTTATGTGTCATGCATACGTTGAATAAACTCGTCAGCATTGAGATCAGTTCTGTGAGATTTGCTTGAAGTGCTCTGTTTGAAATTTCAGAGACATCTGACGCTTTGTTCGCTTTTACTCGTCTGATTGCTCACTTCATCTCATTCTCTGAGATGCGTGAATTTGATGATACTGTCAAAGATATGAATGAATCTGAAATGTCACTGACGTCTGCTTGTGAGAATGAAGAGAAGAATTTTCCTTGCAGCATCTTGATTTTTTCTTCAAACGTTGTTATCATGTGATCAGTATCATCTCGTTTCAGCGATGAAAACTGAAAAAGCTTTTTAGATAGTTGACTTTCGATTCTAGCTCATTTTGCAAAGCGTCATATCGATTTCGATGCATTGCTTAACTTATGCATTTATGATCTGAAGTGTGTGCATTTTGTTTGTCTGATGATCTTGTTTTTGTGATCATTGTATTTCAGATATTCATTTCATATCTCTAATGTGTCTTGCATTTTTCATATGATTTGCAGTCATCTTGATTTCATTATTACTTCGAAGCAGCTCTGATTTCAGAAGTTTCTTGCTTGATTTGATGATTTTGCTCAGAGAGTAGACTTCTCAATGATCTTTTGTAGTACTCTGATGATCTCTGTCGCTCTGTCATTCATTTCAGCTCTGCTGTTCAGAGAGCAATCTGACAAAAGATGTATTTGCAGATAAGCACTCAGTGCTTCTGTGTTCATTTTTTTTCAAAGTCGACGAGTTGAAAGCTGCACTGAGATTGTTTGTAGATTTAGCTCTGTAACAATTGAAAGATGATCTGATTTTTGATGTAGATCAATTCGTACTTCGCACTTGCATGTCATAGACTGTATTTTCTCGCTGCTAAAGACTAAATCTATCGTCGTAAACTGATTGTGAATCTCGCGAGTGATTATGTCTGATTTCAGCAGTAGTCTCAGTCTTGCATTTGTAATGATGTTTAGTAGAATATCAGTCATCGTATGTCGAGTGAAGCATCTTCGTTCTTCTCAGTGTGAATGATGTAGATTGAAATCTTCTACGACTAGTTGTTCGCAGTCATTCTTGAGTAGTTCATTCAAGCGAAAGATAGTTGAGAGTTTCTCTGTGAATGTGATGAATAGTGAGCTCAAGTTGTAGACGTTTAGAAGTCTTAGCATCTGCGTTTTGTCATCTGTGTTGCAAGTTAATATTCTGATTGAGCAGATGTTTGATTCAGCTGTCTTTACTGTTCACTGATCAAGTATTAAGCATTTGTTAACATATATGCATGTTCTTGACTGAGATGACGAGTTTTTCACCAGATGAAAGAAGTTGTAAGCTGAGCTAAATGATTGCAAGTTGTTGATGTTGCATTCTTGCTTCTGTATGATTACTATGTCAAATTTGCAAACTTCTCTGTCGATCAAGAATGATTCTTGAATCTTTAATGACTTTTTGATGTTATACTGTAGAATTCGTAGAAAAAGTTGTTTCATCATAGAGTTATTTGTAGCTGTTGTTGACTCTGTGCTAAAAAGACTCTTTGTATGCTTTTGATCACTGAGAGTCTTTCGCACTTTCTGATTGAGCATTTCTGAGTCTGCTCAGATGTCGTCTTATTTGAGTCGCTAGTCGCGCATGAGAAGAGATTGACTCGTCTCTTCTTGACTTCTATCATCTATCATATTGATTCAACGTCTCGATTGCTGAGCTCGAAGAATTCGTTGAACCTGCGAAGTTTGTTGAGCTCAACGAATTCGTTGAGCTTAGAGAGTTCAGAAACAGCGAGAGAGATGCATGATTGTATTTCGACGCTTTCAAATATCTGATCGATCTATTTCTGTAGATTTCTGATGTCTGTTTCATCTGCTGTCATCATTTGAGACAGATGCGTCTTCAGAGTTCATGATCTTCATTGCAGTTGACGCAACGTCTTTTATTTGAAGACATCACGCACTCTTCAATGTGACGTTTGTCTGTGCATTTAACGCAGCGTTGTTTCTTCTTGCAGAATCTGATCATATGATCAAATTCGAAGCATCTGTAGCACTGAGTGATGTAACAGTTCTTTTCAAACAGCTTGCATGAGCATTCTTGATACGAGTCTAGCATGCTCTCATTCATTAGTCAATTCATCATCGCTTCGATTGCAATCTCTACGATGAGCGATGAGTGAATCTTCTCACTTTCAATTACTTTCTTGAGTCAGACTATTCTTAGAATCTTTAGATTCTCATCAAGTCTTGCGTTGTCTTTTATCAATCTTTTAATGATCACTTTCTGATTGCTTGTATCTATTGTGATGCATATTTCATGTGCTAGCACAGCAAAGATTCAATGCACTATACATGTTGAGTTCGCGATTTCTTTTGCTCATGTCTGAGATCTTTTCAGATTTGCTCAAGCTTCTGAGCTCACTGCGTGAAGTGTGATGTCTTCGCTTTCAAGCTTGCGAAGAAACATGATTAGATTTCTTTGAGCTGTCAACACGTTTGTGATTTCTTGAAGAATCTGTTCAATAGATTTCTTTTGTATCTTTTCTATTTTCTTTCTTTCTGCTATCTTCATTATGACTTCTCGTCTCTTGCGAAGTGATGACAATTCGTTTCTAAGACGTTGCTTTCTCATTGTTACTTCTTCTCTTGTCACGTTCGCTCATGACGTGATTCTCGATGAGAAGCATATGCTATCTTGCATTTGCGTGCTATCTTGTGTTTGTAGCTGCTTGCTAAGCAGTTGTACGAATGTCTTCAGTTTCTGTAAATTCTTCGCAATGAACGCGTTCTGATTCTTGTTGTTTTTTTCTTCTGAATCATTTCAAAGACGTCACATCAGCTTCACTGCTACTTCTTTTCATGAATGATCTTTGCTCTTCTCTTTCTCTAACGTTGATGTCTGTATTAGAAGATCAATAATGTTAACAACATACTTCTCATCATTGCATAAGCTTTTCGATCTCATGTTGCTGTTTCTTCGTGACAAGTCAACGTCGCTCACAATCATCTCTGAATCAGTATTGCTGCAGTTCATGCAATTTATCATCGTTTATTCATCTTCTAGATTCGTTCTGTCTTGATTGTATTACTCTTTTCAAAAATTTGCTTTGCGTGCGTTGTGATTGTTATCAAGTAATTTTTCTCTTAATTGATTTTAATGCAACAGTATTAATGAAATTTAAGTAGTTCAATAAAATATAAACTTGTAGAGAATTTTGTAAAGTAAGAGAAAAACTCATGTTATAAATGTGTCAAAATTGATTAAGATCAAAGCATTAATTCTAATTAATTTCTAGTCAACACTAGCAAGTTAATTGTATATTGATTAAAACAAGCTTTACATCTGACTCAGATTTAACTCAGATATAATTCAGCATCTTTTTTCATTCTCAACATCTTCTTCACTCTACAATATTCTTTTCTGTGACACAACATATTTTCTTCAAATTTAACACAGTTTTTGAACATTACATAAATAGAAGTTCTTGCATCTTTCTTCTTTTATATTATTAATGTTTAGTTATAGTTATCTTTAAAGAATCAAGCATCAATATTCACATACTTCACTGATTAAATTATTTAAACATAATTTCAACATTACATTAAGAATTTGTCTATCATATGATATTGATTTCATTATTCATTCAAGTTAACTCAACTGATAACAAGATGAATATAAAGAAATTTATGTATTTGATGATCAATGACTTTAAAAGATAGAACAACATCAAGAAATTAATAAAATCAATGAAAATATATGATTATTGAATTGCTAAAGAATCTAAAGCTCATTAAGTATGCATCAGTTCACTCATTTAATAAAATCAACAATAATGAATCTTCATTGATTGCTTGAAAATCAAAATAAAAACAATTCTTCTAATCAATAACATTCTTTTCTGAAGATTAAATACTTGAAATCATGATCTCACTTCATACTGTTAAGCATCACTCTTCGTTCAATCATTTAAACATTCATCATGACTTGATCATCTGTGAAAGATCACTTCAAGAGTTATCAAAGTCTTTATTCTGCTGTCACTTTTGATTCAGTCATTTATTTTAAGCTTTCATCACGCATATTGATTTATCTTCAAACTGACGTCATATGAAAGAAATATCAATCATTATCTGATTTCATGATACTCAATAAATTTACTGATGCTATCACTTTCTGAAATATAAAGAATGTTAAACAGCTAAATTATTGAGTCAAAGAAGATTCAAATTGATTTCTAGAAGTTCTTAATGATTTTCAAACACAGCAAGATTCAAATGTTAAAGCATTAAATTTATTTAATAAAATTCTCAGTGATCAAATTTGAAAAATTTGCTATGAAGAAATGAATTAAGCTAAGATTCAACTGAATAAAGATTATATAAAGATTCAAAATAAACTTAATGAATCATAAAGTTAACTTTAAATGACTAAAAATGATACATCTGTCTTTTTCTTCTTCTTCTTTCACTTTATTAAGCGTTTTATAAAGCTTTTGAATTCACTTTTATTTACTGATGAAATTGAGTCTATCTGAAATAATTGATAGAGAAAGATTTATGATAAAATAAAAATCAAATTTAATCACTTTGACAATAATAAAGCGATTCTAGTCTACGTTCATTCATAAATCAGCGAAGACGCAGTCAAAGCTACATTTACTTGATGTCAATGAGATTTATTAAATCTTTATAAGATGATTAAGAATCTGTTAAATGAACTTGCTGAGCTGTACAATGATTCTGACAAAGAGACTAACTTTTGAAGAGAATATGCACATTTCACTCAAAAACTTAACAAATTCAGTGAATTCTATTCATACTTTCAACGTCTATTCTTCTATCTAAACTATCACAAGAAATAACTAATAATCAACTTATAAGACAAGATCATTTCTCATCTTCATGCAGTCTGAAGTAGTCAAATAATTCAATCAGAATCTTTAAGTGAAATTCATGTTTATTCAATTCACTTGAATAATGAGCATTGAGTTATGAAGAATATCAAAGACAAAGAATCAATGATTAAAGTCAGAATGATTAAACAAGTTATCTTTGCTGAGAAACTTTCAAAGACTATCTTCTATAAAACAGTTGAAGCTATTAAACTCATCAATTCATCAAAATCGCATGACGTGACTTTAATTAACGTCAAAGACACAAATCTACAAACTGAAAATTGCTTTCTTTGTCATAAGTCAGATTATATTTCTAAAGAATGCTTGAATTAATCTTCAAGAATTAATGCATTAAATGATGAAGAATTTAATTATTCTTTCTCTGATTTAAATTCTGATTCAAAATACTAATCATCTTTTTAAAAATTATTAAAAAGATAGAAATTATATTTTTGTACAATTTAAATGAAATTCTATTGAAAGAAAACTACTTTGAAAAGTCATTTCTAATTAATGCAGTTCTCATCTCTCAGAGAAACTTATTCAGTTTACAATCTTTGATAAATAGTAATTTCATCATTTATATGTTGATTCATATTAAACTAGTTGATAAAGTATGTCAGAAACTCAAAATTCAATCTATATTACTAGCAAAAGAGAAGTTAATATGAGACTATGATGAAAAGCTGTTCAAGAAAATTATCACTTATAAGATTTTACTCAATCTTACGATTGAAAGTCATAAGAAACTAATTATGTCAATGCTGATAACTGATATTGAACATCATGAAACTATTTTGAGCAAACTTTGAATGAATAAAAATGAGATATTATTGAATATGCAACATTTGATTTGATTTGATTTGATTTGAATTCAAACACTCTTGTGACATCGATTTAAGTTCGACTCATGAGAGAAACTATGCTATGTGTATTGAATGAACAAAATTCTCTGAGAAAGAAAATCGCTTGTCAACTACACGATGACTTCACGTCATCGAAACAATAAAATTGACACTATATTATCAGTAATGAATCTATAGCTTCTATTCAGCGCGTGATGCTCAAGTAAACTCTTGATGAGAATGTCTATGCTGTTTGATTATGATGCATCGTCTTTGCTCTGCTCTTCATTGATGATATTCTATACAACGATGCTTCAATCTTCGATCTTCAATCGTGAAGTCGATTTCGTTGCACTCGTGATGCTCGTAATTGTAGTGTCAAAAACTGCGTTCTCTTGCTCAATGATTGTCATTCATTGAGCAGAGAAATATGTGATGAAAGAGAGACGCGCACGATAAAAAGATAGAGTGTGATTGTACTGAATAATTCTTTTTGTTAGAGATCTGTCTAGAGCGAGTCAGATAGAGATGTCATTTAACTAGAAGATAAATGCTAAGAAAGAAAGATAGCTACGGAAAAGAAGCTGACTACATATGTGTGTTTCTCAGTCGACGCTAGGCTCAATAGAAACTAGTCAAGGTGACGGAGCGAGAATAGGCCTGATAAGACTAGAAGGCTGAGCCTGGCAAGGCTAGAATCGTGACATTACTCTCTCTCTTCGACGATTCATGTTCGCATGAATGTATTTTCTGCTCGACTCGATTGATTGCTCAATCATGATTTCACAGACTCAGACCTGTTAAATCGTGATTGATTGAATTGTCGATTAGCGCGATTTGTTCGAATATTGAATATGAAAATCGTTCACGACCTTCTGAGCGTTCATAAATTCGTCGTCATCAGCGTTGTATCAATTGAGATCATTGTCATAGTCATTTCATTTGACTCTATACTGAAGTCGTCTTCGATATCGACGAAAATTCAATATATCATCGATTTCCCACTCGTCTTCGTCGTTTACCACTATTGAACCTGAGGATTCGTTCTTTTGACCAGGCAAGGGATCGTCGGCGGCAGGGCGAAGCAGGTCAGGATGAAATACATC
>JAABUY010003426.1_pt1 | contig 17568 bp, 17 predicted proteins | sample 5560271 | NCBI WGS metagenome assembly JAABUY01 (sample SAMN10711886, study PRJNA513374) | rock metagenome | isolation source: Antarctica rocks | place: Antarctica: Victoria Land, University Valley
GGATCGACTGGCGCTTCACGACGGCGGATGCGCGCATCAAGCTCAAGCATCTCTATCCGATCACCCTTCCCGATGAATGCGGTGTATCCTCTGTGTCAGAATACTAGAGTTGTCGGGCGATAGGACAATCGGATTCCCGAAAAAACGCGGATGCGTGCGCGACGAAATGCTCGCGGATGGGGGCATGGTGCTCTACGATACCCTCGCCAATCAGTTAATAACAATTAACTCCACGGGGGCGCTCATTTGGGAATATTGTGATGGCGAACACTCTCTCACCATGATAGTCGCGGAGATGCGTGCGCTTTTTCCGAATGTGCCGACTGTACAAGCTGATGTAGCCGCGATCCTCCGGGACCTCCACGCGCGCGGCTTTCTTGATAGCAATGAGCGATAAGGCGATGCGGTGGCTCATTTGCATTCCTGCGGATCGGCCACCATCATTGCACACGGAGGAGTAGATACCGTTTCCATGTACTATGACATACACGGCTACACGATACAGGTGAACGTCACCGATACATTGGCGTACCGTCCCATCATGAAGATTCTTGAGGCATTCGCGATACCGGAGGATGACGCCACTCCGTATCGCGCGTCCTACACCATTGCGCCGGACGGTGATTCCTGGATGGTTTCGAGCGGGGAAAGCGTTACCCACCGCACCGCGATCCTTACTGACGCACTGATGGCGGTCGAGTGGCATCTTGTCACGGATATGCTGGCATACCGCCGTGATCTCTTCCATCTTCATGGCGCGGCGCTCCTCGCCCCGGATGGCATGGCATGTATCCTGATTCTCGGCGCTTCGGGGAGTGGCAAGACCACGCTAACGCTCGGTCTCATGGCGCGTGGTTTTCTCCCGTTTGCGGATGATGTGATACTCATCGAGCCAACGACGCTCGAACCGCAAACGTTTCGTCGCGCTTTTCATGTTGATGAGGGAACAATTGCCCATATCAGGGGCTTGCGCACGAAACCGCTCTGGCGGTTCGACGACGCGCCACCCGGATACTTCATCCCCCCACGTTGGGCGGAAAGCCCTGCCCCCGTTCGGTTCGTGTTTATGCCGACGCTGCAACCGGATGCGCCACCGTCGGTAACGCGATTATCGGTTGCGGACGCCGTTATGGCCCTGCTCCCGTTCAGTCAGACGCTCGCGGGAACACCGCCGCTCGCGCTATCGGTCGCCGCCCGGCTGGCTGCACAGGCATCGTGCTTCCAGCTCTCCACCGGTGATCTTGAGGCAACGATCAATCTCGTTACCGCGCTCGTGGAAACGGGCGACCTTTCCGACTCTCCCGAACGCCCGCCATCAGCGTAAGTAGGTCAACACCAATAGCGCGAGAAAGCGCGGAGCACGACGGCACGACATTCGTCGCGAGCAGATCAAGTGTCACCGCCGTCTCGGCCGTTCTCCCCGCTCACGCGGCGAGGTTTTCCAGTACAACCGCAATGCCCTGACCGCCGCCGATACAGGCGGTAACGATGCCATACCGCTCGCCGCGTCGCCGCAGTTCATAGATCAGTTTGACGGCAAGGATGTTGCCCGTTGCGCCAATCGGGTGGCCGAGCGCGATTGCGCCGCCGTTGACGTTGACCTTCTCTATGTCCAGCCCAAGTTCGCGGATGCAGGCAAGCGCCTGCGCCGCGAACGCCTCGTTCAGTTCGAAAAGCGCGATGTCGTCCAATGTCAAATCGGTCTTCGCCAGCACCTTGCGTACGGCGGGTACCGGGCCAATCCCCATGTACTCCGGTTCGACACCGACGACCGCCCAGCCAACGACACGGGCGAGCGGCGTGATACCGCGCGCTGCGGCTTCCGAAGCCGCCATCATCACGGTCGCGCTCCCCGCATCGTTGATCCCAGCGGCGTTCCCCGCCGTGACACTGCCATCCTTCTCGAAGACCGGCGAGAGTTTCGCGAGCGTCTCGGCGGTCGTTTCCGGGCGCGGATGCTCGTCGCGCGTCACTTCTATCGTCGTCCGCTTCGGGCCGGGAACGGCGACCGGGATGATCTGCGCATCGAAGCGACCCGCTTCGACTGCGGCAGCCGTCCGCTGCTGACTAATCACGCTAAACGCATCCTGATCGGCGCGGCTTACACCGTCGCGTCGGGCGATATTCTCCGCTGTCGTGCCCATGTGGCGGCACGAAAACGGGTCCGAAAGGGCAAGCGTGAGCGCATCCTTGAGGGCGGTGTCGCCGAGACGCGTACCCCACCGGACATCGGCAAGGAGCGGGTAGCCACTCATCTTTTCGACGCCGCCCGCCACAACGATGCGTGCATCCCCCGCAAGGATTGCCTGCATCGCGCTGCCGATTGCCTGCGCGCCGGAGCCGCAGAGGCGATTGACCGTGTACGCCGGGATCTCGATCGGTAACCCCGCGCCGAGACTGACCGCCCGCGCGATGTACGCGTCCTGCCCGATCTGGCCGACGCAGCCGATTACCACGTCATCTACGTCGCTCGGCGCGATGCCACAATCCGCCATCGCCGCCCGCACCGCCGTCGCGCCGAGCGTCACCGTCGGAATATCCTTGAATGCCTTGCCGAATGCACCAATCGCGGTCCGCTTCGCCGCGACAATCACTGCCGATTCCATGTCAACCTCACCCCCTGCCCCTCTCCATTGCGATGGAAAGGGGTGACTCATACGGCTTGCCGTAGCCGAACTGCTTGCTGGTATTGTACCGCCTTCTGATACACTGGTCTGCGGATAGTGACGAATCGTGCAGAAAAGGGTGACAATGGCACGCGACGACTTCCACTTTGTGTATACCCTCCGCGTCCGGTATGACGAGATTGACGGCCAGCGGATCGTCTATAATGGTCGTTACCTGGCGTATATGGACATCGCGCAGACTGAATATTTCCGTACAGGCCTTGGGCTGCATCTCTACGACCTCGCGGACGCGAATGTCTTCGATGTCGCGACCGTGCATGCGGAACTGGGCTATCTTCGCTCATTCCAACTCGATGACGTGGTGGAGATCGGCGTCCGCTGTACGGCAATCGGCACGACGAGCCTGACATTCGCTTTCGAGATGTGGAAAGCGGGCGAGTCCGACGCGTATTTCCGTGCGATCGGTGTGTTCGTCAACTTCGACTCCATGCAAAAGACGAAACGACCCGTGCCCGCCGTCGTCCGTGACGCTATCGCGCATCTGGAACGATGGGAGCGCGTGTGATCCCGGATCCCGACGATCCGAAAGCGATTATCGCGCGGGGCGATGACGTGATTGCGGAGCGGTATCTTGCCGGGTCCCCGTGAAGCGTAGACCGTAGGGGAATTGAAACCGCGTCCGACCGTTGACTGTCGCGACGATCCGCAACATTCTGCCGCGTTTCCGTCACCTTTCTTCACAGTAGTCGTTCTATATGTTAGGTGGTCATCGCGTAAGGAGGGAAGAGCGTGGGATACGGGACACAGGTAGGTCGCTCTGGTCAGCATCGGTTCGCAATTGCGGTAATGTTCGCACTTCTCGCAGGCCTTTTGCCGGTTACCGCACATTCAACGTTGCCGGTCTCCGCCGCCACTCCGTCTCCACTCCCGCCAAGTAGTGATACCTCCATTCCCTTTGATCCCCCGGTGACGATTCAGCAGGGCAACCAGATTGTCCAGACGATGTCTATTCGTCGCACGACTACCTCGGACGGTCGTGAGGCAGTCGCCGACCGGATTATTGTTGGCTTCAAATCGGGCGTGAGCGACACGGAGAAGGATGCGGTGCATCGCGCCGTGGCCGGAGCGCAGGGCATTCCTCTCCCCGTCCCGCTCAAACGCGTGAATGGCTCAGCGCAATATATGGACGTGACCGGCGTGCCATCGCTCGAAGCGGCAATACAGTCCTATCGGGCGGATTCGCGCGTGCGGTATGCCGAGCCAGACTATCTCATGCACCCGACCGAAGTACCCAACAACCCCTCCTTCGCCCAGCAATATGGCATGGCGAAGATCCAGGCGCCTGCGGCTTGGGACATGACACATGGCTTGCCGACGGTGAAGATCGCTATCCTCGATTGCGGCATCTATGAGGCCCATCCCGACCTCGTCAACAAGGTCAAACTCCGGCAGGACTTCACCGGCAGCCCTGATGGGACGGATGACAAATGCAACCACGGCACCCACGTCGCGGGGATCGCGAGCGCAAACACGGGAAGCGGTATCGGCGTGGCGGGCGTCGGCTACAACACCGCGCTAATGAACGGCAAGGTGCTGCTCGAGCAGTACGACAACCTTGGCAATCTCACTGGCGCCATGGGTACCACTACCTGGATTACGGCAGGTATCCAGTGAGCGACCGATAACGGCGCGAAGGTAATCAGCATGAGCCTCGGCATGTATGGCGCCTGCTCGCAGACCTACCAGGATGTGATTAACTACGCTTGGAGCAAGAACACCATCGTCGTTGCTGCGGCAGGAAACGATAATGCGAATGAGCCTTTCCAACCCGCAGGCTGCACCCATGTAGTCTCCGTCGCCAGCACGGATCAGAGCGATGCCCGGTCGAGCTTCTCCAATTTTGGGCAATGGGTCAGCGTGGCCGCGCCCGGTTCGGCAATCCTCTCAACAGTCAATCCGACCCTCGCCGCGAACCAGGGTGCAAGCTACACGTCCCGCAATGGCACATCAATGGCGACGCCGCACGTCGCCGGGCTCGCCGGGCTCCTGTGGGCCACGGCGTGGGGAACAAGCGCTGCAGCCGTCGTGAGCCGACTGGAGAGTACAGCGGACCCGATTGTTGGTACGGGAGCGAACTGGCAATACGGGCGCATCAACGCGGGGGCAGCAGTCCATCCCCCACCGTCCACCACGACGGGCCTTAGCCCGGCCACAGCCGTTGCAGGAGGCTCGGCCTTTAGCCTCAGCGTGACCGGCAGCTATTTTCAGCCGGGCGCGACGGTATTGTGGAACGGTGCACGCCGGGTGACAACCTTCACCAGCAGCACGCAACTGACGGCCGCGATCCCGTCGAGCGATGTCGCGACTCCCGGGACAGCGAACATCACAGTGGCAAACCCGGATGGCAGCATCTCCTCCCCGGCGTTGGCAATCACGGTCACCGCATCACCAGCACCGCAGATACGACCGGGACCACCTCCTTCGGCAGTGGCGCCTGTGGCCGCCACTGCCCCACGCTCCGCACCGTTGCCGTCCCCCGCGCCCGCGTCAGCCGGTGGAGCGGCGCCCGCTCCGATGCCCGTCCACCGGTAAGTGAGCGAGATCGTTGATGTCGTGCCACAAGCGCCCCTTGACGATGGAACATGTGGGTGACGCTGAGAAGGTAGCAGCGCCCGGCACTGGGTAAGGCGATGATGAACGGGTTTATCCCGACCAAATTCCGGGCATCGTTGAGCGAACAGTCCTGGAGGTAATTTTATGGAAACGGCTGGCTTGAAGGCGGCGGCGCAGCGCGAGGTGGAGCAGGTCTCCCGGATGCTGATCGAGTGCAGCGACTGGATGGCGGAAAACCCCGAACTCGGTTTACAGGAGTACCAGGCGTCCGCGAAGTTAGCGGAGATGCTGGAGGAGTTCGGCGCGGAGGTGGAACGGGGCATCGCCGGCCTTGACACCGCGTTCCGCGCCATACTCCCCGGCGGCAACCCGGACGGCCCGACTGTCGCGATCATTGCGGAGTACGACGCGCTACCGGACGTCGGGCATGGCTGCGGGCACAACATCATTGCCAACGCGGCGATCGGTGCGGGCATCGCCCTGGCACGGTTGGGACAGCAAGGATTATTACCGGGCCGGGTCGTCGTCCTCGGCACCCCGGCAGAGGAATCGGCCGTCCCGAACGCGGGTGGGAAAATCCCTGTGCTGGAACATGGCTACTTCGACGGCGTGGACGCGGCAATCATGATCCACCCGCAGACCGAGGACTTCATTGCCCTGAAACCCTCGATGGTCGCGTATGGGATTGACTTCATGTTCCACGGACGCGCCGCGCACGCTGCATCGAACCCACACACCGGCATCAACGCGCTCGACGCCGTGATCCAGACCTTCAACAGTGTCGGCATGCTCCGGCAGCAGGTGCGCTCCGAGGCGCGCATCCACGGCATCGTGACGAGCGGCGGCGGCGCGCCGAATGTCATCCCGCCCTATGCCGCGTGCCGCTTCCGTATCCGCTCGTATGACCCGGTCTACGCCTCCGACTTGAAACGCCGCGTTGTCGCCTGCGCCGAAGGGGCTGCTACTGCGACTGGCGCGCGGCTCGAATGGAAGGAATACATCAAGCCGTACCAGAGCTACGTCCCTAATCACGCGCTCGGCGCGGTGATGCGTGCCAATATGGAAGCGATTGGTCGGGATGTGCAGGACGGCCCGCCGCGCGAGGGCGGCGGCTCGACCGATTTCGGCAATGTCAGCCACGAAGTACCGGCGGTCTATGCATACATCGGCATCTGCGGCGAGGAGGCGGGCTGGCACTCGCGCGAGGTCGCGGAGGCAACCAAGACGGAGCGTGGCCATGCATCCTTAATCGCGGGCGCGATGACGATGGCGATGACGACGATTGATCTATTGACGAATCCTGCGACTGTCGCGGCGGCGAAGGCGGAACATACCGCCGCGATGACGCCGATCCGTGAGGGGCTTGCGAAAGTCGGCGCGACAGGCGCTCCGTGAGCGCGGCGCAGCGCCCGTTCTCGGCATGGCTGGATGATTTCTTCGCAGCGTATTACCGGCGTCGGCCCGTCAACGCGACCTTTATCGGCGTCCACGATTACGACGACGTGCTGCCCGATTTCTCGGCGCGCGGTGTCGCGGAGACGCTGGGCGAGATAACCGCGTTGCTCGGCGATCTGCGCGGCGGTGCGGTCGCGGCGGCGAAAACGCCTGCGGAGCGTGCCGACCGCACGCTCGCCGAACATTTCCTGACGATCCAGGAATGGGAGTATAGATCGCACCACTTTCAGGGCGGCAATCCCTCACTCTCGACGAGTGAAGCGATTTTCGGCGTCCTTTCTCTTTTTCTCCGCACATTCGCGCCACTCTCCGAACGCGTTGACGCGGCAATCGCGCGCATGGAGGCGATCCCGGCCTTGCTCGCGACCGCTGCACGGAACATCCCGTCTGCGCCATCCGCGTGGACAGAGCGCGCCATCCGCGAATGTACCGGCGCGATGCATTTCCTTGGCAATGGCGTGGACATGCTGATCGCCGATACGGGGATCACCGATCCGCGCTTCCGTTCCGCCGCGACCGACGCACGGCGCGCCTTCGCCACCTATCAGGCGTTTCTCACACGCGAGATGCAGGCGACAACGGACGATGCGTATGGCTGCGGCGAAGAGGCGTTCGAGCAATACATGACGCTCGGCCACGCACTGACGATGACCGGCGCGGCGATCGAACGGTACGCCCGCGATCAGTTCGTGGAAGCCCGCGCACGACTTGCGGAGGGTGCCGGTCAGTTCGGCGCAGGTGACTGGCGCGCCGCACTCGCGCAGTTGGCCGATATGCATCCATCCGTTGAGACGTACGACGGACAGTATCAGAAAGTGTGGGATACGAGCCACGCGACCGCTTCGGCACACGATCTCATCACCTGGCCGGCGTTTCCAATTCAGTATGTTCCGCAACCGCGCTGGGCACGCGACGCGGCCCCATTCCTCTATTTCCTCCCGTACCGTTCACCGGCGGCATATGACCGGCCACCGATCCATCAGTATCTCGTCACGCCAATCGAGGCGGCGATGCCGCCGGAGGAACAACGACGCCGGTTACGGGCGATGAATGAGAGTGTTATCAAAATCAACCACGTCATCCACCACGGCGGTATCGGGCACCATGTGCAGAATTGGTATGCGTTCCATGCGGCGTCGCGGATCGGGCAGATCGCGGCAGTGGATTGCGCATCGCGGATCGCGCTATTCTGCGGCGGCACGATGGCGGAGGGATGGTCATCGTACGTCGTGGGCCTGATGGGCGAGGTCAGTTTTCTCACGCCGCTGGAATTGTATGCACAGCACTATGCCCACCTGCGTGCTGCCGCGCGGGCAATCGTGGATGTCAATCTGCATTACGGCCGCTTCTCGTTCGATCAGGCTGTCGCCTTCTACCGCGACGATACAGGCATGACGCAGGAAGCGGCGCACGCGGAGACGGTCAAGAACACGATGTTCCCCGGCGCGGCAATGATCTACCTGATCGGGCAGGAGATGATCCGCGATCTGCGACGCGAGATGGCGGCGCGCGAAGGGAGCGGCTTCAGCCTGCGCCGCTTCCACGACCGCTTTCTCTCCTACGGCTCGATCCCGATTGCGTTGATCGCTGCCGCAATGCGTGAGGAACCGGACGTGTAGCGCGATCTACCGCGATGCAACGCTAAAGGAAGAAGAATGCCACGCAGAGCATCACATAAAGGGCAAGCAGTTGCGCCCTCCAACCAGTGGCTCTCGCCATCCATGGTGACGAGCACGGCAATTACTGCCGCTCCACCGAGCGCGAAGAGTTCGTAGACGTTGAACTCCAACGTTAATCGTTGCCCCATGAGCGCCGCGACGAAGACCAGCACAGGCGCGACAAAGAGCGCAATCTGAAGGCTGGAACCGAGCGAAATGCTCATCGAGAGGTCCATCTTGTTCTCCATCGCCACCTGCACTGCGACGACATGTTCCGCGATGTTTCCGACGATAGGAATAATGATGATGCCGACGAAAAATTCGCTCACGCCCCAGGCCTGTACCGTTGGTTCGATGGCGTGGACGAGCAGTTCGCTCATCACGACGACCGCCAGTGTCGTGCCGAACAAAACGACAACGGCGAACGTCCGGCTCCAATTCGGCGTGTCTTCCTCAAGGCTTTCGCCCGCGCCGCCCGGCCCGCGCCGGAAACTGAAGATCAGATAGAGAATGTAGATGACGAAGAGGGTGCCCGCGACAGCGAGGCTCAACCCTTCTAACCGGGCTATTGTGAGGGGTGCGGTTCCGTGGTGGAAAAAACTCGGAATAAGCAAACTGACGACGGCGAGCGCGAGCATCGTGCATGCCGCGCTCGCGTCCGTGCGATCGAAAGTCTGCGTGCCGAACTTCAAGCCGCCGAGCAGGATACTCGCGCCGAGCACGAAGAGAACATTGCCAAGGATGCTGCCCGCGAGCGTCGCCTTGACGGTCGTTGTCAGTCCCGCCCGCAGCGCGACGATCGTGATAATCAGTTCGGCGGCATTGCCGAAGGTCGCGTTGAGCAAACCGCCCAGCCGCGACCCCGTGTAGAGTGCCATTTCCTCCGTCGCGCGGCCGAGAAACCCGGCAAGTGGAATGAGCGAGAGCGCGCTGACCGCGAAGATGAGTGGTGGGTTCGCATGGACGACTGCTAGCAGAATAGTGATCGGGACAAGCAACGCTTTCGTTGCCACGGACAGCGGTTCCGTCGTCCGTTGAATTTCCGTCTTCGGTTCCATTGTCTGCGCTGCCCCGGATCGTTCCGATCACCATGTACAGTGATGTACGAATTATCATCTGTACAGAGGAATACCCCTATGATAGCCTATCAATACCTTCTCCGCTGCTTCTCAAGGAGGCGACTGATGGACGTTTCCCGACTACGCGGCTCAATCGTCCCAATTATCACACCATTCGCTGATGACAGACGGGTTGACGAAGGCACGCTCGAACGGCTGATTGACTGGCAAATAGCCAGCGGTAGTCATGGCATCTCCGTAACGGGGACGACGGGCGAGCCGAGCGCACTCTCGCTCGACGAGCGACGCCGGATGCTCGACCTCGGCAAGGCGGCGGTCGGTGGTCGCGTGCCGTTCGTCCCCGCCACTGGCACGAACAACATTGATGAGACAACGGACCTGACCCGGTACGCGGAGCGGCTCGGTGTGGATGCCGCATTGGTGATTGTGCCATACTACAACCGCCCGTCGCAGGAAGGGCTGTTCCGCTATTTCCGCGCCGTCGCGGGCCAGGTAGACCTGCCAATCATCATCTACAACATCCCTGGACGGACAGCAACGAACATGGCGCCAGAGACGATGGCGCGCCTGCGCGAAGCCTGCCCGACGATCATCGGTGTCAAGGAGTCGAACAAGGACTTCGAGCACACGAGCAAGGTGCTCCACATCTGCGGGCGCGATTTTCTCGTCTACAGCGGCATCGAACTACTCTGCTACCCGATGCTGGCAATTGGTGGCGTCGGGCATGTGAGCGCGACCGCCAATATCCTGCCGCGCGAGGTCGCCGCGCTCTACGATCTCGTCGTCGCGGGGCGGTGGCAGGAGGCGATGGATCTGCATTATCGTCTTTTGCCGATCAACGAGGCGCTCTTTCTCGAAACCAACCCCGGCCCCTTGAAGTGGGCAATGGGCGATCTTGGCTGGATTGCGCCGAATTACCGCCTACCGCTCTGCGAGCCGTCGCCCGCCAACCAGGAACGTATCCGCGCCGCCCTCGCGCAGTATGACCTCTCGAACACGCCCGTCGCGAAGGCGGTGCGCGCGTGAGGATCGCTCGCTTCGTCCTCGCTGGCCGCATCCATACCGGCACCGTCACAGACGACGGTCGCCCCGTAGACACACAAGGTTGCACTCACGCGCCGGACGCTGTGACATGGCTGCCGCCCGTCGTGCCACCAAAGGTTATCGGCCTCGCCCTGAACTACGCGGATCACGCGGCGGAACTGAACAAGGTGGACTTGCCGGACGAACTCGCCAAACCCTCCGTGCCCGCCCTCTTCTTCAAGCCACTCACCGCGCTCACCGGCAATGGCGCGCCAATCGTCTACCCGACTGGCGCGCAGTACATGCATTACGAAGGCGAACTGGCCGTCGTGCTCGGTCGGAGCGGGCGCAAAATCCGCCAGTCTGACGCGATGGACTACGTCAAAGGCTACACCATTGCGAACGACGTAACGGTGCGCGATTTTGTTCAGAATTTCTATCGCCCGCCCGTCAAAGCGAAGGGCTTCGACACGTTTGGTCCGCTCGGCCCGTGGATGGTGACGGCGGATGCGTTCGGCGACCCATCGAACGTCACGGTGCGCACCTTCGTCAACGGGGAGTTGCGGCAGGAAGGCAACACCCGTTTCTTCATCCATTCTATCCCGGCGATCATCGAATATGTCTCCGCGTTCATGACGCTCGAAGAGAATGACGTACTGCTCACCGGTACGCCGAAAGGCATCTCCGCCATTCATCCCGGCGACCACGTCCGCGTCGAGATTGATGGCATCGGCGCGCTCGAGAACCCGGTCGTAGCGGAAGATACTGAAAACACATGAACCGCAGAGACGCAGCGAGGGAGTGAGGGAATTGAACCACGAAGACACGAAGAGCACGAAGAGGGACAAACGAGAAAAAGAAATCTATTTCTCTCTCCCCTTCTCTTCGTGCTCTTCGTGTCTTCGTGGTTGATATTTCTTCTCTGTGTCCTCTGCGGTTCATTCAGTTAGACATGGAGGGCGAACGTGGGAACGACTGTCGCACCACAGCAGGAATTGGGTATCCGCACTGTCGGGCATTTTATTGACGGGCAGTTCGTGTATGACGCGGATGAGACATTTGAGACGTTGAACCCAGCGGACAATACGGTAATCGCCCGTATTACGAAAGGCACGCAAACCGACCTCGACCGGGCAATTCGCGCCGCGCGCACCGCGTTCGATGTGGGGCCGTGGCCGCGCATGAAGCCTGCCGAACGTGCGAAGATTCTTCGCACAGTTGGCGACCTGATCACCGCGCGTGCGCCGGAGATCGCGCGGATCGAGACGGCGGACACCGGCTTGCCGATCGCGCAGACGGGCGGCGCGCAGATTCCCCGCGCGGCGGACAATTTCTCTTTTTTCGCTGAGATGGCGAATCACATGGACGGTGCGGCCTATCACAGCGCCGACTATCTCAACTATTCGATGCAGCGACCCGCCGGAGTCGCCGGGCTGATTACGCCGTGGAACCTGCCATTCATGCTCACGTCGTGGAAAGTCGCCCCCTGCCTTGCCAGCGGCTGTACGGCAGTCGTCAAGCCTGCTTCATGGACGCCGCTCTCGAACGAGAAATTGGCCGAGTGCATCCGCGATGCGGGCGTGCCGGACGGTGTCTTTAATATCGTCTACGGCGCGGGCGAGACGATTGGCATGGGAATGGTCAAAAGTCCCGATGTGCAACTGATCTCCTTCACCGGCGAGACGGTGACTGGCAAGGCGATCATGCGCGAGGGCGCGGCAACGATGAAGCGCTATTCAATGGAACTCGGTGGCAAATCGCCGATTGTCGTCTTCGCGGACGCCGACTACGACCGCGCGCTCGATGCGGCCGTCTTCGGCGTCTACTCACTCAATGGCGAGCGATGCACTGCTAGTTCGCGCTGCATCGTCGAGCGACCGATCTATGATCGTTTCGTCGCGGACCTCACGTCGCGCGTTAACAACATCCGCGTCGGCAATCCAATGGATATGCAGACCGAAATCGGCGCCCTTATCCATCCAAGTCATCTGGCGAGCGTATTGGAATATGTCGAGATCGGCAAGCGCGAAGGCGCAAAACTGGTCGCGGGCGGCGGGCGTCTGCCGGGGATGGAGCACGGCAATTACATGCGGCCAACACTCTTCGCTGATGTGGACAACCGGATGCGGATCGCGCAGGAGGAAGTCTTTGGCCCTGTCCTCGTCGTTATCCCCTTCGATGGCGAAGACGAGGCGGTGCGGATCGCCAGCGACGTGAAATATGGCCTTGCCGGATACGTCTGGACACGCGATGTCGCGAAAGCGAACCGGGTGGCGCAAGGCATCCACTGCGGTATGGTCTGGGTGAACTCACAGAATGTCCGCGATCTCCGCACGCCGTTCGGCGGTGCAAAGGAGAGCGGCATCGGCCGCGAGGGCGGCCATTACTCATGGGAGTTCTACTGTGACATGAAAAATATCGCCATTGCCCTCGGCGATCATCACATCCCAAAATTCGGCATGGCATAGCAGGGGTAGAAACCAGACGAACCGCAAAGGCGCAAAGAGCATGAAGGAGGACGAAAATTGAACCACGAAGGCACGAAGAGCACGAAGGAGAGAAGAGACAAGTCCTTTATTTCTTGTCTCTCTTCGTGTTCTTCGCGCCTTCGTGATTCGTCTCTTTTCCATTCGATGCGGTTCAAGCGGTTTGTCTGGTTTGTCAGGAGGCTGGCATGGCGATGAGTGATACTGCATCCCGGCTCGATATGCGCGCGCGGACAGAGCAGGTGGTTGGGAATGTCGTGCGCGCCGGGCATATCGAGTTTCTCGTCACTGATCTGGCACGGGCGCGGGCGTTCTATGTGGACCTACTCGGCTTCGTGGAAACGGCATCCGATGATCGCCATCTCTATCTTCGTGGCCTCGAAGAGCGGTATCATCACTCGCTCGTCCTCACGCGTGCGGAGCAACCCGGCGTCGCGCACCTCGCCTATCGTGTCGCGACGACTGACGACCTTGATCCGCTGGCGGTGATGGCGGAGGCGCAAGGGTTGCCGCATCGTTGGGTCGAACCGGGCGAGGAAGTTGGCCAAGGCAGAGCGTTGCGGATGCAAGACCCTGGCGGTATTCCGACCGAGTTCTACGCCGACATGGCCCCTGCCGAGCGGATGTTGCAGCGCTTCGACCTCTACCGGGGCGCGCATATCATGCGGATAGACCACTTCAATATTCAGGTGCCGGATTGCCAGGGATTGACGGACTGGTACATGCGCACACTCGGCTTCCGCTGCTCGGAATATACGGGGACGGAGGACGACCCCGAACGGCTCTGGGCGGCGTGGCTGCATCGCAAAGGCTCGGTGCATGATGTCGCAATCATGAACGGCGTCGGGCCGCGCGTCCATCACGGCGCATGGTCGTTACCTGACGCAATGGCCGTTCTGCGCTGCTGCGATGTGCTGGCAGGCGCCAACATGAGCGCGGCGATCGAGCGCGGGCCGGGACGGCATGGTATCGCGAATGCACTCTTCCTCTACGTGCGTGATCCGGACGGCAACCGTGTCGAACTCTACGCGAGCGATTATCTGACAGTGGACCCGGATTTCCCGCCGATCCGCTGGACGTTGAACGACCCGCGTCGGCAAACGCTCTGGGGCCATTACGTGCCTCGCTGCTGGTTCGAGGAGGCGATGCGTGTGCAATCCATCACCGACAACACATTCGTCCCGACGCACGAGCCGCAAATGACCAGCACGCCGACGTATGTCCATTAGCAGGCATCGGGCAGCAACGACGGATACATTCCTCAGCACTCAGCACTGAAGCGACCGAAGGGAGCAGACCATGCCAGCACGAACCGGGGCGCAATACATCGCGGATCTGCGGAAGATGAAGCGAGAGATCTGGATCGGCGGCGAGCGCGTCGAGGATGTCACAACGCATCCGGCGACTCGGCGCGGCGTGGAATCCTACGCGCACCTCTACGATATGCAACATGATCCCGCGCTCCGCGATGTGATGACCTATCCGTCGCCGACGACGGGCGACCGTGTGGGCATGTCATTCCTCACGCCGCGCACGCCGACCGATGTTGCGCTGCGCCGCGAAATGATGCGGCAGTGGGCGAACTACTCCGGTGGCATGATGGGCCGCACACCGGATTACGTGAATACGTCCTTCATGGCGATGGCCGCCGCCGCCGACTACTTCGCTGCCAACGATCCTCGCTTCGGCGAGAACGTCCGCACCTATTACGAATACATCCGCGAGCACGATCTTTGCCTGACGCATACGCTGATCAACCCGCAGGCAAACCGCTCCAAGGGGGTCAATGAGCAGGCCGATCCGTACCTGCCTGCGGGCATCGTCACGACGAATAGCGACGGCGTCGTAATCCGCGGCTGCCGGATGCTGGCGACGAGCGCGCCCTTAGCGGACGAGATCATGGTCTTCCCCTCCACCGTTGTGAAGAACGAAAACGCGGACAAATACGCCTTCGCTTTCTCAATCCCGACCGACACGCCGGGCATGAAGTTCGTCTGCCGCGAATCGCTCGATCAGGGCAAGTCGCACTTCGATCATCCGCTCGCCTCGCGCTTCGAGGAGATGGACGCCATCGTCATCTTCGACGATGTCACCGTGCCGTGGGAGCGCATGTTTCTCCTCGGAGACATGGAACGCTGTAACGGTTGCTACGGTGCGACCGATGCTGTTGTGCATATGATGCATCAGGTAGCAATCAAGAACATCGCGAAGGCCGAATTCCTGCTCGGTGTCATCCTGATGATGATTGAAACCGTTGCCATCGAACCGTTTCAGCATGTGCAGGAAAAGGCCGCCGAGGTGATGACCTACCTCGAAACGATGAAGGCATGCCTGCGCGCGGCGGAGGCGGACGCGCGCCTCGATGCGTGGGGCGTGATGACGCCTGCGCGCATGCCGCTCGACGTTGCCCGCAACATGTTCCCGAAGATGTACCCGCGCATCGTTGAGATCATCCAACTACTCGGTGCGAGCGGGTTGATGGCGACGGCCACCGAAGCGGACTTTGCAGGCCCACTGGCTGCCGACGTATCAAAATACTTGCAGGCGGCAAACGCGGATGGGAAGGAACGCGTGCGGCTCTACCGCCTCGCGTGGGATGTCGCCTGCTCCGGGTTCGGTGGTCGGCAGGAACTCTACGAGCGGTATTTCTTCGGCGATCCGATCCGCATGATGAGCGCCCTCTACTTCGGCTATGACAAAGAGCCGCTCAAGGAGCGTATCCGGTCGTTCCTGCACCAGGATGACGTGGTTACCCCCGCCGCGCTGGTGATCGCCAGTGAGTGAGGCTGTTGACCCGCGGGAGTTTCGCAATATCGTCGGGCTGTTCGCGACGGGTGTCACGGTCGTCACGACACGGATCGGGGAGAACGTGCATGGCATGACGGCGAACGCCTTCACAAGCCTGTCGCTCGATCCGCTCCTGATTATCGTCTGCATAGATCGGCGCGCGCGGTTACATCCACTGATCCAGGAAGCGGGGGCCTTCGCCATCAACTTCCTCCATGAGGGGCAGGAGGCGATCTCGCGCAACTTCGCCGGGCAGCCCCAGGAAGGCATCACCGATGTGCTGCACTTCTCGATGGACGACGGCGCGCCGATTATCCTCGGTTGTCTCGCCGCGATGCGCTGCGACGTGCGCGAGGTGCTGGATGGCGGCGACCATGCGATTATTATTGGTCACGTCCATGCGCTGATCCGTGGCGATGTCGGCGCGCACCCACTCGTCTATTTCGCCGGCCGATACCGGCGTCTGCTCGTCGAGCCGGATGCCGGGCACAGTGCCCCGGAACCGTGGCTCGATCATGATGTGCGCGTCTATCACGAGGAATGGCACGGATAGCAGTAGTACGTGACGAGCAATGAGCAATGAGCAATGAGAATTAGCCAGCAGTCCGATAGCGCATCTGGAAGTCATACCAGTCATTCGGTGCATCCCATTACACCGAGAGGCGCGTACCGTCATCGGGTACGACGACCGGGCCGCTAAAGACTTCACGCGCTTCTGCGAGGAGATTGTCGGGGTTCGCGTAGCGAGCGAGGTGGGTGAGTGCGAGTGACCGCGCGTTGGCAGCGACGGCCATCTCGGCGGCTTCGCGGGCGACCGGGTGCATCAGACTCCGCGCGCGGGTCGCGTGCTCGGTGCCGTCACGCGCGGAGCAGAGCGCGTCGCAGATGAACAGGTCGGCATCGCGGGCGCAGGCAATCATCCCGTCGTTCGGGATACCATCCGCGCTGAAGCCGAGCGTGCGCCCGCCATGTTGCACCCGCACCGCAACCGTCGGTACGCGATGTTCGGTAGCAAAGAATATGACCGTGAAGCCACCGATGGTGTATGGCACTCCTGGCTCAATCGGTATCCGTTCGACTGCGGAGTGGATCGGCCATTCCGGAAAGCAGGCATTCATCAGCTCACGGATGCCGGTATGCGTGTCCAGCAGCGCGTAAATGCGGAGAGGGATCGAGGCAATAAAGAGCGCGGGCATGCCGCCCGCATGGTCCATATGCCGATGCGTGACAATGACGTTATGCAACGCGTTGATCGGCTGCCCGACTTTCGCGAGTTGGCGAGGCAGTTCGAAACCGCCGCACGTATCAATCAGGAGCGGCTCGCACCCCGGCGCGGTAACGAGCAAGCCGGTCGCATTCCGCTCCGGCGCCATCGGCGATCCGGTGCCGAGCAGCGTGACATCCATCAGTACCTCATTTCACTTCAATCGGCTGCCATTAGTGGTGCCGGTACGGGATCGAGGAGGCCATCGGCAACGAGCAGCATCCGTACCTCAGCAGCGACTTCGCGGGATCGCTCTTCGTGGACGCAATGCCCGCCACCGTCGAGTTCGGTCAGCGTGATACGCGGAAAGCGGCGTGCGAGCGCCTCGATCTCCACGCGGGACACCTGCACATCGCGCGTGCCCCAGATGATGTGCAACGGGCAGCGGACAGTCGCCGTATCGGCAACGATGTGAAAGGCCGCCTGGTAGCGGATCATCGCGGAATAGGACCAGACCGCGCCCGGCGAACGCAAGGCACGCTTGATCGCCGCCTGCGTGTATGGCTCCATCGCGGCACGATCCGCGTACGCGGGCGCGGAGAGGATGCGGTACGGCAGGTGCGTCACAACGCCGAA
>JAABUY010003427.1_pt1 | contig 17568 bp, 19 predicted proteins | sample 5560271 | NCBI WGS metagenome assembly JAABUY01 (sample SAMN10711886, study PRJNA513374) | rock metagenome | isolation source: Antarctica rocks | place: Antarctica: Victoria Land, University Valley
CAAACACGCCGCGCGGCGGGCTGCTCACCGCTTCCAGGGCCCAGGCCAGCGCGGCCGCGCCGCCGAGCAGCCTCTCACGCGGCGGCGGCGCTGCAGCGGCCGACCTCAGCGCCGCGACCGCCACCGTGATGGCCGACGACAGCCATCTCTGCTGGCGCGCCGGCGCGCCGGCCAGCGAGGCGCCGATGTCTGCTCTGCCTCGCGCGAGGAGCAGCTGCGCCGCCTCGGCGGCCGCCGCGGCGGCTGTGGGTGGCACCCCCGGCGCCAGGAGATGGGCCGCGGCCCCCGCCGCAGCGGAGACCACGCCAAGCAGTGCGTCCTGCACGCGGCCGTCGGCCTCCTGTCCGCCGGCGAGCCTGGCCAGCGCGGCGCGCAGCGCGTCTGGGAGCACGGAGGCCGCCTGCTCTGACGAGTTTGTGCTCGCGGAGCGGGCCTGGTCCAGGAGCGCGCCAATCCTGCCCACCGCGGCCTGGCAGGCTGCCTGGCGCGCGTCCGTGCCTGCACCTTCCCACTCCTCCTCGTCCAAGGTTGCCATGCTACCTGCGGTGACCACCCACATGAGCAGCATTGACAATTAATCCAATCACACTCCGTCCTGCAATAACGTGCCTTCCTCTCAAAAGCGTAATGGTCGGTAGCGCTTGCTGCCAGCACAGCGAGCTCGTTCTTGCCGCACCTCAGCGCCAGCACCAGCGGCTTGCAGCCGAGCCCGCAATGCGTCTCACGCCCAATACGTTTGCTTTGCTGTGCCTTCTGACAGAGTTGCAAAGCCTCTGGAAAGGCTCTACATCATATGAGCCTCTGATGTAGGCCTAGGTGTAGGGAAGCAAGCAACCGCGTCCTTCCACCTTGGAGCCTCTCCCTTCCTCGCTGATGTGGACAGCCAGTTATTAAAACACTGAGGTGTACACCAGCGCTAGGCCACACCCTCTACCTTATATCCTTTTTGTCAAAGTGCCGCTTAGTTTGTAGACACCTGCCTGCGCGTGCTCTTGCAGACTATGCGGCCGGGATGGTGAGGGGCGCGCTCTCCCTCGGCACGCGCGGCGACCCCGTGCCCGTGCCTCTTGCAGGCTCGTGCAGCCCGCGGCGTGTGGCTGCGCTCGCGCTTGGCCGCTCTCCGGCTAGGTGCGCAGCAAAGCAAATGGAGTTTTCTGTACAGCTTAAAAGCAGCTGATGTTTGCATGGCACGCCCCGACTTTTTGGGTGCATGCGGCCGGCGCAAGATGTGTTTGCCTGCTGCTGGCACTTGAGTTGGCTCCTCCTGGCCTGCGCCCCGTCCACTTGAGCTAGTGAACCTGTCTGAACAGTGAAGCTTAGCGTGTGCTCTGCGCGGGGCTGCCGTGGGTCTTTTGCTGCTGTGCCAGGCGCGTCATGGCTTGGCACGTTTTGCTGTCAAGTGCCGTGCTCTTTACTGTGCGCAGCGTGCTCTGTGCGTGTCCCCTACTGAGGCCATACTTCTCAGCGAGTGACCCGAAGCCAGAGCGCGCCTCTAGCCTCGCGTCGCTTTTCCAGCATGTACTCGCCTCGGGGGAGCAGGACAGGCCAGCGGCGCCGCGCACCCGTGCACGCCGCTCCGTGGCTGCTGCGAGGCGCGCAGCGCCGCGCCTGTACCGCGTGCGCCTCCACGGCGCCAGCCAGCGCGGCCGCCGCCGCCGCGCCCGGCACGGCGGCGATGCCGTCCGGCAGCGCGGACGAGCAGCAGCTGGCGCCGCCGCTCGAGCAGGCGGTGCCCGCGCTGGCCGCCGCGCCGGTGCTGCGGGTGGCCGTGCAGGGCGACGACCTGGCCGTGGAGGGCGTCGGGCCGCTGCTGCTGCAGCTGTCCGCGCAGGCGCGCGCGCCGCTCGCCAGGCCGTGCAGGCCGCATGAGTCAGCCAGGGTCGTGTGCACTGAGCCTGCATGCATACCTTGCTTGCCGTGCCCCGCAGGCTATCACAGCAGGTTCACATCTGGCCTTTCCAAGAGCTTGCGTCCGACTTTGACATGTGCTGCCGGCACTGCGTGGCTCTGAATGGTGCACCACCGTGGTCCGAGCTCGCGGGGCTGCCTGCAGGCGTTTGTGGGCCGCGACGAGCCGGGCGCGCTGGTGCTGGGCTTCGAGTCCGGCTGCGGCGCCACGCCCATGGTCGACATTGCGCTCGGGCAGGTCTGCAGACGGGCAGTGCCCCAGCGTACAGGACATGCAGGGGTGAAGCGCGCCCGTGCTTGATCTGCTCTGCCGCCAGCAGCATGGGTCGTGCCGGGGCGTGTGCAAAGTTCGCAGGCATGCCGCTCTCTGGGGCGTCAGCGCGCCGTCATGGCGCAGTGTCCCGCAGCGTTCGCAGCGGTGGCGGCCGGTGCGCAGAGTGGCTGCCCGGGGGCGCGCAGCTGCGCTGCCGGCGCTTCCTCGCGGCCGCGCGCAACAAGCTGTGGTGGATGACGCCGGAGTGGGGGCGGGCCGGCGGCGAGCTGCCGCCCGAGACGCAGTTCCTGCTGCTGGAGCTGGGCACGCGGGGGCCGTACGCGGTGCTGCTGCCGCTCATCGACAACAGCGTCTTCCGGGCCACGCTGCGCAGGCGCGCCGCTGCTCCCAGGCATGGGCCAGCATCTGTCCCGTGAAAGAGGCTGGTTCGCCTGCCTATGGGCCCGTCTCTGGCTGCGGCAAGGAGGCAAATGCCCACTGTAGGAGGACAGTTCCATGGGTGCCCATGTGATTGCACATGTGCCGCGTGGGCGAACTTAGGCATTTCTAACTGTGCCCAACCAGAACGGCGGTGCCAATTAGCTCTGCTGATGTGTGTTACTGGCGGCGCTGCCTGTGGCCAGGGGCACTGACGGCGAGGGCGACGGCGTGGTGCTGCGCATCGAGAGCGGCGACGAGTCCGTGCGCGGCGACCGCTGGGCGGCCGCGCTGCTGGCCGCGGCGGGGCCCGACCCGTTCGCGCTGGTGGAGCGCGCCGTCGCGCGCGCCGCCGCGCTGTCCGGTGCGCAAGCGCAGTCGAGTGCGCTGGCTGAGGCGCCCCAGGCTGCAGCCGGCCAGCGTGGCGGAGTGCGCTGTCTCAACCGACCTTGATGCAGACATGCCCGTGTTTCTAACAGCGGGTGAGAAGGGTGGCCATTACGCACTGCCTTCAAAGTGGTCCCGGAGCTACTGTTTCGGAACTTGACTCACACATGTGCGAGCTGTTCTTATGCTTATGTGCAGGGCCTGAGATGGGGGTGGAGGAGAATTGGGCACCCAGGGTATGCTCGATGCTCGAGAAGCGCAGGACGGCCCTGACACGCCACTCACTGCCTCGCGCTGCGCGGCGGCCAGGCGGCGCGCGGCCGCTGCGCGAAAAGCAGCTGCCGGAGATGCTGGACATGTTCGGCTGGTGCACCTGGGACGCGTTCTACTCCAACGTGTCCGCACGAGGCGCGCGCTTGGCAGCCCGTCACTGGGCAGCGCCGCCCCTCAGCCTGTCACTGGCAGCGCATCCCCTGACCTGGTAGCAATAGCATTGTAAGCAGGGTTGCACAGAAGAGCGTTGTTCGCAGGGTCTTAACACTGCATGTCAGCAGCAGTATCCGGAGCTGACGCTCAACTGACAGTGCGACGCGCGCCCCCAGTCCTGCCGCAATGCGCCTAGAGCGGGCAGCTGGCCTGTGTCTCATATGCGCGCGTGCGCGCAGGCCTGCACGACGGCGTGCGCAGCCTGGTGGAGGGCGGCGTGCCCCCCGGCTTCCTCATCATCGACGACGGCTGGCAGTGCACCGATGTGGACGAGCCGCTGCGCCAGGTACACCCTGTGCCTGACCAGGAATATAGGGGGACATATGACAACAAGTGGTATGTCAGCGCGGGCACTCTGCAAGGACGGAAGGTCGTGTCCAAAAGCCCGCAACGACTGGTCTGTGTGAGGAGGCTGGCTGTCACCGGTGCAGGCCGCGTGAAGCATGTGATGCAGGGTGCTGTGAATATGGAGTAGCTGCATGTACAAGAAAAGCGACCAGTGCTCCAAAACGGCGCACTGCTGTAATGGCGCACGGCATTAACACGGGGCTGCCGGGCGGCTACGGGAGCGCAGCAGGGGCTGACAGGGTCGCGCGGCCCCGCCGGCAGGCGCCGATGCAGCCGCCCAAGGCGCTGCGCATGCCCGAGACCGAGGAGACCGCGGAGGAGTTTGTGGGCGCCGAGCTGGAGATGCTCGCCATGGGCGCCAAGTCCATCCCGCCCTCGTCCACCCTGGGCGCGCCCCGCGCTGCGTGACGCAGGGTTAGGGTCGCGAGGCGCGATGGAGGTGCGCTGGCGGACGGGCAGTTGCCGCGCGCCCAAGGCAGGTCTGCGTGAACACAACGGTGCAAGGATACCTTTTGCAGGGTTTTGAGCAGCGCGGGCGCGGCGCAGGCCTGGCGCTGGAGGCGCTGTCGATCGACGGCGAGGCGCCCGAGCACCACCTGCCCAAGGGCTCCGCCGTGCTGGAGAGCGACGACCTGCCCTTAGGATACCCTTTGAAGGGTTGTGAGCCGCGCAGGCCTGGCGCTGGAGGCGCTGTCCATCGACGGCGAGGCGCCCGAGCACCACCTGCCCAAGGGCTCCGCCGTGCTGGAGAGCGACGACCTGCCCTGGAACAAGGGCCGCAAGGCGCGCCGCTCGCGCCCGGGCCAGGCGCAGGCGCGCGCGGCCAACGCCACGGCATCGGTCTCCGTGAGCGGGAGCGGGGACGCGCTCGACGATGCCGGCGTCCTCCAGGAGCAAGGTCAGCCCGCCCGCCGCGTGCAAGGGGGCCGGCTGCCAATATGCTGGGCAGCAGCCGCTGCTGGCTCCCCCCAGCCTGGCGAGCGCACACAGGGAGCGTATGCGCCTGCTGCATGAGGCTGAGTGTGAGCGCTCTGTCACTGCCTGCAGAGCGTCGCCCTCGCAGGCGCTTCGGGACCAATTTGCAGGTCTCTATTGCCGCACGCGAGGGTCAAGCAGATGGGGCCGCTGTGTGGCTGTATGGCGCACACATACGCATGCGAGGGCGTCGCCTGCAGGCGATGACAGAGCGCTCGCACACAGCCTCATGCAGCAGGCGCATACGCTCCCTGTCGCACGCCAGCGACCCGCCTGGGGCTGCCGTTTCACCAAAATGGTTTTTGCTCTTGATGCACAAGGCTGATGTAATACCACTTGTTGCTAAAGTAGCAGAACAAAGCGGAGTACCTGTCCAGCCCACCTGCCGCGTGCCCCCTGTCGCAGGCGCGCGCGCCGAGGACGGCGCGCCGGCAGGCGCGCGCGTGCTCGTCAAGACCGACGGCAGCGCCAGCACCGGCGTGACCGCGGGCCAGGGCACGCTTGTGACGATTGCGCCGCGCGAAGTCGATGCGGAGGTGGCGACGCGGCCGCCGAAGAGCCACCCGCGCGTGGCCATGTGGTGCGGCCCTGCCGCATGCGGGGCGCCGCGGTCGTGTTCGCGTGTCGCATGCGTGCGCTGTGCCACGCGCGCGTGTCACAGTGCTCGTCCGCCTTGCTCAAACGTTTATCAGCAGAGACGTTGTGGTAATCAGCAGAGATGTCGTTAGCGACTCACATTGGGCGGAGGCAAGCTGAGCTCGCGCGCTGCGACACCGCAGGCTGGTGTCCGCGGTCGTGCAGCGCTTCAGCGGGCTGCTGTTTGGGCTGCTGGAGATGAGCCTGGTTAAGTTCTACCAGTACGTTGTCGACCCCGCGCCGCCGGGCTCGTGGCCCGTGCGCTTGTTCCGCCGTCTGGCGCGCGGGCCGCTCAGGCGCGCGCGCGCCTTGGTGGCAGGGTCAGGTAGGGTGCGAGCCGTTCAGGCAGACCGTGGCAGACCTTCACATGCGCGGTGCTGCAGCAGAGAGCGGCTGTGTGCAGCCATGTGGCGTCGTGCGCGAATAGCACCGTATCTGCGGGCGGTAGGCTTGTGAAACGCGGCTGGTGCTGGTACGCGTAGCAGCTCCTGGTGCGAGTGCAGGGGCCCGCTATTTGAGCACTTGCAGCGCCTGCCTCCCAGGCCCCCAGGCCAAAGCAAGAGGTGTCATCATGGACACAGTATCCAACACAGAATATGATTGGACGCTGGTTTGCAAAGCAGTGCATTGAAGATATAAGATTGGGAAAAAGGAGGATGACCCGCAGGCAAATGCTGCTGGAGTTCTACGCGGCCTCCGGCGACTTCACGCGCCGGCTGACTTCCGTGCGCGCCAATGCCAAGTTCTCCGCGCCCGACGCCGGCCCGGAGGACTACTTCTCGGTGCGCGGCCAGGGTGAAGGGTTAGGGTATCCGGCACAGCGGCCAGGATCAGGGTGACTGCGGCCTGGCCTGGCTGCCTGCAGCGGCACATCCTCATACTGTGTGCATCACAAATACGGGCGCCGGGTTGTGTGGCGCGTGCATCCTGGCGCTTAGTGAGCAGTGCTAGCGGGCCCGAGGTCGCCTGCACCAGCAGACCGCTCGAGTGCAGGCCGAGGCGCTGTGCTTGGTGTGTGACAAGAGCGCAGCTTTGGTTGGGCTGCGCACTGTGTGCTGGCGCGCAGCATATGCCCATGTGATACGCACAGCTTCAACAGGTGCCTGCCTGCGCTGGAGAGCATGCGCATTTGCAGCACGCGCTGGCGCGCAGGGCCGGCCGGACGACCTGGGCGCGGTCGTCGCGAGCCTGCGCGCGGAGTTCGGCCTGCGCCACGTCTGGTGCTGGCACGGCCTGTCCGCGTACTGGTCCGGCGTCGCGCCCGACGAGCCCGCCATGGCCGATTACAAGGCGCGCGCGCCGCCGCACCGCCCAAGCATTGGACATCTCTACTGTGATGATGGGAGTGCCATATGGTGTTGATCCTGGGATGCGACATGACAACACGCATGTCCATCTCTTCGCTCGTCGAGCAAACACAGGCCCCTGCTCTTGTTTGGTAGCTAGCAAGACTAGCCGGTTCAGCGCGCCCATAGCGCTAATATGGGGCCCTTCAACTTGAAAATGCGAAGCATATGTGATGTCACTGAATCCTCCGCCCATGCAGGCGCGGCTGGTGTACGCGCAGCCGACCGCCGGCCTGGCCGAGATCGAGCCGAGCATGGAGTGGAATCCGAGCGTGGTGTCGGGCGTGGGCGTGGTGGCCGACGTCAGCCGGCTCTACGCCGACATGCACTCCTACCTGTCCGCGTCAGGCGCGCGCGCTCTGCGCGAGGGGCCGACCCCACACTCGCTAGAAAGCGAGAGCGGCGTGCATGGCGTAGCATGGCCGCAGCTGCCGGCGCTGCGACACGGCATGGCTGGGCGCCGTAATAGTCACATCACACATTTGGCCCAGATGCGGGCGTGCCATGGGGCGGCTCCACGGCCCCAGCGGATGCGCCCCGGCGCAGCGTCCGCGCGCCAGGCGACCTTCAATGCCGTACCAGAGCGTTGCCCAAGTTCGTCCTGGCGCAGCTGGCGCAGCTGTGCACAATAGCAGAGCTCCGCCGACTGCCGAGTGCCTGGCGAGAGGGGCGGTCAGTAGGTCACCGGATAATCTTGCAATGAGTGAAGGCGTGCGGGGCTCGCCTGCTGCGGCCGGCGCGCAGGCACCACAGATGACTGCCTTGCAATGACACGCAAAGCTGAGGGTAGTGGGCCAAAGCGCCGCGGCCGGCGCGCAGGCATCACCGGCGTCAAGGTGGACTGCCAGGCGGGCGTCGGCCTGATCGGCAGCCGCCTGGGCGGCGGGCCGGCGGTCGCGGCGCGCTACCACGCCGCGCTCGAGGCGTCCATCGCGACGCACTTCCCGCACAATGCGATGATCAACTGCATGTGCCACAGCACCGAGAACCTGTACCGGTGCGGCCGCAGGCTGCCGCGCGGCTGCGTTGCGGCCGCGCCGCCGGGTCTGGGCGCCCCGCAGCCCAGCGCGAGAGCAACCCAGCCGTGCTTGCAGAGCAAGCAAGCAATCCAGCCGTGCTTGCAGAGCTTTCTTCACAATGGCAACCGGCGATGTAGACTCTGCTTGGGGGGAAATATGCTGACATGCGAGCCGCGATTAGGATGTGTTGTCATATGACACTCTCTCCGGGGCCATGGCACCCTCACCCCCGTTTGGGCGGGCCTGATTTGGCGGTGCGCGGCTGCAGGATGCGCGACACGGCGGTCGCGCGCGCCAGCGACGACTTCTACCCGCGCGACCCCACCTCCTCGCACCCGCACATCGCCGCCTGCGCCTACAACACGCTCTTCCTCTCCGCCATCCTGCACGTGCGCCGGCGCCGGGCCCGTGCAGGCGCCAGTGCCCAGTCACGCGCCTCGTTTGCGCTTTGTTATAAGCGCTTTGGCGCCGCACACCAGCGCTGCAGCAAGCTCTTGACAGTCGGTCTGCATGCGGCTCTGCGCTTCTGATCAAGACGTGCTACGGGTGTCAGTGTTCAGCGCAGCTGCAAATTGATGTTGTCTTGTAAGCAGAGTCTTTCACATAAGTATGCCAGACATACGCTTCTTGTGAGGGTGTCATGCTTGAGTGGGGAAGGGGCACCCTTCTGCGCTTCAGAGTCACTATTTCGCCCCACATGCGCCACTGCGATCGTGCCGCGCGCGCAGCCGGACTGGGACATGTTCCACAGCAAGCACCCCAAGGCGGCGCTGCACGCGGCCGCGCGCGCGGTCAGCGGCGCGGCCGTCTACGTCAGCGACCTGCCCGGCGCGCACGACTTTGCGCTGCTGCGCCGCATGGTGCTGCCGGACGGCAGCGTGCTGCGCGCGCGCCTGCCCGGCCGGCCCACGCGCGATGCGCTGTTCGCGGACGTGCTGCGCGACCGGCGCTCGGTGCTCAAGGCGCGCGCCGGGCCCTGCCAGGGCCCCTGCTGGGCCGCCCGGCCGCCATATATACCCTGCCCTCGCTCGCCCTGGGTGTGCTGTGCGAGCGGCGCCCGCTGCTTCAGGCGCGCAATAACGGCCCTGCCAGTGGCCAGGCCGGCGCGAGGGCGCGCCATGCGCGCGCGACGCACTCGTGACCGGAAAGCGCGCGCTGCCGGAGCCGCGCGGCGCTGCCGCGCGCAGGCTGGGGCGGCACCCGTGCTGTTGCAAACGTCCCGCGCGCGGCTGACGGAGGCGCTGGCGCGCCGCGCAGATCTGGAACGTGAACGCATGCGGCGGCTGCGTGGGCGCGTTCAACCTGCAGGGCGCGGCGTGGGACCGCAGGCGCCGCCAGTTCATCCAGCACGACGCCCGGCCGCCCGCGCTCGAGGCAATCGTGCGGCCCAGCGACGTCGAGGCGTTCGCCGCGGCACTGGCCGCCGCGGTGCGTGGCCTGCCGGAGAGCGGCAGTGGCGCGGCTGGCGCGCTCGCCGACCCGGCCGCCGCCGGCGGCAACGGGGTGGGTCGGAGGAGCTGTAACGGCAGCGCGGCGGGCGGCGCCGCGGACGCGGACGTGGCGGCGGCGGAGCCGACCTGGGCGGCGGTGAGCAGCGACGCTCCGGGCGAGCTGGTGAGGCTGCGCGCGCACGAGGGCCTGCCCGTGCGCCTGGACGGTGCGCGCAGCCCTGGCCATGGTTGAGCGCTGTTGTGTTCCGGCCCACTGTTGCTTTGAAAAGTAGAAAGATCTGGGGAGCTGCATGAGTGCTCCCTCCTGGCCCATGCCCAAAAGTCGAGCGCCTGCAGCCGTGCCGCGTACACCCCCATGCATGCGCAGCTGCGTACCCTACTTCTTCGCGCAATGGGTCGCGCGCGCTTCAATGTGCTTGCGGGGAATGGGAAAGATGCAGCGCGCCAACGCCTGCTCGCCGGTCGGCCGCGTTTGCAGCCTTAATTGCCGCAGCCAAGCAATGCGCGCGCACTGTGTCCCCATAAGCAGGGCAGGGTAGGGCGATTAGTGTAGGGTCGACAGCAACAGCGAGGGTCTGTGCCCGCGCAGCCGGCTGCGCCGCGGTGGTGACGCTCGCGCCCGTGATGGAGCTGCACGGCGTCGCGTTTGCGGCCGTGGGCCTGCCGCACATGCTCAACGCGGGCGGTGCGGTGCTGCGCTGCACGCTCGCGCGCGGCGCGCCGGCCGGCGCCCCAGTTGGGGCCCTGGCGGCGGCCGCGGCCCCGCGCCAGCTGGCGCTCGCTGGGATGGCCCGCGGCAATGGCGCGGCGCCGCTCGGCGGGGGCGCCGCGTCGGCGAACGGGGACGCCGCGCCGGTGGCCGGCTTCAGCGCCGGCGCCAATGATGCCGGCGGCAATGGTGCATCAAATGGTGCCGGCCCGGTTGCCGCCGGGGTCCATGCAGAGGTGCGCTGCTGGCAGGGCCTCCTGGGGCGCTCGCTCGCCATACAAGCATGGCTTGCGACTGAGGCTTCACGCTGGATGCGGGACCCTTGAGTCTGACAGACTTCTCTCACTGCTGGGCCTTTCAGTGCCTGACAGTTCATACTCGCCTGACGCGCCGCATGCCCGTTGCCTGACAAGCATCAGCGAGCGGCACGTCATGGCCTTGCTCCGCTAGCTCCAGGAGCACCGTTCTTGCTGCTTCCTACCAAGGACAGAGTGCTGGCGCACCGTGACAGCCCGAGCATGTCTGCCCTTCGTACGGCGATTCAAGCGCTTTGTCGAGCAGGGCACTGACACACGCTCGCCTGAGGCTGACACCCTGGCAAGAGCGTGCCAAGGCTGGCAGCGTTGACGTGCGGCCGGCGCGCCGCAGGTAAGCGCGCGCGGCGTGGGTGAGCTTGTGTTGCTGTCCAGCGCGCGCCCGGCCGGCGTGCTGCTCAACGGCGCGCCGGCTAAGTACGCATACGACGCCGGCCGTGCGCGCCTCAGCGTGGACCTGCCGGCGGGCGGCGCGCTGCAGCACACGCTGCACGTCAGCTTCTGAGCGGCAGGTGCAGGGGAAGGGTGCCTAGGGTACACTGGGTGGTAACCCTGTGTCACGCCCCCATTTGCAGGGGCGGTTGGAAGTGCAGCATGTGGTGTGTCTGGTCGTGCGTACCAAGCAGTTGAGGCCGCTGTGGGGCACAGGCAGCCGCTATTCTTAACAACATAGATGAATGCGACGGCGTGAGCGCCGCCTTGGCTGCGCCGCGCTGCTGGAGTATTTGTTATGGGCCAGCGGTTTGTGCCCCACATGGGGTGCAGCACCTGGCGGCGCCGTGTGGCGCCAGCGTTGGGGCCAAGCCTTTGAATAGGGTAGGGTTGGGTGGCCCTATCCCCACATCCTGGCCCCCGGAATAACTTACAGGCAGGAGTGGTGAGTGTGCGAGCGTGTACGGTGCAGACAGTGTGCAGAGCTCTGCAGGGCAGGAGCCCATATTGTGGTTGGCAGCCCGCAGGGCGTGCCCTGAGCGATTTGTTGGTCGATTGGCTTCTGAGTGAGGGGGCGGTGGGCGCGCATGCCGCGCACCCGCGCGCTGTCTCGCGCGTGCTACGTACTGCATTATGGTTGGCTGGCGCAGGCATGTCAGGTTCCGCGGGCGCCGCATCGCATGTAGTAAAAGTGAGTGTTTTGAGGCATGCCATAAGGTCGTGGTGCTGCGCGAGGGAGACAGGCTGTGGCTGAGCAAGGACGAGGGTCTGGCGATGCCTTCTTGCCTTGCCCACCTCCCTGGGAGCCTCACAAGCTGTGTGCACACTTTGTCTGATCCGCTGCCTGCGCGAGCGAGGCCAGAGGAGACGCATGGGTGTGGATGCCAGCGAGCAGCGAGGCAGATGGCTCCTCGTGCAGGACCACGACTAAATTGGCCGGGGTGCACGGGAGCGTAAATGCAGCAGCAAGCGGCCCAGCTCGCAGTGAGTTGGCCCACCCACCTTGTGTAACTTTGCATCAGCACCGCCGGCGAGTTCAGATACCGCACCTGACCCATTCTGCACTCTGGGTACATTGAGTAGTGTGCCCGCAGCACGCATGATGCCTCCACTCGCCCTAATCTGACATAACACTCAGGCCAGCATGCAGCCATGCACGCAGCGCTTGCGCATAGCAGACTCATTCACTCACGATTTACATCCAGCAGCGCACAGACTGCCCATCGGCGCCCAGTCAGCACTTGTCCAGCGCACCGCCGAGCAGCTCCTTGCCACTCTTGCTTATCTTCAAGAGAATCATTCTTGCCTCACACACATGCTATGCGTTGCCGTGCCCTGCATGCACTGCTGTCTCATAGTACACCAGCACTGTCGCATTGCCTGCAGTGTGCGCCTGCGCAGCGGGGCTTGGCGGCTGCTTGCCTGCCACGCGGGCGTCTGAACTGGCACCTCCTGCCAAATAAAGGCCATCATAGGCCCCAAGCTTGCTCTTCAGCAGCCGCAGCCAGCTGCGCGCCCTGCCTCGCCACCGCCCGCCTGCATGCATCTGCCGCGGGGGGAGGCCACGACACCCTGACCCTATGGCGGCCTCCTCCCAGGGTCTCCCGGGCACTGCGGCACCGGGCACGGCCCAGGGGCAGCGTTGTCTGCCGCAGGCGGCGCGCCTGGCGCGGGTGCGCTGGCGGCCCCCGCATGCCCATCCGGTGGTCCACCCTGCACACGCCCTGCCGGCTCTGGCGCGGACACTCCAACGGCCGCAGGAGCAGCCTGGTCACCCGGCGGCGCGCCCGGCGAGCTGCCCTGCACCCGCTCCGCCAGCTCGGGCGCGGCTGCGCTCCCAGCGGACACACCCTGGCCACCCGCGGGGTCACCCTGTCCATGCCCCGCCGCTTCCAGGCCAGACACGCCCCCGTGCGCCGCCTCGCCGCCCGGCAGCCCGCGCGGCGCGCGCCCCGCCTGCTGCTGCGTGGGCGCCGCCGCGTCGCTCTGCGCCTGGTCAGGTGGCTCCGGGGCGGGCGCTGCGGGGCCGCCCGGCGCGCCGCCCGGTGCCTGCTCCGCCTCCTCCAGCGCGCGCCGCTCGGCCGCGGTCAGGAAGCGGCCGCCCGGGCCGCGCATGCGCTTCACCGCATGCGCGTGCCGCGACTCGTGCAGGAACGGCTGCGCGCACGGGCCGCCGAGTCGGTCGCGCCGTGCAGCGGCTAGGGTTAGGATTAGGGTAGACATCAGGGCCCAGCTGGTGCCAGCGGGTTGCACAGCACAGCAAGCCTGTGCCAGGCGGGCGGCTGCGCCCCGCGCGGCGGCGCCGCGCGGCGCCCGCGTCCGCGCAAGCGCGCCGGAGGGCCGGGGCCGCACCCGCCGGACCTTGAGCAGCTTGTTCTCGGCCTCGGCCTTGGCGCGCTTCTCACGGCGGCGCATGATCGCATGGAACTGCTTCGCGATGACGTACACAGGCTCCTCGCCATCGCCGGCGTCGCCGCTGCGCAGCGCCTGCTTCGCGCACGGCGCCGGCGCGGACAGCCCGAGCGGGCCTGCCGCCCCCGGTACCTGCGCGGCCGCTGGTTGTGAGAGAGCTGGGCTGCGCAGCGCCTGTGGCAGTGCGCACAGGCGTGTTCGGTACTGGCCCGCGTCGGCCGACACAGGGCCCATGCCTACAGAGGCGCTCACGCTGTTTAACAATACAGGGCGACTGGCGCGGGCACGAGCGCGCTGAGCGGGACCGCTGCTCCTGGCCACTGTGCGCGCAGCCTCGCCCCAAGCCGACCCGCGCTGGCCGCTGACCTGTTTGTACTGGCGCTTATAAACACGTGAGGTCCCGGCCTGGTAGCCTCTTGGAGGGAAGCGCCGTGACGCCTGCTGCACAGAGTGCAAGCCCAGCGCCCGGCTCAGCCGCGGGCGCCGCTCGCGCACCGGCAGGGGTTGCCCCGTCGCGGCGTCCACCCCGCCAGAGAGGTACGGGTTGTAGGTGTACGCCATCTGCGGGCGTTGCAGAGTCAGCCAGCGTTGCAGTCAGCGCTGCAGGCTCTCAAGCAGCAAATCCAAGGCACAACCGACGCGCGGCATAAGCACAGCAGCGCACAGCTGTCCTGCTTGTCTCGCCAACAGGTGCTAACAGCCGACGTGCGAGGCAGTCACCGGCGAGTAGTAATAGGCGCCCGGGGCAGGCGCGGCGCCCTGCGGCAGCGGCAGCGCGGGCCACGGCATTGCAGCGGGCCCTGTTGCAGCGAGACACGTGTCAGAGCTCATCTGTTTTTGACATCAGTAGCTCCGGTTGTGCACAGCTGGCCGGACGTGCGAGCAGGCTCGCCTGGTGCGCTGGTTGGCGCCGGCGGAGGCGCGGCAGCCTCATTGCTGGGCTGCGCTGGCAGCGCCTCAGCTGACGTGAGCGGCGGCCTGGGCTTGGCCTTGCGGCCCATCCCCCGGGCAGGGCGCCTGGTGCAAGCCGGGCAGCCTTCCACCTGCTGACTCCTTTGCACGCCTGGTGTATGCCCCTGGAGTGCTGCACGCGCGCACCTGCTATTAGCAAGGCCACAGGATGCCTTGATTGGAGCGGTTCCCTTGCCCAAGAGTTTGAATAGCAAGAGCTTCCTTGATGGGAGACCCGCCTGGACTAGCCACGGGTTAGCCTAGTCGCAGAGAGTCGGAGCGAGACATCGGGGGGAAGAGAGCGCTACTAGAGGTGCCACTATCGCTCCAAACGTCGTGAGGACCAATGACGGCCTTCAGGCTGCTAGGCGCAGCATTGCCTGCTTCTGGCGCGGGGCATGCTGCCCCTTCGACATCGAGCAGGGCAGCGTGCATGGCAGGCCTGCGCGGCGCTGCCTCTACGGTGGATCCCTCGTGGGCCACCAAGCGCGCACGGCCGGGCTGCCCAGCGTTATGCGCAGGGCGCGGCACGTCCGCTGTAGCCACTGAGTCGGTTCAGAGCTCGGTTTTAGAGCTTCACGCCATTGCCACAGAGGTGGACAGCCTACGGCAAGAAAAGGGCAGGTTGCTAGCGGAGCTGGCGGTCGCAGATCGCTTTTCCAGCGACGCGTCTCCGGCAGGTGATCTGCGCACCCCCGCCGCCTGCTGACACACGCTTGTGGCTGAAAGTGGAGCCCTGGAGTACCCAAGAGTCGCAGAGGGATGAACACGGCCGGATGCCTAGGATTCCTGGGACTGCGTGTCGCGCTGCCATAGTCAGGGCCGAGCCCCGCGCCTGCGCCCGGGGCGCAGGCGAGCCGCGCGCGGCGCAGGCGGCGCCCAACCAGGCAGCCCCCAGCGGCGCCGCGGCCGACCGAAGTGCGAGCAACGACAGCGCATCCAGTGCACGGCCTGCGGTGAGCAAGCAGGCACCAACCGGCACAGCGTCGTTGGGCGGGGCCCCCACTGTGCTTGCAGCTCCCGATTGCCTGTCCGAGCACAATCAAAGTGGCACAGCGCCTCAGAGCGGCGGCTTGCAGCGGTATCATGGGGATGAAAGCGGCTGTGACAGGTGAAGCTGCTGGAAGAGACGCTGGGCGCGGCTGAGAGGGCGGCGCTGCGCTTCTATGCTGTCATGTTCTGAGCAGAGAGTGGAGGGGCCCAGGCTGCGCGGGCGCGGCTGAGGCTGCGCGCGCCCGCGCGCGCAGGCGGCCGGGGGCCCGCCACGGCAGCCGCAGGGCGGCGGCCGGGCGGCGGGCGTGCAGCAGGCCGAGCGGCCGCTGGACATCGTGTTTGTGTCGGCCGAGGTCGCGCCCTGGAGCAAGACGGGCGGCCTGGGCGATGTGGTGGGCTCGCTGCCCATCGCGCTCGCCGCGCGCGGGCACCGCGTGATGGTCGTCGCGCCGCGGTGACCGCCCCTGACATGGCGACCGCCCCGGCACTCGCGTGGGCCTCCCGGCGCCGCCCCGTGCCTGATCAGCTGCTCTGACAGGCCACCGGCGCAACGGCCCTTGACGCGGTGGCCGCCCCCGGCCACTCGCGCGGGCGCCCCGGCGCCGCTCCGTGCCTGATCGGCCGCTCTGACGGCCCGCCGTGTCACGAGCCGTCGCGCCGCGGTGCCGGCCCTGCGCTTAATGAGCCGTCCTGGATGCGGTTCCGACTTGGGCTGCGCATGGTACCGCATCTGGCGCCTTTTGCGGAGCGCCCAACAGATCAGCTGGTTGCCTGTGTCCAGTCGTGTTTGCTAGGCGTATAGTGAGCCGCGACCGGAGGTGCCCAGGCGCTGCTGCTGACACATGCGGCCTGCCCTCGCGATTGGACAAGGAAAAGCCAAGGCTGCTGTCGCGTGCGGCGACCCATCGCCATGCCGCGCCCTCCCCGCAGAGTTGGGGTCAGGCTCAGCGCGGTCTGCCCAGAGCCGCATACCGCGCCCGCCTGACGCGGGCGGCGCCCCCCGCGCCAGGTATCTGAACGGCGGGCCCAACGATGCGCTGTATGAGGACGCAGTCGACACGGGCGCGCGCGCTGAGCTGGCGCTGGGCAACTGCGGGCCGCAGACAGCTGGTTTCTTCCACCTGCACCGCAGCCTAGTGGACTGGGTTTTCGTGGACAACCCGGTCTTTCACCGCCCGGGCGCGCGCCGCCCGCCGCCGCGCCCGCTTGAGGGAAAATTGCCACACCCTAGTGGCCGCCGGCCGCGTGGGTGCCCTGTGGCCGGCCTGCGCGCCATGGCCGCGCGCGCCGCGGGCCGGCGCCCCGCGCCTGTCCTGGCGCGCGCCTGGTCGGCCCGCGCTCTCACACGCCCCGTGCTCGACCTGCACTTGCACCCGGCCGACTCCCGGCCCCGGCGACAGCAGCAGAATGCCCCGATGCTGCCGGCTGGCAGCCAAGGCAGGCGCGCGGCGCGCAGGGATCCCCTATGGCAACTAGCACGGCGCCTTTGGCAACAACCAGTTCCGGAACGCGTAGGGTGCACTGACCCTACCCTGCGCGCGCGGCGCGCAGGGAACCCCTACGGCGACGAGCACGGCGTGTTCGGCGACAACCAGTTCCGGTACGCGCTGCTCAGCCTGGCGGCGTGCGAGGCGCCGCTGCAGCTGCGGATCGGCGGGTTCAGGTGCGCGGCGCGCCCGGGGCGCGGGGCGGGCCCGGGGCCGGCCTGGCCGCGGCCGCACGGGGGGTGCAAGCTGCGGCAGCCGTGCAGGGGGTGCTAAATGGCGGCGTGGCCGCGCGCCCTGGCACATCAGGCGCCATGTGCGAACAGCATTTCGCCGCGAAACCCAGCTAGACCAGGCCGGCTGCGACTGCGTGTGGGCTGCCGGGCACGGCCGCTGGGACGCAAGCGCGCCACGATGCAAGCAGGCCCTCAGCGGAGCAGCTGCATCGCAAAGGTGGTGAGCGCAATCAAGAGAGGATGTTGTCTTCACTGTTGTGGGCGGGCAGGGGCTCGCGCCGGCCCATCAGGGGCGGCAACACGCGTGGCACGGCACCCTTGGCAGCGGGTTGCGTGTCAGCTCAGGCTGGTGTCGGCTCAGGGGATGCCGTTGGACAAGCTGAAGGGACCGCGGCTTGAGGCAGTGCGTGCGCACGAGCGGCGCAGGCACGGCGACCCGCCCGGGTTTGCGTACGGCGAGCGCTGCGTGTTTGTCAGCAACGACTGGCACGCCGCGCTGGTGCCGTCCTACCTGGCCGCCAAGTACCGACGCAATGGCGTGTATACGGTGCGCCGCTGCCCGCCGTGCCCCCCGCATTTATGCGCTCCGCTCAGCTGCGAGCCTGCTTGCTGGCCGGCTCAAGCGCCGCAGGCGGCGCAAAGGCGCTGCGGCAGCGTGCGGAGCCCGCTACGGCGCGCCCACGCCGCGCGCGCGCGCAGGAGGCGCGGTGCATTTTCGCGATCCACAATCTGAGCCACCAGGGCGTGGAGCCCGCGGCGACCTTCCCCAACCTGGGCCTCCCCGACGACT